>Ga0116226_10005918_pt1 | contig 10951 bp, 12 predicted proteins | sample S1TSphfallax_FD_89692 | JGI IMG/M metagenome (GOLD analysis project Ga0116226, IMG submission 89692) | Host-associated microbial communities from peat moss isolated from Minnesota, USA - S1T2_Fa - Sphagnum fallax MG | ecosystem: Host-associated > Plants > Peat moss > Unclassified | place: USA...
CGCCGGGCGGCCGGCGCGGTAGGCGGAAAACGCCAGCACCGCGGCCAGGATCAAAAACGGCAAATGCGCCATTTCCGGGATCAGGCCGATCGCGCCGGTGATGCCGGCGCCGATCCACAGCGCCTGGGGGTATTTGCTGATCTGCGACTTGATCTGCGCGCCGATATCCTCGCCGGTGGCGACGCGCGTCACGATCAAACCCGCCGCGATCGAGATCACCAGCGAGGGGATTTGCGCCGCCAGCCCGTCGCCCACCGTCAGCAGCGTGTAGGTCCGCGCGGCGTCGGCCAGCGGTAGAGAATCCTGCAGCGTGCCGACCAGCAGGCCGCCCACCAGATTGACCACCAGAATGATCATCGCCGCGATCACGTCGCCGCGCACGAACTTTGACGCTCCGTCCATGGCGCCGAAGAAATCGGCTTCCCGGCGCAGATTTTCGCGCCGCTTTTCGGCGGCCTGCGGCGAGAGGATGCCGGCATTGATTTCGGCGTCGATCGCCATCTGGCGCCCCGGCAGACTGTCCAGCATGAAGCGGGCGCTCACCTCCGCGACCCGCCCAGCGCCTTTCGTGACCACGCTGAAATTGATGATGATCAAAATGACGAAGATGATGCCGCCGACGACGTAATTGCCGCCGACCGCGAACTGGCCAAAGGATTCGATCACCTGGCCGGCGGCACCCGGTCCGGTAAAACCATTCAGCAGAATCACGCGCGCGGTCGCGACGTTGAGTGCCAGGCGCATGAGCGTCGTCGCCAGCAGCACCGATGGGAAGGACGAAAATTCGGCCGGCGAATAGATGAACAGGCTGGCGGCCAGAATCACCAGGCCGACGGAGATATTGATAGCAAACAGAAACGAAATCGCGATCGGCGGCAGCGGGATGACGAGCATCACCAGCACCAGCAATATCACAATCGGCCCAGAAAGCTGGGACGCCTTGAAATTCCCCATCGCGCCTTCGGCGCGGGGCAAGGTCATCGCGTCAGCCATGCAGGATCGCCGGGATCGAAGCGATGACGTGCACCGCGTAGCCATCGACACCATGCATCATCAGCGGCCCGGCGGCGGAGGTGAGGCCAGCGACGGCGGCAAGCTTCAGCATGAAGGCGAGCGAGGATTCCCTGATCTGCGTCATCGTCTGCAAAATCCCCGCGGCCAGGCCGACGAACAGCATCACCACCAGCACGGGACCGGCCAGTTCCGCAAAGGCGATCCAGGCGCCCAGACTGACCTGCGCCGGCGTCACTCCGCCGCCTCTTTCTGGAACTGCTCCTGGTCCTCGATCAACGAGAGCACCCGCACGCCGTACTGGCTCTTGCCGACGGCGACGACCTCACCCAGCGCCAGTCTCTGCCCATTGGCAAAGATGCTGAGCGGCTCTCCGACCATCTGGTCGAGCGTGATCACCTGCCCGTGCCGCAATTGTCTGAGATCCTTCAACGAAATGCTGGTGCGGCCGAGTTCGACCGAGAGTGTCACCGGCACGCGCTCCACCGGCTTGGCCGGCACCGCCAGGCCGCCCAGCGGCAGGGCCGTCAATGTCTCGGGCTCGACCCGATCGGTCTCGCTTGTCATCATCATTTTTTCCTTTTCAAATGTTGGCGCGCCGGCCGGGCCTGGCCGGTCCGAATCCTTCGGGCGGCAGCAAACGAACCCAAAACTTTGGCCGTAATCGGCGAAAAACAGGTCGATCCCGGCGACAACCCCGATCGCATCCGGCAGCAGAACCAGCGGCAAAATCTGGCCGGGCCGCAAGCCCTCCATCACGGCGACCGGAATTTTTGCACGCGCGATTTCGACCCGCAGTTCGACGTTCACGGTTTCGGTCAGATGACCAAGCGTGCTCTCCCAGCGCGGATCGACGACATGCTGCCCAAGCATGCGCGAGCCGGTGAATCCAGGCAGCGATTCCAGATTGTCGAACGCCGAGATCGGGCACATCACCGTGATCGCGCCCGAACCCGTCCCGGTCTCAAGCACACCCTTGCAGACGAACATCCAATCGCGCCCGTCGCCGATCGCCAGCATCGCCGTCGATGTTTCATATTGCATGAGAGTCAGCTTGACCTTGGCGATCGCGCCGACCACGTCCCCGATCGTCCGAAGACTGTCCTCGATAATCTTCTTGCCGGTGCGGGTCTCCATCTTTGAAAGCTCGCTCCGGCTCGTCGCCGACGGCGCCGTCGCGCCGCACATCCGGTCGAGCACCGCCGCGACCAGATTGCCGTCGATCACCATCAGGATCCGCGCATTCACCTCCGCCACATTGACGATGGCGCCCAGAATGATGCGCGGCAGTTCGGACAGACACGAAGCCAGCGTGCTGACGTCGCTCTTGCAGCTCAGCACCTGCACCGGACTGCGCATAAGATCGACGAGGTTCTGGCGAATTTCGCGCATGCAACGATCCGCCAAACCATCGACCACCACCGAATTGAGCTTTGGCGTTTTCGCCTGGCCCACCAGATCGACCAGAGAGATCGGCTCGACATCAAGCATACGCGCTCAACCCCCCAAAGCGGTCTTTTGCAACGCCGCTGTTAGAGAGCGCCGGCGCGATGGGGTTAGACCGGCTGGCGGCGCCCTGCCGGGATGGCTGGCTGAAATAACCGCCATTCCCGCCTGCATTCCCGCCATCCGACCGAACCGAAGTCTGTCCGAGTGCAATGCCGGCCGCCGTCATCGCCTGCCGCAGATCGTCGAGATTGCTGTTGAGCAGATGCGCCGTTTGCGGCAGGCTCGGCACAAACTGCACATTGACCTGGGAGCCTTGGCTGATCGAGACATGCACGGTCATCGCGCCGAGGCCGGCCGGGTCCAGGCTGAGGATCGTGCTGTTATCACCAGACTTCTGCATCGCGACCACGGCGGCGGCGAGCGCCGATGGCGTCACCGGCACCGGCGCACCGCCTGGCGACGGGGCGGCCTGCAAGGTGGCCGGCCCCGACGCAACTTGGGTTACGCCCGGCACCGGCGAGCCCAGCATCGTGTCCGAGGCGGGCGGTAAAGTCGTCTGTGCGGCCGCCGTCGGAAGCGGCCGGCTTGCAACCGAAACGGATGTTGCGACCCCTCTTTCAGCGCCGACCAGCTTCGCGCCCGCTTTGGAACTGGCCTGCACACCGCCAAAATTGTTAGCAGCCGGGGCCGGCATGGGAATCGCCGGATTTGCCGTCGCTGCCGGCGGGGGCGGCAAAAGCTCTTGGACGGCCGGCACAGGTGAGGACGCAGCATCCGCCGCATCCGCATTGACGGCGCCGGCGGCCGAGGCGGCCGGCGGCGCGGCATGGCCTGGCGACACCTTACCTTGCGTCGAAGCAGTTTTTGTATCCGCCGCCGGTGCGGCCTGTTTGCTATTTCCGGTGCTCGGGGCGCGAAAAATTTCGTTACGATTGATCGCCGGCGTGGCGGCGGATGCCGGTTTGGCGGCAAAAGCCTGTCCGGACGCAAAAATCAGATTCATGAAGCCAATCGGACCGGCCGTTTGACTCGCATGCGCCGGATGGGCGCCGGCAAGCGCCTTGGCGCCGCCTCGTCCCCGCGCCTTCGCCGCCGAGTCATCCGGTTCTTCACGCCGAGACGGTTTTTCGCTCACGCTTGCATCCAAGCGGCTTTTTTCGTCATCGCCGGACGCCCGAATAAAAATTTTCTCTGCCGCAGAAGGAACAATCACGTCCGCGGCTGGCGCCGCCGAAAAATCGGCAGCGCGCGCGGCGTGGTCCATGGCGGCCGACCAATGCGTTTCCGAGGCGCGCTGCCTTGCGTGCAAACCCGTCGCGCCGCGCGGCTGCGCGCCAGCCAAGGAAACCGGCGCCGGCGTCACACCAACTCCTCCGACGCATTGATGCTGATCTTGCCTTCGCCGGCCAGCCGCAGCGCGGTCTCGACCACTTCGCTTTGCGCCGCCAGCGCGTCCGCCTTGCGCATCGGCGGCCCGTTCTGCAGCTCTTCCCGGATAATCTCGGCGGTGCGCGCCGAGACATTCTGAAAAAACCTCTCGCGCACCACCTCATCGCTCAGCCGCAACGCCGGCGCCAGCCGGTCCGGCTGAATTTCGCGCAAAATAATCTGCAGCGCGCGATCGGATAGTTTGATAAGGTCGTAGAACGTGAACAGGTTTTCGCGTATCCTTCCGGCGATCACGCTGTCCCGGTCCTCAATCCGCCGCATGACATTTTCGGACATCACGCTCTGCAAATGATTGAGAATGTCGGCCGTGTGCTTCGCGCCGCCAAGATTATCCAGCCGCTTGCCGGCATTCTCCGCCCCCGCCATCAATTCGGCGACCATCGATTTCAGCTCCGCGACGGCGTGCGGCGAAACCGTATCGAGCGTGGTGAACAGATACACCGTCTCGGCCACCAGTTCCTCCGGCAGGAAGGACAGCATCGCCGCGCCGGTTTCGTGCGGCAACTGCGCCAGCAGCAAGGCCAAGGTCTGCGGCCGCTCATTCGCCAGATTCATCGCCAGAATCCGCGGATCGGCATTGAAGGTGAAATGCGAATGGCTCTTGCGCTTCAGGCTTTCCACAATCTCGCGCGCCTTGCTATCTCCCAGCGCTCCGCTCAGGATTTTTTGCAGGTAGCCGATCCCGTCGCCACCGACATAGCCAAGCTCGGCGGCGAAATTGTTCATGATTGCCGTCGACTCATCGGCGGCAACCCGGCGGATCGACAGCATCGCGGCGGAGATGCTGCCGATCGCGTGTTCGTCCATATGCCGCATGACGGCAGCCGCGACATCCTCGCCGAGTTCGAGCAGCACCACGGCCGCGCGCTCCGCACCCGTCAGCCCGTCCTTCATCAACGCCGTTCTTTGTTCAGCCATCGGCTTCGGCCCAGCTCTGCAGCAGTTTCGCCACCGCGATCGGCTCCTCGGCCGCGAGATTCCGCAGTTTGCCGAACTCCTTCTTCGGCACGGCAATCTCCACCGGCCGTGGCAAGGCCGTATGGGTCACGCCGACATTCAGCCGCCCCAGCCAACGGCTCATCGGCAAGACGGCGCCAAACAACAAGGCCAGCACTGCAACAATTTCCATCACGGCGTGCGCCACCGGGCCTGCCGCCAGCAGCAGGCTGGCGGCATCGGCGACGCCGGCCGCGCTGCGGAAAGGTGCCGCCATCACGTTCACATTCACCGACGGATACGCGAAGGCGCCGGCGAGCGCCGCCTTCACCTGGTCGGTCGTGATCGGCCCAAGGGCCGCCTTGTTCAGCACGACGGAAATCGCGATCGAATCGACCACCCAGTCCGGCTTCGTAATGTCGCTCTGGGTCTGACTGACCACAAAGGTCTGGTCGGTGTTTTTGCTGCTTTGATGCGGCACGCCGTTGCCAGCATCGGCGCCGGCGGCCGCCTCCTCCGCCCCGGCGCCAGCACTCGGGTTTTGCGGCGGCGTCGCGCTCGTCGCCGCCGGCGGCTCGTTGGACAGCGCGCCGGGGATTCCCATCGCCGCATTCAGCGTGCCGGTCTGCTCGGAGTCCGTACTGCTCTCGTGCGAGACGACCGGGTCCGGACCGTAGGTGAGCTGCTGCAGATGTTCCTGGGTAAAATCGATATTCGCCGAAACACTCGTGCGAAAATTTCCGGCGCCCACGATCGGCGTCAGCAATTGCGCGATCCGCATCGCCGCGGCGTTCTGCACCTGATCCAAAGTCGCCAGCTGCGAGGCCGTGTTGAGCGATTTGTCAGACGGATTCACCACGATCCCGGACGTGGTCGCGACGTTCACCTGGTCGGTCGAAAGCCCGGGCACCGCACCCGCGACCAGGCTGGCGATCGCCTTCGCCTGGGCCTGCGCATCCTCGGCATCGGCGTCGATGACGACGGAGGCCGTCGGCTTCGGCTGGTCGGCCAAAAACGCGGTATCCGGCGGTGTCGCCAAATAAACCTGCGCGGATTGCACGCCTTCCATCTGCTCGATCGACTGCTCCAGCGAGGCTTCGAGCGCCTGAGTGGCCATCACATTCTGCGCGAGATCCGATGTCGTCATCGGCGCGTTTTCCAGCTTGTCCCAGCCATTCGAGACGTCGTCGCCCGGAATTTCGGCGGCCCCCAGCTCCAGCCGCGCCTCGGCCAAATCCGGCGCCGGCACCATGATCACATCGCCGGCCGCCTGCAGTTGATAGGGTATGCCAAGCTTTTGCAGTTCGCCGATCACCTTGCCGCCCTGCGCCGGCGAGAGCCCTTCATACAGCGCCGCGTAGGCCGGTCCACCCATCTCCAGCGCCGTTACGACGGCGATGGAGGCGGCGATGGCGCCGCCGATCAGCCAGCCGATCGTCGGTACCCTGGCGGCAAGCCGTCGCGCTTGCCTTATATAATTGCGCCAATCCGGCATCAGAACTGCATGTTCATGACGCTGGAATAGGCCGAAACGACTTCATTCCGGACCGCGACGGCGGCGTTCCAGGCAATTTCCGCCTGGTCGCTCGAGACCACGGCCTTGCCCAGCGTCGCACCCGGCGCGCCGACGGCATAGTTCTGCTCGGCCGTCTGGGCGCCCTGCTGCGCCGCACTCACGGATTTGAGCGCGCCATCGACCAGCCCGGCGAAATCAGCCCCTGCCGGTGCCGCCTGAGCGCTTTGCTGGATCGCGCCGAAGACGCCACCTTGGGTATTAAGCGGTGTCATCGCGTTTATACCGGCGATTGTCACTATAAAACTCTCCCAAATTCAGAATAGCGACTCGAACTGCAACCTCTGGACACAGTAAAAACCTGTCCTGGATTAACTATCAGTAACCGTTATCCTTATGCAAGTGGTAATTTTAGGTTTACTGATTTATTAAACTCATGAGAGTTTTTTTCGTGAATAGTTGATTTTCAATATTGTATTTGTCGCTGAATTATGTCTTTAGTGCCCGCGAGACTTAAATATCGGTAATCTCAAACGCCGGTCCGACCGGTAACTATACTGTCTAAACCCGCCTGTTCACCCCAACCTGCACCCATAGGTAGAGCCTCCAGACGATGCAGATTCAGTTCCTTAACCTCTACAATGGCGTGATGAACGTGCGCGAGGAACGCGCCTCGTTGGTCGCCAATAATATCGCCAACGCCGATACGCCGGGGTTCAAGGCGCAGGATGTCTCGTTCGATGCAGCCCTGGCCTCAGAGCTCGCCAGCCCGGATGCGCCGGCCGCCCCGCAATACCGCGCCGGCACCACGGTCGCCCTGGACGGCAACGACGTCTCGCTCGACGGCGAGCGCATCGAAGCCGCGCAGAACGCCGAACAATTGTCCGCCGCGGCGGCGTTTCTGCATCAATCGACCGCCGACCTGATCACCGCCTTGCGGCCCAGCCCGAGCGGAAACTAAAACATGCCTGATATCTTCTCCATCGTCGGCAGCGCCCTCAACGCCCAGGATGCCCGCATGGGGGTCATCGCCGCCAATCTGGCCAACGTCGATTCAATCACGCCGGCCGGCGGCACGCCCTACCGCGCGCACGAGGTCGTGTTCGAAGCCGGCCAGGTCGCCGACGGCGAGACTGGGCAGTTGGCCGCGAACGGCGCCGCGGATTCCGGCGACACCGGCGTCACCGTCGCCGGCACCGTGCTCAGCAACGCGCCGCCCAAGCAAACCTACGATCCCAGCAGCCCGTTCGCCAACGCCAAAGGCTACGTCACCGGCTCGAACGTCAGCCAGGCCGACCAGATGGTCGATCTCATCGATTCCTCCAGCAGCTACAGCGCCTCGGTCGCCGTGCTGCAACAGGCCACGCGGGTCGATCAACAACTCATCTCCAGCCTCCAGGTGTCCTGATGACCAGTCTCGCCATCCCCAGCGCCACCAGCGCGGCCGCCACATCGGCGTCAACCACCGCCGCGCAGGCGGGCTCGTCCTCAAGCGGTTCGGGCTCCGCGGCCTCGCTCACCCAGTCGGATTTTCTCCAGCTCCTGACGGCGCAGATGCAATACCAGACGCCGACCAACCCGGCCGATCCGACCGAACTCGCCTCCGAATTCGCGGCAATTTCCACCGTCAACGGCATCGACAAGCTGAACACCACCGTCAGCGGTCTCGCGAATGGCGGCGCCGCCTCGGCGATCTCGCAGGCCGCCGGCCTGGTCGGCAAACAGGTCGCCGTCGCGGGCAATACCATCACCGCGGACGCCGCGGGCGCCGCGACCGGCGCCTTCGACCTGCAGACCGCAGCGCAGAACGTCAGCGTCTCCATCCTGTCGCCCAGCGGCGCCGTCGCCGGCACAATGAACCTCGGCGCGCTGCCCGCCGGCCAGTCCTCCTTCACCTGGCCGGGCGGCGCGCCGGGCAGCCAATATACCTACCAGGTCAACGCCACCAACGCCGCCGGCGCCGCGGTCCCGGTCAATACCTACAGCGTCTATAGCGTCGAGGGCGTCAACGTCGCCGGGTCCTCGCAAACCCTGAACGTGTTCGGCACCTCGGAAGTCATTCCGGTCTCTGAAATTCAAACCGTCCTTGGAGGATCATCGTGAGTCTCGAAACCGCTCTCACCGGCCTGCTCGGCTCGCAAACCGGACTCGATACGGTTTCGAACGATCTCGCCAACGCCAGCACCACCGGCTTCAAATCGCAAACCGCGCTGTTTTCCGCGATCTACGCGGCAAATTCGCACAACACCCCCGGCATCGGCGTGCAGACCAAAAATCTCGACACCAATTTCTCGCAAGGCGATCTGATCGCAACCGGCAATCCGCTCGACGCCGCGATCCAGGGCGACGGATTTTTCGTGGTCTCCGCGAACGGCCAGCAGCAATATACCCGCGACGGCTCGTTCCAGCTCAGCAGCACCGGCGTCTTGCAGACCGCCTCCGGCGCCGCGGTGCTGGGCTACGCCGAAAACGCCAACGGCACCGCCAGCGGCGCGCTGCAGTCACTAACGGTCAACACCGGCGCGGTCCCCGCGCAAGCGACCAGCCAGCTCGGCCTGACGCTCAACCTGAACTCTTCCGACCCCGTGATCCCGGCCGGTACCGCCTTCAACGCGGCCGATCCGGCGACGTATGACGAGACCACGTCGGTCACCACCTACGACTCCCTCGGCAACGCCAACACCACCCAGCTCTATCTGGTGCAGAACCCGGTGGTGCAGGGCTCGGGCGACGCCTCGTCCTGGACCGTCTATGCGCAACCCGTCACCGCGTCGGGCGCGGATGCCGGCGCCGTGCAGACGCTGGGCACCCTGGGCTTCAACACCAGCGGCCAGCTGATCTCCGGCAGCCCCGCCACGCTCAACGTGGACTGGGGCAACGGCGCCGCGGCCTCGTCCATCGCCTTCGACTTCACCGGCACCACGCTCGGCGCGCAACCCTTCGCCATCGCCGGCACCACCAATAACGGCTACGCGCCCGGCAATTACGAAGGCACCACCATCACCCCGGGCGGCCAGGTGCAATCGACCTACAGCAACGGCCAGACGATCAACGCCGGCACGCTCGGCATCGCCAATTTCATCAACCAGCAGGGCCTGCAAGCGGAATCCGGCAATCTCTACGCCCAGAGCACGACCTCCGGCACCCCGGTCATCAACGCGCCCGGAACCGGCCAGGCCGGCACCGTCAGCGCCGGCAATCTGGAGGCATCCAACGCCTCAACCTCGGCTTTGCTGGTGCAGCTCATCCAGTACCAGCAGGCCTACCAGGCCAACGCGACGGTGATCCAGACCGAACAATCCGACAGCACGCGCCTGACGCAAATCTGATGTCGTCGGATTCACTCTTTACCACGATGGCCGGCCTGCAGGCGATCACCGCCAACATGCAGGCGCTGTCCTCGAACCTCGCCAACACCGCGACCACCGGCTACCAGGCCATCCAGGTCGCCACCGAAGCTTCGCCCTATACCGGCGGCAACGCCCCCTCCGGCGCCGACGCCGTGGCGCTGACGCCCAACCCTAACCTGACGCCCGGACCGCTGACGCAGACCGGGGACCCGCTGGACGTGGCGCTGGGCGGCGATGCCTGGCTGCAGGTGCAAACCCCCAACGGCAACGCCCTGACCCGCGACGGCAGCCTGCAGGTCACCAACGCCGGTATCCTGGCCGATGCCAACGGTAATCCGGTCCTCAACGTTTCCGGCCAGCCGATCAGCGTGCCCGCCGTCACGAAACTCACGATCGGCGAGGATGGGACCGTTTCGGGGACGCTCGCCAGCCAGCCAAACGCCGCCCCAGAATCCTTTGGCCAAATCGGGCTGGTCTCGACGCCGTCCGGCGTCCTCACGCCGATCAGCGGCACCCTGTTTTCCCCGCCCGCCGGCGCCACGCTGACGCCTTCGGCGGACGGCTCCCTGCACCAGGGCTATCTCAACGAGAGCAACGTCGATGCGACCCAGGCGATGATGGATCTGATCAACGACAGCCGCTCCTACCAGTTGCAAACCACGATGTTGAAGACGCAGTCCGGCAACAACGACGCGCTCAACACCCTGCTGACGCAAGGATGATTGCAAAATGAACCACGCTCTCGATACGATCGCGACCGGCCTCGAGGCCAGCCAGACCATGATGGATACGATCGCCGATAATCTCTCCAACGTGAACACCACGGGCTACAAATCCGAGACGCCGGAATTTCAAACTCTGCTGTATCAGGACGGTATTCAGCCGGGCGCGCAATCCACCGGCCAGACGCAATATCCCTCCGGCCTGGAAGTGGGCAGCGGCGTGAAAATCGCCTCGATCAAGGATGTGGAAACGCAAGGCACGCTGACCAGCACCGGCAATCCGCTCGACCTTGCGATCAACGGCGCCGGCTATTTTCAGATCCTGCAGCCCAACGGCCAGATCGCGTATACCAGGGACGGCTCGTTCCAGGTCAACAGCACCGGCCAACTGGTGAATTCCAGCGGCTATCAGGTGCTGCCGAACGTTTCGATTCCGGCGAATGCCACCTCCGTCACCATCGGCACCGACGGCACGATTTCGGTCACGCTGCCCGGCTCATCCACCGCCACGCAGATCGGCC
>Ga0116226_10005919_pt1 | contig 10950 bp, 10 predicted proteins | sample S1TSphfallax_FD_89692 | JGI IMG/M metagenome (GOLD analysis project Ga0116226, IMG submission 89692) | Host-associated microbial communities from peat moss isolated from Minnesota, USA - S1T2_Fa - Sphagnum fallax MG | ecosystem: Host-associated > Plants > Peat moss > Unclassified | place: USA...
CCGCCCGCCTGCCCGGCGAGCCCATAGGTGGCTGAAAAAAGCGGTGCGGGCATTTCCCAGGTGCAGAGCCCCGGTCGGACTTGGGGCAAACCGCGTAACAATGGCAGAGCTCATATCTCAAGATTGTACCTATTCGAGTAGAATCCCGAGCATGAAACAGCTACTTCTGATTCTGACCCTGCTGGCGGCCAACGCACCGGCGGCTCCGCCCACGGCAACTTCGCCCGCCGCGGCCGCGGCGCCCGCGGCAGCGGCGCCCGAGGCACGACCGGCGAAGCCGGCATCGACCGACCCGGTTCAAGTCCGGGTGGTGACCTCGCTCGGAAGCTTCACCATCGAACTGCTTGCCGAACGCTCCCCATTGACGGTGGCCCATTTCCTGAAATACGTCGACGAAGGTTACTACTCGGGTACGATTTTTCATCGTGTGATCGCCAATTTCGTGATTCAGGGCGGCGGCTTCGACACCACGTTCAAGATCAAGGGCAGTCCCACCAAAGTCGTCAACGAATCCGGCAATGGGTTGACCAACCAACGAGGCACTGTCGGTTTGGCGCGACCCACCGAACCGCATGCGGGCGACGTCCAGTTTTATGTCAATCTATCGGACAACGCGGCACTCGACCCAAACCCGAATCGATGGGGCTATGCCGTCTTCGGCAAGATCGTACAGGGCATGGAGGTGGTCGATCACATTGGAAACGTGGCCACCGGCGTGAAGGGTCCGTTCAAGGAAGACTCGCCCCTGGAACCCGTGGTGATCGAGAAAATCGAGCGGGTGACATCCCCTTGATGGCATGACGCCTCGTTGATCGCGTGACGACGCTCTTCATTTCCGACCTGCACATCGACGCAGCCACGCCGCAGATCACCCAACAGTTCGTGAGTCTGATCGAGGGAGAAGCACGCGACGCGGAGGCACTCTACATCCTCGGCGATCTGTTCGAGTCATGGGTGGGCGATGATGCGGCTGACCCGGAGCAACGCCGGGCGATGGCCGCCATACGGTCTCTGACCGAGATTGGAGTGCCGTGTTTCGTCATGCAAGGCAACCGCGATTTCCTGTTGGGCGAGCTATTTTGCAAATTGTCCGGCGCGAGACTGCTGCCGGATCCCGTGATTGTCACCCTGTATGGCGAACCCGTTCTCGTCATGCATGGGGACGCCCTCTGCACCGATGACCGGCCCTACCAGCGTCTGCGCGCCACCGTCCGGAACGACGACTGGCAAAGTCAATTCCTGCGTTTGTCGGTGTCGGCTCGTCGGGCGCTCGCCGGTGCTGCCCGGGTCGGCAGCAGGGCCCACACCGCCGGGCTGGAGTATGCCATCGCGGACGTCAACCCGGACAGTGTGGCCGCGGCGCTGCGCGGTGCGGGCACTTCGATGCTGCTGCACGGCCACACGCACCGGCCGGCCATTCATCCATTCCATGTCGACGGTCTGCCCTGCACCCGGATCGTACTCGGCGACTGGCACGCCCATGGCTGCCTACTGCGTTGGGACTGGGCCGGTCCGGAACTGGCGTTCTTGCCGCGCTAGCCAGGTCCCGGCGGCCCGGAATGAAAACGGAACAGGTCATCGACCTGCGTCGTCAATTGCGCCTCGAGCAACGCGAACTCCTCCAGGCGGGACACCATGTCGATGTCGGCGCGGGCCGCCGCACGCTTCGCCAACTCGAGGTAGACCCGATAATGCCGCGCTTCAGCCGCGTGCAGGCCGGCGAACAACTCGCCCGCCGCTCCACCGATCGCGGGCGCCAGCACGGCGAAACGCTCGCACGAGCGAGCCTCGATCAAGGCACCACAGAGCATCAGATCAACCTCGCGCTGTGGCTCCGCCCGAGCCACCAAGCGGCGCAAGGTAGTCGCGTAGCGACCCGGGGCCAGCCGTTGCGGGATCAAGCCCAGCGCGCTGATGAGCTTGGCGACCTGTTCGTAATGCCGCAACTCCTCGCGGGCCAGCCGCGACATCCTATCCGTCAACAGCAGATCCTCCGCATAGGCAAACATCAACGACAACGCCGTCGAGGCGGCCTTCTTCTCGCAATTTGCGTGATCGATCAGCAGGATCTGCGGAGTGGCACAGGCCTCGGCCACCCAGGCGGCCGGTGTGGGTGCTCGCAGGATCGGGTGTTCGAAACGGCTCATGCCGGTACGTTGAGGACGGACAAGGCGCGTAGCAGCTCGGCCGCCGATTGAAAGCGATCAGCCGGTGACTTCGCGAGCAGCCGCCGAAGAATGCCCGCGTAGCTCACGAGTTCCCGCCCCAATTCCGGCAACTCCGCGCGCTTGTGCTTGTAAATCACTTCCATCGCGTTCGACCCGGTATAGGGTTTGCGGCCGGTCAGCATTTCGTAAAATATGACCCCAAGACTGTACAGATCGCTGCGCGCGTCGATGTCTTCGGCATGACCCTGTTCCGGGCTCATGTAATAGGGCGTTCCGAAGATCTCCCGAGCACCGGTGAGATCCACACTCGCTTCGTTCGCCTTGGCGAGACCGAAATCGATCAATGATAGCGAACCGTCCGTGCGCAGCATCACATTCGCCGGCTTCAGGTCACGATGCAGCACACCCACCGAATGGATCGCATCGAGAGCGCTCGCGATCTGGCCGAGAAAATGCACCGCAACTTCGCTCGTGAGCGGCGACTTCATGCGCTGCCGAAGATCGCCGGCGGGAAAATGCTCCATCGCGATATAGGCATGATCGTCGGCGATGCCAAGATCGTGAATTCGCACGACGTTTCGATGCTTGAGACTCGCCACGATCTCGTATTCCTGAAGGAACCGATCGAATCCGACGCTCCGCTCGGCGACGTCAGGAACCTGACTGAAGACCTTGAGCACGACCAGCGTACCGGCGCGTTCACTCTCGGCAAGGTAGATCTTGCACATGCCACCGCTGCCCACCTGCTTGATGAAGCGATGGCCGCGAATGATGACCGAACCGAATCGATAGCGTTGCAGATAGGCTGGTTGGCTGCGGCGCTGCAGCCTCATCTGCCGCTGCTCATCGGCGGCGTTGCCGATCGCCTGGATGAGTGCCCGCCGATCGATCCTGCTGCCATAGAGGCGATGCACCCCGCGCAGCGGCGCAGGCGCGGGGACAGGCGCCTCCTGAAGCAACACCAGGACCAAGGGAGCGCATTCGGCGCGGGTGATCCAATCCGATGCCAGACTTTCGGCGCCGCCGGCCGGTGGCGCGGCCACCAAGACGACCGCATCGAAACCGGCCGCGGTGAAATGAGGATCGGGCGGTGAATCCTCACCGAGGTGGTATTCCACCAAGCTCAAGTCGGGCCACTCGATCTCGACATGCTTCCTGATGAGCAGCCGATGATCCGCTCGCTCCGCCATCACCAGGAGCCGGAGCTTCATGGGCATCGAATCACCCCGGAGGTCGCACCGCCCCGCGCGCTGTCACAGGACTCGAACGGTCTTGAGCCCACGTCCAACGCCGTCGCGACGCAGCTGCTTGGCCTCGTCGGATCGTTCCACCTGCAATCTCTTCAAATACTCCGGGGTGACGTCTCCCGTCACGTACTCACCGGAAAAACAGGACGTATCGAAATGGGTGATCTTCGCATTGTCGTGCCGGACGGCATGTTCCAAGTCGTCCAAATCCTGATAGATCAACCAATCAGCGCCGATGATGCCACAAACCTCGTCGTCGGTATGCCCGGCCGCGACCAGTTCGGACGTATCGGGCATGTCGATGCCGTAGACATTCGGGTAGCGAACCGGCGGTGCGGCGGAGGCGAAATAGACTTTCTTCGCGCCGGCTTCGCGTGCCATGTCGATGATTTGTGCGGAGGTGGTGCCGCGCACGATCGAGTCGTCGACGAGGAGCACAGTCTTGCCGCGAAACTCCAGATCGATGGCATTTAACTTGCTGCGCACGGACTTCGAGCGCTGTTCCTGGCCGGGCATGATGAAGGTACGACCGATGTAGCGATTCTTGATGAAGCCCTCCCGATACTTGACACCGAGTAGTTGAGCTACCTGAACCGCGGCGGTTCGGCTGGTATCGGGAATTGGAATGACCACGTCGATATCGTGGTCGGGACGGTCACGCTTGATCTTTTCGGCGAGCCGCTCGCCCATGCGCAAACGCGCCTTGTACACCGAGATGTTGTCGATGATGGAGTCGGGCCGGGCGAAATAGACGTATTCGAAGATGCAGGGTGTATGCCGCGCCATCGCCACACATTGTTGTGCGTAGAAGCGGCCCTGCTCGTCGATGAACACCGCCTCGCCCGGTGCGACATCCCGCAGCATCTTGAATCCCAACATGTCGAGAGCGACGCTCTCCGAGGCGAGCATCCACTCGGTGCCTTTCTTCGTCTCGCGATTGCCGATCACCAGCGGACGAATACCATTCGGGTCACGAAACCCCAGAATGCCGTGTCCGATCACCATGGCGACCACCGAATAACCGCCTCGGCATCGGCGATAGACCGCGTTCGCCGCGGCAAACACGTCGGCGGGTGTGACCCTGGGCGTCCCGACCCGCTGTAACTCGGAGGCGAGCACGTTCAACAGCACTTCCGAATCTGAACCGGTGTTCAAGTGACGACGGTCCTCGCGCACGAGCACTTCCGTCAGTTCGCGGGCGTTGGTCAGATTGCCGTTATGCCCGAGGCAAATACCGTAGGGTGAGTTGACGTAGAACGGTTGAGCGTCTTGGGCGCTGTCGGCGCCCGCCGTCGGATAGCGCACATGGCCGATACCGATGTTGCCGGTGAGCTTGAGCATGTGCTTTTGCTGGAAGACATCGCGCACCAGACCCGAGTCCTTGCGCATGAAGAGTTCGCCGTCCTGCGCCGTCATGATGCCGGCCGCATCCTGGCCTCGATGCTGAAGCACCGTCAATGCATCATAGATCCGCTGGTTGACGGCGCTGACTCCGACCATTCCGACTATTCCGCACATCAAGTACCTCCGGTCTTTCCCGCTTTGACCTTGACTCGCGTCAGGCGCTCGAGATTCGCCCACGGTTCGCCGTTCTCACCGACCATGGCACGCAACCAATCGCCGGCGGTCTCCCCATAGGGAATCAGCTTCGCCCGATACCACCATTGTTCGTGATTCAAATGCAGCAACTCGGCGCAGATCACCAGCAATCCTACGAGCACCACGCCGCGAACGATCCCGAAAATCAACCCGATCGCCCGATCGATGGCGCGTAGGCCCATTCCACTGACGAAATATCCGAGCACCATGCCGACCAGCCAACCGACCAACAGAACCAGCACCAGAACGATCAACCGCCCGACCCACGGCGACACCCTCGGATCGGCCAGCAGTCCACCGAGATACGGTTCCACCAGAGGACTGAATCTCCAGGCGGCCCAGATTGCGACGATCCAAAAGGCCAGCGAGGTGGCTTCACGCACGAACCCCCGCAGCAGACCAATCAACATCGATCCGAACAGAACCAATAATATGAAAACATCGGCCCCGGTCATTACCATAGTCTACCGGAGCTTTACGACGCGTGGCGTGAAACGATCAGCACAAACGTCGCATCAGGGCGCCACCAAACTCGCAGGCTCGCCTTCCGCCTTGAGTTTTGCCATCGCCTGTGCGGCCGCACTGCGATCCGCAAACGGTCCAACCCGTACCCGGAATCTCTCGGCCGCGCCCTTGCCAAGTGGCGACACGTACGCGTCAGCCCCATGCGCCTTCAGATGGTGCGTGAGCCGCTCGGCATTGACTCGATTTGCGAAGCTTCCAACTTGCACTGCCCACCGATGCGGGGATGCATCCTCTGCCTCAGGTTCAATCTTGGGGGGTGGTGAAGCCTTTTCAAGCACGGGAGGGGGTGCTGGCACTGGCACTGGCACTGGCCCCGCAACGGGCGCGGGCGGCTGTTGCGCCGAGGCCGGCGCCGACGCCGGTGCAGATGCGGACGATGCCGTGTCGGAAGAGGCTCCCGCCTCGAGGTCCACGGTGACGTTACGGATTGGAACGGCGGCGGTGGACGCTGGAGTCGTCGCCACGCCGCTCGAGGGTGGCCCGGACAAGAGTTCAGGCACGATGAGCACGATGAGTGCCACCAAAATGGAGGCCCCGACCAGGCGTTCTTTTACACGGCGCTCCACCGTTAGCGAACCGCGCCACCGGCGCCGTGCGAGTCGAGCCATTCGAGCGCCGGACCCACGGTGTGAAAAGAGCCAAAAACGACGATTCGATCGCCTTCCCGGGACGCGGCTGCCGCGGCGGCACAGGCCGAAGCGATGTCGGGGGTGAGCACCACCGGCACGCTGAGTTCCCCTGCGATCCGCTCAGCCAGCGCCGCGGCGCTGGTGCCGCGGGGTCCGTCGGTCGCCGTGAGCCACCAGGCATCGAAACTCTGGCGGACTTCAGCGGCGATGGCCGGTATGTCCTTATCGGCAAGGATCCCGCACACCGCGAACGTTCGACCCGACGCGGGCAATCCACGCAAATTTTCGCAGAGCACCCGGGCGGCTGCCGGATTGTGCGCCACATCCAAAATCCACGTAGGTTGTTGGGATCCCGGTGCGATGATTTGAAACCGCCCCACCAAGCTCACTCTCTCGAGGCCGCGGGCCACCGCGTCGGCGGGAACATGCAAGCGCGGTTCGAGGTCCTCGAGTGCCGCCAACGCCGTCGCGGCATTCGCATATTGGACGTCCCCCGCAAGTCCCGGCGGCGGCAGATCGGCGAGTTCGCGGCGCAGGCTCCGGTAATGCCAGCGGTCGTCGGCGCGCGAATAATCGAAATCGCGACCCAACAGCGTCGGTCGGGCCCCCACGTCGGTTGCGATCTCGAGCAGGACCGGCGGCGCATCGCGGCTGCCAATGATGGCGGCACGGCCTGCGCGAAACACACCCGCTTTTTCCCTTCCGATCAGCGCGAGAGTGTCGCCCAAGAACTCCTGATGATCCAAGGCGATGCTGACGACGACCGCCACCGTCGCATCGACCAGATTGACCGCATCGAGGCGACCACCCATACCAACCTCGAGCACCCAGGCATCGAGCCCCGCCTCCTCGAAGATCAGAAAAGCCGCCAGCGCGTTGTATTCGAAGAAGGTCAGCGAAATCTCATCGCCGTCCGTTCGGGCGGCCTCGATGCGCTCGAAGGCCTGCACCAATTCCGCTTCCGTGACCAGCCGATCAAGCATCCGGATCCGCTCCCGATAGTCGCGCAGATGCGGCGAGGTAAAGGTCCCCACTCGATATCCAGCGGCGCCGAGCATCGCGGTGCAGTAAGCCGTGACAGACCCTTTACCGTTGGTCCCCGCGACGGTGATGACGGGTACCGAGGGCTGTCGCCAGCCGAGCCGCCGGAGCACTTGCCGGGAACGTTCCAACCCAAGGTCGATGGATTGTGGATGCACCTGGGTTTGGTGAACCAACCACTGCTCGAGACTCCGAGGCACGGGCAGGTCCTCTAGGCCGCGGCGGGCTCTTTACCGGTAAGTAGGCGCAGCATCGCGCCGACACGGTCGCGCATCTCACGGCGGTCGACGATCATGTCGAGCGCCCCATGGTCGAGCAGAAATTCACTGCGCTGAAAGCCCTCCGGCAGCGTCTCGCGCACGGTTTGCTGGATGACCCGCGGACCCGCGAAGCCGATCAGCGCCTTGGGCTCGCCGATGTTGATATCTCCCAGCATGGCAAGACTCGCCGACACGCCACCCGTCGTCGGATCGGTCATCACCGAGATGAACGGCAAACGGGCCTCCGACAGCCGTTTCAGCGCGGCGCTGGTCTTTGCCATCTGAAGCAATGAATAGAGGGCCTCCTGCATCCGCGCACCGCCGCTCGCGGAGAAACACACCAGCGACAGCCGATGCTCCAGGCACAGCTCGACGGCGCGCACGAATTTTTCGCCGACCACCGATCCCATCGAACCGCCGAGAAAGCGGAATTCGAAGGCGCACGCCACGATGTCGAGTCCTCCCAACTTACCCGACATCACGATCAGTGCATCACGCTCGCTGGTCTGTTTTTGCGCCTGGACGGTGCGATCGCGGTAACGCTTGCTATCCTTGAATTTGAGCGGATCCTCAGACTCGACCTTGGCGGCCAGTTCCTTGGTCGATCCCGTGTCGAGAAACTTCAACAGACGTTCCCGCCCACCGATGCGCATATGGTGGCTACACTTCGGACAGACATGGAGGTTGCGTTCGATCTCGGCCTTGTAGAGCACCGCGTCGCAGGCAGGGCATTTGGTCCACAACCCCTCGGGCACCGAGCGCGTGCGGCGCTCGGTCTTGATGCGGGACGGGACGATTCGCTCAAACCAGGACATGCTTAAGTTTACCAAATGCCGCCGCGAGGCGCAGGTATGCCGTGAACGGCGGGATAATCCACGCGCCACAGATACAGACCAGCAGCCGGCGCGGTCATCCCGGCGGCCCGTCGATCGCCGCCGGCGAGGATGCTCGCCATGGTACCGGCCGGATCGGCATGCCGCTGCACGTCGAGTAACGTTCCCACGATGTTGCGCACCATATGGTGAAGATAGGCATTCGCCTCGATTTCGAGCCACACGCTATCGCCGCTCCGTTCGACGTCGATTCGCTCGACGCGCCGCACGGGCGTCTTGGATTGGCACTCCACCGAGCGAAACGCCGAGAAATCATGCTCACCGACCAATACCTGCGCGGCACGATGCATGGCCGCCGCATCGAGCGGCCGATGGATCCAGGCGGTGCGATGACGCTCGAGCGCAGAACGCGCGCTGCGATTCAGAATGCTGTATCGGTAGATGCGCCGGATCGCCCCGTGCCGCGCATGAAATCCGGCCGTCACCTCGCCGGCCCATTGCAAGGCGATCGTCGGTGGCAAGCGCGTATTGGCGCCCAACACCCAGGCGCGTGGAGTGCGTTCCGCGACGGTGTCGAAGTGGATCACCTGACCGACGGCGTGCACTCCGGCATCCGTGCGGCCGGCACACACCGCGACGATGGGCATCCCCGCCACGAAACCGACCGCCGCTTCGACCTCGTCCTGAACCGACGAGGAATGCACTTGAGACTGCCAGCCCGCGAAATCGGTGCCGTCGTATTCCACGATCGCCGCCACGCGTCGGGACGCACCCCGCGAGTCGGCTAACACCCCAGCAGCACCAGGGTCTTTGGCGCCTAACCCGGCAATGACTCGATGAGACGCGAGGCTTCTTGTTTCTGGCTGGCGGAACCTTCCTGGACGACCTCCTCCAGAATGCTCCGCGCGCCCTCCGGATCACCCATATCCATATAGGCTCGCGCCAGATCGAGCTTGGTGCCCACCTCGCTCATGGTCACCGGCTCCATTTCGACCACGCCGAGATCGACGGGTTGGAGCGAGCTGCCCTGGGCTTTCAGTCGGTTGGTCGGCGCTTCGCTGCCGAACAACTCCTCGCCCACATCGAGATCGATTGCCTTGAGGCGCGCGCTCGCGTCGCTCGACTCGAACACTTCGGACGAAAACATGTCCTCCGGCGCGCGCGGCTGTTCATTCGTGTCGTCGTTGGTAAGGGCCGAAGCCAGCCGATCCAGATCGAGGTCGACGCTTTCTGAACTGAGGCCGCGTAGCTTCGAAGTGGCGTCGAGTCCGGTGGCGTCGAGATTCGTAAATTCATTCGACTTGAAACGTTGCGAGCGGGTGCTCGAGTCGGAATCGCGCGGCAACATGACCGTGGGCGCGGAATCGGGACTGAACGCGGCCGTCTTCAGGTCATCGTGACTGGTATCCAGTTCGGCTACGAACGAGGCTTCGAGTTCGCGCTCCAATTCGGTCAGATCGTTGTCATCGCTGCGCGACTTGCGCTGCGCCTCTTCCATCAGTCGACGCGACCGCTCATCGAGACCGGCCACCATGGTGGGCGCATCGCTGCCATGATCCGTCTCCTCCATCGGCGGCAGGCTCGTCGACAACGTACCCGTCTCTTCGAGGTGGTCGAGATCCAGCCCGAGATCCTCGATCGAGACTTCGCCGGTCTGATCGACCCTGCTCGGCATTTTGGCGGCCAACCGATCTTGTAACTCGGACCCTTTCAGAGTCGGCGACTCCGCCGTCGCCATGGAATTGAACCCGGACGGGTCCAGGAAGTTGGCATCGTCGAAATTCATCAGTTCGGATTCAACCGTCGGCTCATCACGGGGCGGCATTTCACGGGTGGGCGAGTCATCGGCGCCGCGTTCAGGCGCATCGAGCGTGAAGTCCAGGTGGTCCTTCGAGGCGCTGAGTCCCGCAGACTCGCCGGTGGCGTCGGCTGCGTCGCTCTCTTCGGCCAGCCCGCGATCGAGTGAGCTACGCTCACCCTCGGGATCACCGAACAGATCGATGTCGACTCGATTTTCTCCGCCTTCGAGATTGAGGTCGACCAGGGCACCGGCACCGCGGCCGCCGCCCGTGTTCGCTGCGAACAAAGGCTCCTCTGGGCAGATCTGCTTGCCCATGATGACGATCTTGTCCCATTCCCCGGCCGGGGCACGGTCCCGCGTCGCCTCCAGGCCCTTCGCCGTTTGAAGGAACGCGTCCTTATTGCCCCAGACGAAGTAGATTTCGAGCAACTTGAGCTTGAGATCTCGCCGGTCCGGCTCCCGATCGAGCGCAATCCGCACCAGATCGGCGGCTTGGTCATACAAGCCGTAGGCCATGTGAAAATCGGCCTCGGCCAACGGGTCCCCTTGATCGAGGACTGCGTTGTCGCTGGCCACGGTGTCGGCGGCGGACGCCGGTATGATCGCCGTCGGGGCGCTCTCACCGAAGCGACCCGCGACGTCGCCAAACTCGGGTGAAGCATGCTCACCGGACTCCTCGACCACGAACGAGTCCGCTCCTTTGCGCGGCGCGCCCAACTTGGACGTCGAGGTCTGGCGTACATCCGCCACGTCGGTCTGCTCCATCAGACCGCTCATGTCGTCGGTCTGCTCTTTGCGGCGCCGGCGGCGGATCGCCGCAATCACCAAGCCCGCGAGCACGAGCACC
>Ga0116226_10005920_pt1 | contig 10950 bp, 6 predicted proteins | sample S1TSphfallax_FD_89692 | JGI IMG/M metagenome (GOLD analysis project Ga0116226, IMG submission 89692) | Host-associated microbial communities from peat moss isolated from Minnesota, USA - S1T2_Fa - Sphagnum fallax MG | ecosystem: Host-associated > Plants > Peat moss > Unclassified | place: USA...
CGACGGGGGAGGCCCACAGGTCGGTCCAACTGGATGGGACTGGCGCGGCGGCGGAGACGGAGGCGGCAAACAGGTGGCCGGCATAGGCTTCGGGGCCGTCGAAGCCGATTCCGGCCATGCCGGCATAGAGCAATTCGAAATTGCCTGCGGGATTGGCGACGGTCCCGGTGGCGGCGAGCGATTGGATGAAGGCGTTGCCGGGGCAATCGGGGCCTTCGCCGGGATAGAGGTCGCCGAGTTGGTTGGCGTCGGACCAGTCGAGGCCGTTAGCGGGGCCGAGCCAGACGTGGCAGGTCCCGACGATGAGATTGGCGCTGGCGGCGGGATCGAGAAGGAAGGGCGACGGTTGGGGAGAGGCATAGGCCTCGTAGCCAATCTGCGGGTATCCGAGGACTGGCAGGCCGAATTGGGAGGGGCCGCAGAGGGAGCCGTCGGGGCAGAGGTCGATCGCGACGCCGCGGCTGCTTTGGGCGTACCAATTCTGGGAGTTTGCCGGGTCGATGGCGACGTAGCTGCCATAGCCGTCAAGCACTTGCGGCCAGACGGTTTGCGCGGTGGTGGTGGTGGCGGCGGTGCCGTTTGCGCCGAGTCCGGCGAGGAGGATGGCGGGGTTGGCTGGGTCGCCGGCCATCTGCTGCACCTCGGCGAGCGAGCCGAGGCCGCCGTTGAGGTTTTGAAAGTGGTTGGCGTCGTCGCTGCGGCATGGGGGCTGGGTCTGGTTCACGTCGTCGGTGGACCGCCACAGGCCGCTGTCGTTGCCGAAGTACATCAGGCCGAGGCTTCCGGCGAAGGTGGAGTCGACCGCGTGCTGAAAGGGAGCGACCTGGGCGGCGCCGCAGGTGGCGGTATTGGTGGTGTTTCGGAAGCTGCATCCGGCGGCGAGGCCGCAGCGGAAGATGTCGGTGGTTCCGGCGAAGAGCAGGGTGTCATTGGCGGAAGGGACAGCGGCCAGCCAGAGGTTGTAATCGCCGAGTGGGATCGCGCCGGCGCCGTCTTCGAGGGCGCCGTCGGGCAGTTGCCTTGCGAAGGCCACGTTGGGCGAGGCGCATTGATTCGCGGCGACGGCGCAGACATCCTGCCATAGGCCTTGGTCGAGCAGGTTGACGTCGACGGTCAGGGCGAAGAGGTCGCCGGTGGCTGGCTGGACGGCCAAAGCTCCGCGGAGGATCGGGCAAGCGGGCGAACCGACGCTATTGGGATTGGTCGGGCATTCGGTGGTGTTCAGGCCTGGTCCGGGCTGGTCGGCGAGGCGGGTCCAGACGACGCCGTCGGGGGACTCGTAGTATCCGTGAAAACGGACAGCCGCGTAGAAGCGTTTGCGGATGGGGTTCCAGGCGACGGCGGTGGCGGCATTGCCGCCGTCGGAGGGAATCACGAGGGAATTCTGAACGACCTGGGCGGGACCGTCGGTAATGGTGGAAAGCAGCCAGGTCTGGCCCGCGTCGGTGGAGTAATAGAGTCCGAGAACGCTGTAGTCGGCGCCTGCGGAGGTTTCAGAGTAGTTTGCGCCGACAAGGAGGCTTTCGCTCGATTGGGAGACGGCGGCGACGACCAGGTTGGGTGTTTGGCTGCTCCAGGCGAATCCGGCGAAGGCGTTGCCGACGAAGTAGAAATCGGCCAGCGAGTTCACGGCGAGGTCGTTCGATTTCTGAATCAGGGTCCAGGTGAGTCCTCCATCGGCGGAGCGCAGCAAGCCCGACCCATAGTAGGAATCGAGGGCGTCGTTGGGGTCGCCGGTTCCGGCGAGGATGACGCCGGAACCTCCGGGCTGGACGGAGACTGCGCCAATGCTGAGGGAGGCGAGCGCGCCGGTGCTAAAGGCGGGCAGCGTGTCGGTGAGAGGCGCGAAGGCCGGGGCGGCGCTGGCGGCGTTGGTCGACTTCCAGACGCCGCCGCCGGTGGTTCCGACATAGACGGTGTTGCCGGCCGAGTCGGCCGGATCGGCGGCGATGCTGGCGACTCTTCCGGTGATGTTGCCGTAGGCTGCGGTGGAGACTTGATTGGGGCCGAGCGACTGCCATGGCTGGTTGAGGAGAGAGACGGCGGGGGAGTTCTGGACGCGGTTGTCGTGGCGCGCGGCGAGGTCGGTATGATGCCGCCGAGCCGCGATCAGGGCGGTCGCCATCTTTTTGCCGGAAATGCTGCGCTGTTGCAGGAATTGGCGCGATTGCAGCTGTTCGGGCGGTGTTTTGGGGCCAGCTTTCGGGGTGATCTGGGCTTTCAGTCCGCAAATGTGCGTGAGAAGGCAGAGGGCGATTGCAGCTGCGAGGCGGAGTGGACGGACGTTCAAGGTTGCCATGCTTCCAGCGGTTCCACCGTGACGGGGTGCCGATCGCGGTAGGCGAAGAGACTTCAGGTCGGGGGTGGTGTTGCTGCGCTAAATTTGAAAACGGAAAGTTGGATTGAGTATGTGCTTTGTCGCGGGGAAACACAAATCGCGTTTGGCGGGCTGTGGAAATTCGCCAATTGGGCGGGAGATGTTCCAAAACGGGACGGCAAGCAAGATCGCGACAACGATTTTCGTCTTGTATTCGGCTGCCGGGGATACACTTGGATTGTGGGCGGGGTTTCATAGGCCGAGCATACGGGCCGTTTTCCGGCGAAGGCCGGTCTAACAACCGAGCCAGAGAGTTTGTACTTGGTGGACAGCGCGGCGGATAGGCAGCCGTCGGATTTTTACTTTTCTTATGGATCGAATTTCACGCAACCTTGGGCAGGCAACCGTGTTGGTAAAGGTATGGCGACTATCGTCTTCGATCAAGGGCTTCTGGATCAACGGTTTCCGGACCAACGATTTCTTCATCCCGCATCATCTGAGAGGCTGATGGGGAGGCTGATGGGCGGTTTCGAGCATTCCACGGCCACGGTAGACTGGAGCACGCTGAGCGATGCGGAGATTATGCTGCGCGTTAGCGCTGGCGAGGATGCGGGATTCACGTACCTGCTGGAGAAGTATCGCAAGCCGATCGTGAATTTCATGTATCGGATGGTGCGCAACCAAGCGATTGCCGAGGAACTGGCGCAGGAGGTTTTCCTGCGGGTGTACCGTTCGCGGGAGAGCTACCGGGCGGAGGCGAAATTTACGACGTGGCTTTATCGGATAGCCACGAATCTGGGCGTGAATTACGCCCGGGACACGCGGCACGAGCGTTCGGCGCAAAATATTTACCTGGATCAGGCCGATCCTGAGACGGGAACGACTCCGGATGTGGCGGACAGCCGCCCGACGGTCGAGTTCGAGATGGTGAAAGACGAGCGGATGAAGGCGATCCGCGAACATGTGCTGGCATTGCCGGAGCGGCAGCGCGCGGCGGTGCTGATGCACAAGTATCAAGGGATGGATTACAAGCAGATTGGCGAGGTGTTGAAGCTGAGCGAATCGGCCACAAAATCGCTGCTCTTTCGCGCCTACCAGACGCTGCGCGAGAGGTTGAAAGAGTTCGTTTCGCAGGAATCGGCGAGCGTTTAGCATGGATTTGTCTGGCTGGAGGGCTTTATGAACTGCCGGGAAGTAAATTCGAAGCTGGCTGATTTGTTGCTTGATGCGCGGGAGGCTCCCGTGGAGGCGCGGCGTCATTTGGACGGGTGCGCGGATTGCCGGGTTGAGTGGTCGGAGCTTCGGGCGACGATGAATTTGATGGATGAGTGGGCGGCGCCGGAGGTGAATCCGTATTTCGACGCAAAGCTTTTGGCGCGGCTGCGGGGCGAGCAACAGGCGCGTCCTGCTGGTTTTTTGGAGCGTTTGAGGGCGCGAGTGATGTATGGGAGCAGCTTCCGGATGCAGCCGCTGATGGCGGGCGCCCTGGCAGTGGTATTTATGGTTGGGGGCGGTACGTACTTCGATTTAGAGGTTTACAACCAGCGTCCGCAGGAATCGGCGACGGTGCGCGATCTTCAGTCGCTGGATGGGAATTCCCAGGTCTTTCAGCATCTTGACTCCGTGGATCAAACGGTCGACCAACAGAATCCGGCATCAGGCGATGGATTGGGCGTCCCGTCGAGCGACTAAGTTTGAGCAGCGCTGGCTCTTCCCGTTTTCGATCGCGAATCGCGGCAGGCTGAGTTTTCGCTGTATAGAGAAGCGCGAGGCGGTTAGTATTTGTTTGAGAGCATGGCAATTGAGGATGACCGAGAGGATTTGGGACCTGACGCAGGGAGGAGAGGCCACCCCGGCAAAGAGGAAGAGCGATGAGAGTCCGAAGGAAAGTCAATGGGCAGGATGTTTCGGGAGCTTTTTCCTCGTTTCGCGCTCGGTTTTTTTTCTTTGAGCGGATTGCTTCCCGGGATAAGGCGGATTCTTTCCGGCGGCACCTGTTTTCGTACTTGCTCTATTTCTTGCTGATGGTTGCGTGGGCGGGAGCGTCCGATCCAGTTCTCGGCCAGCACAGTCATGCTTCGGCTCCACCGCCGCCCGCGCCGGCACCCCATGTCTCGGCTCCGGAGCAACGTAGTTCGCCGTCAGGCGCGGGCCGCTCCAGTGCGCCGGCGAAGGCGCCGGGTCAGCAGCATCTGAACGAATGGCTGAAGCAGAACCAGGGGCTTTCAGCCCAGGAGCAGGTAAGCCGGCTTCAGCATGAGCCAGGGTTCAACCGCCTTCCCCCCGAGCAGCAGCAGCGGCTTGTTCAGCGTTTGCGGCAAGTGGACCAGATGCCTCCGGAGCAGCGGCAGCGAGTACTAGAGCACATCGAGAACATGGAGCGTCTCTCGCCGCAACAACAGCAGGCGGTTCGCTGGTCGGCAAGCCGGCTTGGACAGCTGCCTCCTTATCGGCAGCAGGCGGTGAGGGAGGCGATCCGCAATCTACGCGATGTGCCGCCGCCGTACCGACAGTCGCAGCTATATTCTCCCCGTTATGCGGGCCAGCTCACTCCGGAGGAGCTGGGCATCGTAGGGAATCTGCTGATGGTGGAGTCGTATCATGCTCCGGCAGCGCCACCTCCCCGGTAGGGCGGGCAGCAGACTTGTGGTCTGCGATTGTTATATTCTTCCCTGCGATCGCTCCATGAGTCGCTTGGTTGCGAATGGGCAAGCGCTGAACTGGTAGCCTGTCTATTGGTTTATTGGGGTGGTCTATTGGAGTTTTCGGGCACCAAATGAACGAGACGCTCCTGCTACAGTTTTCCGGCCGGGACAGGCCCGGCCTCACCGCTTTGCTGACGGCGCTGCTGGCCGAGTACCAGGCCTGTGTTCTGGACGTCGGCCAGGCGGTAGTTCATCAGACGCTGGCCTTGGGCCTGCTGATTGAAATACCTCGGGGCGCAAGTCTGGTTTCGCTCAAGAATGCGCTGTTTGCGAAGTCGGCGGCACTGGATCTGCAGGTCGCGATAACGGCGGTTGGGTCGGCGCAACTCGAACAATGGACGGCTTCGCAGGGGAAAGACCGCTTCATCATTACGGTGCTGGGAAGGGTAATTTCCGCTCGTCATCTCTCGATTGTGAGCGGAATCCTGGCGGAGAATGGACTGAATGTCGACCGAATCGAGCGGCTTTCCGGACGGATGTCGCTGTCGGAACGTTTGCCAAGCGCCAACGCCTGCGTGGAGCTGCGTGTCAGCGGCCAGGCGAAGTCGGAGGCCGCGATGCGGGCGGCCTTTCTCGCGACTGCCACCGAAGAGCGAATCGACATCGCCTTTCAGCGGGAGAGTATTTTTCGCCGCAACCGGCGGCTTTTCGCCTTCGATATGGATTCGACGCTGATCCAGGGCGAGGTGATCGACGAGCTGGCGAAGATGGCCGGCGTCGGCGACCAGGTGGTCAAGATCACCGAGGCGGCGATGCGCGGCGAGCTCGATTTCAAGCAGAGCTTCACCCGGCGCGTGGGTCTGCTGCGGGGACTGGCCGAGTCGCGGGTGTTGGAATTGCTGGACAGAATTCCTTTAGTCGAGGGCGCGGAGCAATTGATCGGGACGCTCAAGCTGCTCGGCTACAAGACGGCAATTCTTTCGGGTGGGTTTACTTTCTTCGCGCGCAGTCTGCAGGCTCGTCTCGGAATCGATTACGTCTTTGCCAATGAACTCGATATCGCCGACGGTGCGGTGACTGGGCTGGTGAGGACGGAAATTGTCGATGGCGCGAAGAAAGCAGCGCTGCTGCAGGAGATTGCCAAGCGGGAAAATATCTCTCTGGAACAAGTCGTCGCGGTGGGCGATGGCGCGAACGATCTGCCGATGCTGGGCCTCGCCGGTATGGGGATTGCCTTCCGGGCGAAGCCGCTGGTGCGGCAGAGCGCCGGTCACGCCGTGTCCTTTCTGGGATTGGACAGCTTGCTGTATTTGATCGGCGTGAGGGACAGGGATTTGGCAGTTTCGAGACCCGCCGGCGGGCAGCCTTGCCGATGAGCCGGACGCGCGCGAGAACGGTGCCGATTGCCGACTCCGAGGAGAGCGTTCCGATTGTTGTTGACAGCGGCGGCAAGTGGCCACTCTCAGCAGTCCTCAATCGAAGAAAGCAATCTGGAGATTCACAGTCCGCCCCACCACGATCAAGTCGGGCGAAGACGATGTCAACCACAAGTGAATCACCGGAGAGTTGGCCCGCTCCTCCTCCACTGTTGAAGGTTCGTCCGGTGTTTCCTCGACACCACCCGCCCCCACCCCCGGAATCAGGCTCTGTCGGTGAATGTTTCCAGCTTTCTCGCGCAAAGCTCAGCCTGCGCCTGTCTCCGCCCGCTATTTCCCCGGCCGCTCAGAGTGGCAATCACTTGCGCCGTCGTCGCTCTGGGCCTGGAGACGAGTATCGGAGCGCACGCGCAAACCGCCGCGACGGCGCGGGCGGCTCATCCGCAGAGTGTTCAGTTTTCTACACTGGGCATTGTTTTTGAGCCGAATGAGGGTCAGAACGCCTCGATCTCGCAAGATTACGCCGCCCAATATGTCGGCCTAGAGCCGGGCTTGCCCGAGTTCGCGCTGGACTTCGCAGGCGCGAAAACCGCTTCGCTGGCGGGTGTGGACGCGCTGAGCGGCACGAACAGCTACTTTCCCGGGAGCGATCCGCAAAGCTGGAGGGCCAACGTGCCGACGTATCCGCGGGGTGAATTGCCGCGAGATTTTCAAGGGAGTTGACCTTGCGTTCTACAGCGAACAGAAGGTGGGCACACAGAATCGGCTCGAATGCGACCTCGTTCTGCGGCCTGGCGTCGACCCGAAGCCGACCGGTTTTGCGCTTACAGGCGAGGCGTCGGCGCATCTCGACGGCGAAGGAAACCTGGTCGCGACAGTCGACGGCGAGGAGTTCAAGCTGCTGAAACCGGTCGGGGGCGGTGGAAGTTGTAGTCGTGCCGCCGGGGGTCGATTGGCTCATGACGTTCGAGACCATTCCCGCAAGCCGGTCTGGAGGAAGCGATCGGCTTTGCCGTTGGCGCGCGGGGTGTAGGGCCGGGGGAAGCGGTGTTTGACGTGCTGCTCTCGACTGTGGATGGTCAATCGGGAATTCTGGCGATAGTCCATTCGGTCGCTCCGGGACAACGGATTCGTCGCAGAACCAGCTTCTCGCAGCCACTCCGAATGGACAACCTGTTGAAACCTCACAGCTAGCAATGGTTATGCTTGCCTTTGCTTACGGAAAAGGCCAGCCAAGAGTATTCCGTCCACTAAACCTATCCGGGAGACGCTGTAAAAGCCGGGCAGCCTGCATATGGGAACCGCTTTCAACCCGAAACTCTGAGGTCTGGCTATTCGGCGCCAGTCCCCAGCGCCGCAAACTACCAGCCTATAGTGATGGTCACGAGAGATGGCGGCGCGGTGTTGGGGAGCGTGATGAGCGAGCTTTGATTGTCCACATCGTCGTAGGGAAAAGAGTAGGTGAGGCCGTTCAAGGCGTCGCTATGCAGGTAGGCGGCATAGAGATTTTGGGCCGCGCCGGGCGCGGCAGCTGGATAGAAGGCGCTGCTGGTTCCCCAGAGGGCGGTGTTTTGGGCGACGCCACGATTGAAGGCGGCGCAGAACTGGGCGCCTAGGGCGAGCTCGATGGTGTTGCCGGCGGCGAGGGCTCCGGCGCACTGCCAGACATCGGAGGGCGCGGGTTGCTGGAGGGTGTAGGCGCCAGTTCCCTGGTAGGAGAAGTGCAGCAAGCCGTCAGACTGGACTCCGCCGGCATAGGTCTGCCCCGCGACGGTCAGAGTAAACGGGTTCGCGGCATACCATTGCCAGGTCGAGGCGATGTAGGCCGCCATGGCGTCCGACTCGGTGGACGCTTGAAAAGCGGCCGAGCTGCGGGGCGAGAGGATGCGATAGGTGGTGGCGAGATTCTGGTAGTTCGGATCGCTGCTGGCGAGGAACTGGTTGTAGATAGCGGCGCGGCTGGCGGTGAAGCCGGTGGAGGCGCTGAAGCTGGTCGAGGCTTGCTGCACGGTGACGTTGATGGGGATGGCGAAGGCGTCGACCTGGGACGTGTCTCCGCCGAAGCCGGCCTGGCCGAGGACGTAGGTGTACTCGTAGTAATCCCAGTAGGTTTGGCTGTTGGGATCGGAGGGGTTGGTGACGTCGGGGGTGGTGATGCCGGAGGCGTCGGAGGCTCCGATGAGATAAAGTGGCGCGCCGAGAGAGACGTAGACGCGGCCGCCCATAAGACTGGGAGGCATGGTGATGGTGCCGGAGGCCGGAAGCTGGAAGGAGAAGGCGGCGTAGGAGTTGCCGTTTTGGGTGACGGAGGACTGGTAGGCGGGGCCGGCGTTGACGGGGTAGACGCCTCCCGAGGCGGTGATGTAGGACCAAGTGCCGGGGGTCTGCTGGCCGATGATGGTGAGCCAGATGGCGGAGTTGGGCCATTGTCCGTTGGTGCCGTTGACGACCTGCAGGGGGAAGTTTCCGGAGGCGCCGATGACGGAGAACGTGGAGGAGGCCTGGGTGGTTTGGCCGCCGCTGGAGAGCTCGGCGACGACTGTATAGGAGCCGGCGTTGCCGGGCGTGTAGAGCCAGCGCCAGTTGCCGCCGGAGTCGACAATGGGCGCGCTGAACCAGGCCTGGGCTCCGAAGGTGCCGTCTGGATTGAGCCAGAGTCCGGTCTGGTTGTCTTGGAGCGCGGTGGAAACGGTGGCTCCGCTGGGCGCGGATTCGGTGCCGTAGATGGCGACCTGGGCGCCAGTGGTCATGATGATGTCCGGGGTGGGCCAGGCGAGGGTGATGCTGGGGTTCGAATTCGTGGGAGGAGGCTGGTTGACCTGGAAGGAGGTTTGGGCGGTAGAGACGACGCTGCCCGCGCTCAAGAGCTGGACAGTGAGATTGAAGGTTCCGCCGAGATCGGGGGTGAGGAGATAGCGCCAGTCGCCGGCGTTGTCGACGATGCTGGCGGGAATCCACGCCTGGGCTCCCCAGGAGGCGCCGTCGGTTTGGAGCCAGAGGCCGGTGGAGGCGCTCTGGATGGCGATCTGCGGGGATGCGCCGTCGATGGGGCCGGAGACGACGCCGTAGACGGCGACCTGGGCTCCGGGATTGAGGATGATTCCCGGGAAGGGCCAGGAGATGCTGATGGTCGAGCTGCTCTGGGCGGCTGCGGGGCGAGCAAGCACCGCGGAGGCGAGGAACGCGGTCGTCAAGGCCAGAGGGAGGGCCAGCGAGACGAACGATGTCCGCTTAAGACGGGAGTTGACAGCCGAGAGGCAGAGATGCAGCGATTTGCGGCTAAACATGATAGTCGCCTTTCAAGTTTGGTGTCTTTAGTAACGGAACCGGTATGTGTAGGCTACACGACCATCCCTTTGGTTTTAAGAAAATTCTTGGGTTATGGTGACTTTAGTCACCTGCCGGGTTTGCGGACTCCACACGAAGGGCGGATTGCCTCAACTCCAGCTGCCGTCGGCGCGCCGGTTACCGCGAGGCCGATGCATGGGGTAAGGTCTATGCATGGGGCGGAAGTTTCGATTCGTTTGGGCAACGACGCTGGTGGCTGCGTGGTTGGGTGCGGTTCCTTTGTCGATTGGGCAAGGAGGGGCGCAAGGAGTGTTGTTGCGACAGCCACCCGCCGGGGCGAAGATTTTGGGGGACTCGAGGTTGAACCGGTCGAACAAGCCGCCGGCGACGCATCGGTTCTGGGCGGGGAAGAACTGGTTCGCAGCGAACCTGACGGCGAGCGGCGCGCCGTACACTATGTTCGCCGAGCCGCTGGCGTTGCAGACCAAGCCGGAGGGTTTGCTGGTCGGATATTCGCCGATGATTATTGCGAAGCCGGAGTTTTTTCTGCATCCGGTGCAGCCGGATTTCACGATCGGCGCGAGCGGGCCGCGTGCCAGGCAAGTGATGGTTGGCGACTATTCGGACTGGATGGTGGATTTCGATTTCGGCCCGTTCACGGCGCGGGTGGGGCGCGGGATGCCGTTTGTGTATGTGCTGAGCCAGGGCGCCGACCCGGTGATCACGTTTGTCGCCGATCCGCATGTTTTCGCGAACGCCGGCGGCGTTCTGGGGGTGACGTTGGGGCCGAACAGCTATGGGTTGTTCTGCCCAACCGGCGGCAGCTGGAACGTGGCCGGAAGAGTGTTTTCCTGCCATCTTCCCGCAGGCAAGAAGTATTTTTCGGCGGCTTTGCTGCCGGAGCCGGGGGCGCTGAGTTTGTTCGTGCGCTACGCGTTTTCGTTTCCGCAAACGACCAGGGTGGATTGGCGGTACGACGAAGCTAGCTCGCGGTTGACGACGCGGTACACGGTGGCCACGAAAGCGATGGAGGGTGGCGAGGCTGGCTTTCTGCAGGCGCTCTATCCGCACCAGTATGGATCGATGCCCGATGGGCGGGGCATTACGCCTTATAGCTACGCCTCCGCGCGGGGAAAGATGAAGGTATGGAGCGGCGCGAGCTTCGAGACGGTGGACGCGGTTCCGCCGATCCTGCCGTTTCTTCCGCAGGCGGCCGCGGTTGCCGACCGGCAGACGTTGGCGAAGCTGGTGAAAGAGGTTGCAGGCGAGGTCAATCTATTTCCTGCGATCGACACCTACGGCGTAGGCAAAGAGTTGAACCGCG
>Ga0116226_10005921_pt1 | contig 10950 bp, 11 predicted proteins | sample S1TSphfallax_FD_89692 | JGI IMG/M metagenome (GOLD analysis project Ga0116226, IMG submission 89692) | Host-associated microbial communities from peat moss isolated from Minnesota, USA - S1T2_Fa - Sphagnum fallax MG | ecosystem: Host-associated > Plants > Peat moss > Unclassified | place: USA...
CAAGCCTGCCGGTGGTTTATTTCGGCTCCAAGACCGGCCGCGACGGCATCCATGGCGCCACCACGGCCTCGGCCGAGTTCGACGCCGATTCCGACGCGAAACGCCCGACGGTCCAGGTGGGCGACCCCTTCGCCGAGAAGCTTCTGATCGAGGCGACGCTGGAGCTGATGGCCTCTGGCGCCGTCGCCGCGATCCAGGACATGGGGGCCGCTGGGCTGACCTCTTCCTGCGTCGAGATGGCGGGCAAGGGCGCGGTGGGGGTGGAGCTCGATCTCGACCGCGTGCCCCAGCGGGAAAGCGGCATGACCGCCTATGACATGATGCTTTCGGAAAGCCAGGAGCGGATGCTGGCGATCCTGAAGCCGGGTCGCGAGGCGGATGGCCGGCGGATCTTCGACAAATGGGGCCTGGACGCCGCCACCATCGGCTGGACCACCGACACCGGCCGGATCGTGCTGCGCCATCATGGCGCCGTGGTCTGCGACCTGCCGCTGGCGCCGCTGACCGAGGACGCGCCCAACTATGACCGGCCCTGGACGGAACCGCCACGCCAGCCGCGCCTGGCCCCGGAGGACGTGGCCCCGCCCGCCGACTGGGAGGCGGCGGTGCTGACCCTGATCGGCTGTCCCGACGTCGCCTCGAAGCGCTGGCTGTGGGAGCAGTATGACCGTCATGTGATGGCCGACACCCTGGAGGATTCGGCAACCGGCGCCGACGCCGGGATCGTGCGCGTCCACGGCGGGGCCAAGGCCATCGCCGTCACCAGCGACTGCACGCCCCGCTATGTGCTGGCCGACCCCCATGAAGGCGGCAAGCAGGCGGTGGCCGAAGCCTGGCGCAACCTGACGGCCGTCGGGGCGCTGCCGATCGCCGTCACCGACAACCTGAATTTCGGCAATCCGGAAAAGCCGGAGGTGATGGGACAGATCGTCCGGGCGATCGAGGGGATGGCGCGGGCCTGCCGGGCCCTGGACTTCCCCGTGGTGAGCGGCAATGTCAGCCTTTATAATGAGACCATGGCCGTCGCGATCCCGCCGACGCCCACCGTCGGCGCCGTCGGCCTGATCGAGAACTACGCGGCGCGGGCCTCCTTCGCTGCGATGCGGGCCGGCGACACCCTGCTGCTGGTTGGCGAAGGCCGGGGCGAACTCGGGTCCAGCCTGTACCTGCGGGAATGCCTGGGCAGGCAGGATGGCGCCCCGCCGCCGGTGGACCTGGACGCCGAGCGGCGCAACGGCGACTTTGTCCGCGGCCTGATCAGGGAACGGCGGGTTCGCGTCGTTCATGACCTGTCGGACGGCGGCCTGATCATCGCCGCGGCCGAGATGGCGCTGGCGTCCGGAGTCGGCCTGACGCTGGATGTCGCCGGCGCCGCCCTGCCCCACGCCACGCTGTTCGGCGAGGATCAGGGTCGGTATCTGATCGCCGCCGACGCCCCGCGGGCCCTCCTCGCGACCGCCCTCGCCGCCGGCGTGCCGATGGCGGTGGTGGGGCGGGCCGGCGGCGAAGCCTTCGCGGCGGGAAGCCTGTTCACGATCGCGCTCTCAAGGCTGCGAGACGCTCACGAAGGCTGGATGCCCGCCTACATGAACAGCCTGTCGTAGACGTCCAGGATAAGCCGATGCCCATGCCCGCCGCCCAGCTCGAGACCTGCCTGCGCGAGGCCTTCCCCGACGGCGTGATCACGATCGAGGATCTGGCCGGCGATGGCGATCATTATCGCGCCCGGATCGTCTCCGCCGCCTTCCTGGGTCTCAGCCGCGTGAGGCAGCACCAGCTTGTCTATGCGGCGCTGGGCGGGCGGATGGGCGGAGACCTCCACGCCCTGGCCCTGGAGACCAGCGCGCCGACGCCCTGAGCTTGACCCGGCGACCGCGGATACCTAGCTCTAGGCGGTTAGCATCTGCTCACCGCCAGAGGCCTTAACCCATGACCGAAACCCAGCAGGACCCCGCCCACGCCTTCATCGCCAGGGCGGTGTCGGAGCATCCCGTGGTGCTGTTCATGAAAGGCGTGCCGGACCAGCCGCGCTGCGGCTTCTCGGCGACGGTGGTGCAGATTCTGGATCACCTCGGCGTCGACTTCGCCGGTGTCGATGTGCTGCAAAGCGACGCCCTTCGTCAGGGGATCAAGCGCTACTCGGATTGGCCGACGATTCCCCAGCTTTACGTGAAGGGCGAATTCGTCGGCGGCTGCGACATCATCCGCGAGATGTACGCGTCCGGTGAACTGAAAACGCTCCTTGGCGAGCAGGGGCTGCTGGCCGCCTAGGCGGGTCCCGCCTCTGGCCTTGACGGCTTGCCCGCGGCGCCGAGATCAGATCGCGTGGGCCCGGGACGCGCCTTCAAAGGTCCGGCGGCGGATCCAGAAGGATCCGGGATTGGCGTTGGGCAAGGTCGCCAGAATGGGAAAGGCGTCATAGAGCGTCGGCTCGGCCCGCCTGTGCATGTCATGCAGGGCCAACATCACTTCATACTGGGAATTGAAGCTGAGAAAGGCCTCCAACATGTATTGCTCGGTCCAGAAGCGGCGGTCCTCGCGCAGAAATTTCTTTGAATAGTTCCAGGGCGTGAATATGTCGTGAATGTGCACCAGAACGCCGGCCGGCAGGATCGGCAGGATGCGCAGAAGTTCGTGTTCCACGTCCCCATCTGGCCGCAGGACGTGGGTCGAATCTATGAAGACAACATCATTGGCGCGTAGGTCCCGAAATATTTCCAGATCGACATCCTCAATCTTCTTGCTTCTCAGATCGACGCCAATCTTGTCCAGCCAGCCGTTGTGGAACGGCTCGAAGCAGATATGACTGGGGGCATAGGTCGTGTCCTCGATCTTGTTCTTACGGATCGCCAACTGCGTCACGACCGAGGATTGACCACAGCCGATCTCCATCACAGTGTTCGGTTTGAAGGCGCGGATGAAACTGTACAGGGCGTCGGCGTCACCTTGGCCGAACATGGCGTTCTGATTGCCATAATGATAGGTATGGCCTTCAACCACGCCGCCGTCCAAGGTCAGCAGCTCATCGGCGAACCGGAACTGTTTGAGCACGGCAAGCTGGCCATCAAAATTGAGATCAAGACCAGGCAGGAAACGGGCCACATCCGACGGGGGGGAGAGATTCTGTTCGGTGAAGACCGGCTCATAATAATGGTTTCGGACCACGGTCACGCCAAGGGCGTCCTGCGCGTGCCGCACCAGCCGAAGATGCCAACGGTATCGGGCCGCCAGATACAAGAATGGCAGGGCGAAGGGCATCACGATCGCCAGACAGATATCGATCAGTTGGTGTCGCAGGCGCATGATCAACCCTGACCGAAACAGAAAATCTCCCCAGAAGATCTGGGCCCCCGGGCAGGAGCACACGGCGTGTCGATGTCCGAGCTGTCCCTTCAATAAGCGGTAACCGCAGGAAAGGTTCCGCAACCGGTCCGGCTATTCAGATCGCCGCCGAGGCGGCGTCACCGGCCAAGCGCGGCCAGCAACAGCTCCAGCGCCGCGACGGCGAAGGCGTCCATGTTCGCGGCGCGATCCGGGCTGGCGGTTTCCAGGGTGACGGCCCTCTCCACCGGGCCACAGACGGCCAGACAGCTATGGCCGGCCGCGTCGCCATAGGGGTTGCCGGTGGGGCCGGCGGCGCCGGTTTCCGAAAGGCCCCAGGTGGCGCCCAGGTTTTCCCGCGCGGTGCGGGCCAGCAACAGCGCATAGGGCTCGCTCGCCGAGCGCATGCCGCTGACCGATTCGCGGGTCAGGCCCAGCAGGCTCATGCGCGCCTTGGCGGTATAGACCACCGCGCCGCCCAGGAAATAGGCGCTGGCCCCGGGCACGGCCAGCAGGGCGGCGCTGATCAGGCCGCCGGACGAGGACTCCGCCACCGCGACGGTCTGGGCGGCCGCCTTCAGACGATCGGCGATCGCAACGGCGAGATCCGCGAGGGGTGTCGGCATCGGCGTCGTTTCCTTTTCGCGCGGCCTTCCCGGGCGTCCCCGATCCTGGTCCGGCGCGTCGCTCTTTCGTCGCGCGCCCGCGCGGCGGCGTCAACGCGGCGGCAAGGACCGGACCGGGCCGGGGCGGGCTTGACCTGACCCGCGTTCCCCGCGACGACGGCGACCATGACAGAGAGCGATCCGGTCGCCCCGGAAATCCCCCCAGAGCTGGCGGAACTGCGCCATTCCATCGACAACATCGACGCCGCGGTGCTGCACCTGCTGGCTGAACGATTCAAATGCACCCAGAAGGTCGGCCACCTGAAGGCGCGGCTGAACCTGCCACCGGCCGATCCGGCGCGGGAGGCGCGACAGATCGCGCGCCTGAAGGCGCTGGCCGCCGAGGCGGACCTGGCGCCGGAATTCGCCGAAAAATTCCTGGGCTTCCTGACCCGGGAGGTGATCCGGCATCACGAACTTATCCGTGACGCCGCCGCTCAATAGGTCGCCTTGATCGTCATGCCAATCCGGCTGCTGGAATAGCTGAGACCGGGGAAGTTCGCCCAGCGATCCTCCTGCCCGCCGTTGAGCCCGATCGACAGCTTTGGATTGAGCGCATACATCACGGTCGCCAGGATACTGTTGGTGGTTTCCTGCGTCAGGTCCACCAGGGGCGCACCAATATTGGTGTGGTAATCGACCGCTGTACTGAAACCGGTCAGGGTGAACGTCAGACGCGAGCCCAGAAGATACGACACATCCACCTCATATGTCTGATTCACCGAGAAATTCGCGTCGAGGCGATTGGACGGCTGGGTCGCCCGGCCGCTGGCGGCATGCAGGGTGATCTCCGGCGAAAGGTGATAGTTGACGTCGACCGCATAGGTGATCCCCTGAAAGCTGGGCGAAATCGACGAATTCGGGTCGAGCTTGGTGAAGGAAACCGTGACGACGCCCTCGATCCGGCCGCCCAGATGGCGGTCATAGGTGACGCCGCCGGCATAGACCAGATAGCCGAACGTCTGGCCGGGCGGGCCGGTGGGATTGGGCCGGTTCGGGAAATCAGCCTCGGCGTAGGATCCGAACAGGGTGATCACCCCGAACACCGGTTGCCGGTAGCCCATGCCGCCGACCGCGGTGAAGGTGTTGGAATTGACCTGGGCCAGCTGGGGGGCGTCGTTGGTGCGCCAGACCTGGCTGATCGAGCCCATCGGCGCCAGGCCGATCTGGCGTCCGCAACTGATCGTGGCGCCGGCCGTCTCGGTGGTGACGGCGTTGGCGACGACATTCAACGACTGGTTGGCCAGGTCGGTCTGCTGGCGGCTATATTCAAAGGTCGGAACCTCCTGGCAGGGGCCGACATGGGCGTTGACCCCGGCCGTGACGTCGATATGTTCCCTGTTCAGGCCAGAATTGACGGCGTGATAATAGTAATTGGCGTCACCCTCCAGAAACAGAATCTGCCGTCCCACCGGCCTGGCCAGGATGAATTGCACGTCGGGCGTGAAAATTTCGTCGGCCAGCTTCAAGCCGCGGATGGCGGCAAATTCACGGCTGGATCGGACGATGTTGGAGTCATACAGCGCATCGCCCGTGAAGGTGGCCAGGGTCTCCCGTTCGTCGGGGATGATCGGCGAGCCTGGCGTGAGCGCGCTCTGCCCGCTCTGGGCGGTCTGGGAGCTCTGATAGGTCTGAGGATATTGGAAAGTCTGGGAACTCTGGGAACTCTGGTAACCCTGGCCGCCCTGGTTGGACTGGGAGCCTTGATTGGCGGGGCTTCCCGAATTGATCGGCAAGCCTGGATAGGTCTGCTGAGCGAGCGCTGGGGCGCTGATCAGGAAGAGGCCGAGGGCGAGATGCGCGCCGCGAATGATGTGTCTCATGCCCACCCACATTTCGGGGCGATTTATTCGCCCGTGACCGGATCGTTATCCATTCCAGCGGAGACCGGACGCCTGTGTCATACGGCGGACGGCCGCGCATCTCTGACTTGAACCGCTCGCCGTATGGCACAAGCCGTCGGGCGCCGCCACTTCCTTCAAGGCGCTCCTTGTTCTAAGTGAGGCTTCGGGCCCCGATGGACCCGCGACCAGCGGTCGCCCTTAAGCGTCGGCTAACGGCGTGGCCACGCAAGCCACCGGGAAAGTCGCCCCTTCAACCAAGGCGGTGTTGTCGCATGATCGTCGAGGATCACGAAGGCCTGGACAATGCTCGCCAGCCGGTGTGCATCGTCGGGGCCGGGCCGGTGGGGATATCCCTGGCGGTGCGCCTCGCGGAACTGGGCGTCGCCTCGCTGCTGCTCGAATCGGGGGGGCGCAAGGCCGACCCGGCGGTTCAGGCCCTGAGCGCCGCCGAGATCCAGTTCCCCGACGCCCACGATTCTATGGACATCGCCGTCGCCCGTCGCCTCGGGGGCACATCGAACCTGTGGGGCGGACGGTGCGTGCCCCTGGACGACATCGACTTCAGCACCCGGCAGGGCGTGGTCGATGTCCGCTGGCCGATTGCCGCGGCGGACATCGAGCCGTTCTATGCGCGCGCCTGCGACTTTACCGATTCGGGACCGGCCGAGTTCGTGAAGCCCGCGCCGGACCTGCCGACGGCGGCGGCGGGATTTCGCCTTGACATGCTGGAGCGCTGGAGCGGCACGCCCCAGCTTCAACGGCTTCACCACCAGGTGCTGGCCACCAGCCCGTTGATCGACGTGCGCCTGAACACCGTGGTCGTCGGCATGGATTTCGCGGCGAGCGGGGCGGTCCAATCCCTGCGGATTGTTCGGCCCGACGGCGCCGGCCATCGGACGCTGCCGGTTCGCAATGTGGTCATCGCCACCGGCGGAATCGAGGCGGCGCGCCTTTTGCTGGCCATCCAGCGGCGGCGACCGTCGATGTTCGGGGGGCCGGACGGACCCTTGGGCCGCTTTCATATGGCCCATGTGATGGGCGCGATCGCGGACGTCCGCTTCGCCAATGACGTGATCGACGCGGCGTTCGATTTCGAGATCGACGCCGGCGGCTTCTACGTCCGTCGCCGGTTCCTGCCCACCGCCGACCTGCAGCTTGGCGAGGGGCTGATGAACTGCGCGCTGTGGCCGATCGTGCCGCCGATCGCCGACGCCGCCCACGGCAGCGGCCCGCTGTCGGCGATCTATCTGGGCCTGGCCTTTGGCCCAATCGGGCGGATGCTGATCCCCGAGGCGCTGCGTTCGCGCCATGTGCCGCCGACGCCTGGGCCGCTGGGTCCGCATCTGTTGAACGTGATCCGGGATATGCCGACCACCATTCCCTATATCCTCTCGTTCATGAAGAAACGCTACCTGGACAAGCGGCGCGTGCCGGGTTTCTATTTGCGCAACCCGAACCGGTTCTATGGCCTGTGTTATCATTCGGAACAGTGGCCGAACCCCGAGAGCCGGATCACCCTGAGCGAGGCGACCGATCGCACCGGCCTGCCCCGGGCGAAGCTTGGCTTCCGCTTCGATCACCGCGACGCCGCCTCGATCGTCCGCACCCACGACGCCTTCGCGGGCTGGATGGAGCGAACCGGCCTGGGGGAAATGGTTCACCGGCATCCGCCGGCCGAACGGGAGGCGGCGGTGCTGCGCCAGGCCAAGCAGGGACCGCATCAGATCGGCATGACCCGGATGGGGTTCACCGAGCGCGACGGCGTGGTGGACGGGGATTTACGGACGTTCAGCGCCCCCAACCTGTTCGTCGCCTCCTGCGGGGTCCTGCCGACCTCCAGCCAGGCCACCCCCACCCTGACCGCGATCGCCCTGGCCCTGCGCCTGGCCGAGCGCCTGGCCGCGGACAGTTCCCAGGGGGCGCCCACGATTTCGGCGGCGGTTGGCGTTTGATCTTGCCTTTTTCTTGAACCACGAAGACACTAGGACCACAAAGGCATCTATTCCGATGCATTCGACCTTTCGTGCTCTCTTGAGTTGTGCGATAGGAAGAAAGATTGGGGCCGGTGAATCTGCGGGATTAAGACGAGCCTCTTTGTGATCTTTGCGCCTTCGTGGTCAAGATTCTGCTTGAATTCATCGACAGACGCTAGGGGTCGGCGGTCCAGCCGCCGTTGCTGTTGGCTTCGGCGCCGATCATCCGGCCGAAGGGACCGACCTCCAGGCCGGTGCGCAGCACCCGGGCCGGATTGCCGCCGACCGCCGAGCGCGGCGGGATGTCCTCGAAGACGACCGCGCCGGCGCCGACGATGCAGTCATCGCCGATCGTGACTCCGGGCAGGATCAGGCTGCCGCCGCCGATGAAGCAGCGGGCGCCGATCCGCACCGGCCTGACCTCGCCGGTCCTGGGGTCGCCGCTGAGGATCAGCGCCTTGAAGGCGATCAGCGACTGCTCGCCGATGATGATCGAGCCGGGCGCGGCGGGGGCGAAGCGGCTGGCCAGGGAGGCCTGGATGCTGGGCGCGGCGTCGACGCCGCCGATGTGGCGAAGCCAGGCGACCCGCGCGCGGATCGCGAGGACGCGGATCCACCGCAGCTGATTGATCGATTTCAAGGCCATCGGACCACCCCTGATCACCTCGCTTGGCGGTCGCTTGCGCTGGCGTTTTCCGGCGGCGCATTCATGCTATCTCGCCGATCGCCGCGCATCCGGGCGGCGCATTGGAGTCTAGCATGCGGCCTTCCCTGACCACCAGACTGCGCGCGGCGGTCCAGCGTTTCATCCAGACCCGCGTCTTCGGCATGGATATCGACACCAGCGCCTGGATCGAACCGACGGCGCTGATCGACCGGACGTTCCCCCGGGGGGTGCACATCGGACCGGACGTCCACATCGCCCAGGAGAGCGTCGTCCTGACCCATGACTTTTCCAGGGGGATGTATCTGCATACGCGGATCGGGGCGCGGTGCCACCTGGGGGCGCGATCGATCATCATGCCGGGCGTGACCGTCGGCGCCGACTGCGTGGTGGCGCCCGGCGCCCTGGTGGTAAAGGATCTGCCGCCGGGGTCCCACGCGATGGGCAACCCCGCGCGCGTGACACCCCGCGAAGACCTGGGCGGCGGCCCGGGCGCGACCTCATGAGGCTGGGTCGGCGCGGGTCCTTCAATCGAGAAGCTGGACGAACTCGATGGTGATCCCCCGGGTGTAGATGGGGCTCAGAAAATTGCACAGAAAGTTCCCGGCGCCCTTCACATGGTCGGCCTCGAGCAGCCTCATGTCCTCCGCCTCCAGCCGGCGGGCCAGGGCGTCGAGGTCGGGAACCTGAAGCGCCACATGGTGCAGGCCGCCGATGCCCCGGTTGAATGTGGCCAGGGGTCCGCCGTCGGGAATGACGAACTCGATCGGCGAGGCGCCGGTGGCCTTCGTGAAAATGCACAACGCCGACCATTGCGGGACAAAGCCGCGGTAGTCCTCCTCCAGACCCAGCAGGCTCATCAGCGCCAGGGCCTGCGCCTCGGTCGGCTGAACGATTCCGACATGATGCAGGGGGGGGCCGGACATCAGGATGGTGTCCGGGTGACGGGGGCCTGGGACGCGCGGCCGGCCGATTGGAGCGCGGCGGCGACCGCCGGGACCAGCCAGTCGGTGAGTCGGGCGGCGCCGTTCTGCGTCAGGTGCGCGTAGTCGGCGTACCAGTCCGCGTGGCCGGCCAGGAAGCCCGCGTTCAGCACCGGTCCATACTGTTCATAGAATCTTCGTTCCTGGATCACATCCTTGCCTGTGTAGTAGGGGAGGAACAGGAAGACAACCTTCACGCCCCGGCGGCGCGCCGCCTCCGCGATCCGGCGGATGTAATGCCGTTCGTCTCCGAACTCCAGGTCGGCCAGGGCCGGACCCAGAATGGGAGCGTGGCTTCCCTTCTCCAGCTTGTGCACGCCGCGCGCCAGTTCCTGGGCCGACGCCGGGCGCACGCCCTCCTTGATCACCCCTCCCGGCAGGACGATGTCGCCGGTGGTGTCGATCGAGGGGCCAGGATAGGCGGCCCGGTCGAAGGTCTTGGGGGCGCCCAGGACGCCAGGCGCCAGGTCGGCCAGGAACAGCTCCATCTGACGGTAGGGCAGATAGACCAGGTCGGAGAAATAATTCAGGTCCAGCGGATAACCCGGGGCCACGATCATCGCCGTGGGGGCGATGTATTTAAAGGCCTCGTGGCCAAAGCGGCTTGGCTGTTCGGTCACACCCAGAATAATCAGCTTTGGAGTCTTCGCGGTGAACATCTCTTCGATGATCACATCATTGATGTTACGGCCGGCCTCCGGCAGGGAGAAGTTGACCACATGGCTGGGCAGGCCCCGGGCGGCCAGCGCCGCGGCGAGACGCGGAGCGTTGACGCCGTGGCCGGTGCGCGAGGGGCCGACGATGGCGACATCGATCGGCGTGGGGTCGAAATGGATGCGCTCATAGATCCAGCGGGCGTTGGCGTGGATCGTCCCGTCGAGCAGTTTCCAGCGCTGATAGGGGTTGTCCGGCAAGGCGCCGGCGCCGGCCGCCAGTCCCAGCGCGATGGCCAGAATGGCGAGAGCCTGTCTTATCGGGCGCAAACGGGTCATCGGGCGCCTAGAAATTGAAATAGAGGAAGATGGCCTGGCCGCGCTGGATGAACATCACGGCCAGGAACAGGGTCAAGCCGGCGAAGCCGAGCCCGAAGGCGTCCGGACGCCACGTCCATCGCAGCGGCGGGCGGGCGACGTCACGCCACTCCGCCCAGTTGTGGGCCGGGTCGAAACGCCCCAGAATCTGCTGGCTGTTCGGGGCCAGGAACACCAGCAGCGCGCTGACCGCCAGGGCGGCGCCCAGCCCCCAGTCCAGCGGGGGCGCGGCGCCGGAGCCAAGACCCTCAAGACCGGTCATGCCTGACCACATCCGCGCCGCGTCGGACACGCTGGCCGAACGGAAGACCACATTGGCGAAGATCACCGCGATCAAGGTGGCGCCATGCGCGGCGGCGACCCGCGCGGGGCCCGGAACAGGGACCGCCTTTCCCGCGCGGCGAAGCTTTCGCCGCCGCTGCTTCAGCCATTCGCGCCACGCCTCGTTCGCGCAGAGGTAGATCGCGTG
>Ga0116226_10005922_pt1 | contig 10949 bp, 6 predicted proteins | sample S1TSphfallax_FD_89692 | JGI IMG/M metagenome (GOLD analysis project Ga0116226, IMG submission 89692) | Host-associated microbial communities from peat moss isolated from Minnesota, USA - S1T2_Fa - Sphagnum fallax MG | ecosystem: Host-associated > Plants > Peat moss > Unclassified | place: USA...
CACTAATTATAATTAAAAATTAGTCATCAATCTAATCATTTATTTGCAAATTTTTTATAGTGAATTTTACATAAACTATGCAATTTTTCTGTATTAAACATAAACATTCATGTATGTCATTACAAAAAAAGTTATTTGTTTGAATATTTAAGATATTGAATATGTACAAATATTGTTCATATTAATCATAGCACAAAAGTTATACCATCTAACTTATGAAAAATTTGAATTTCACACATAATTTGTACGAACTTATGGAGATAAGTTTGTGATATGATGACTACTTAACTATCTATAAAGGTTAATTAGTTAAAATCATTACAATTAGGTTAGTAAAAGGTCCATAGGTAAATAAGTTAAACCATTTAAGTGGGTCAATATTACCTAAGCAAGTAAATCAAATGTTCAATTATTATGGTAATGTTCATCCATTTTTTAAGATGTAATTTTCAAATTGGATGAATGATTATTGGCATGAATGTTATCACAAACTTATTAGATTTTATAGGTTCATATAAATTTTATGCAAAATCTGGTTTTCATAGGTTCATACAAAAATTGCATGAATTCCATGTTATAGTTAATATGAATGACATTTGTATTACTTGGAGCTTTACAAAAGATTGATCCCATGCAAATTGACAAAACATAATTCAAGCCTTTCACAAAAAAGAAAAATAGTGACAATGTACAAAATAATCTTTGCTTGTATTGTGGAGATCAAGGTCATGTTGTTCATGAATGTCCAAAGAAGTGTGGTAAACATATATCGCATGCCACTTTTGTCACCAACCCATAACTTGAAAAATAAAAAATAATGACATTTAATCTTAATGGGCATTGTGAAGTTAAACCTTAATGCATCATGTCACCACTAAGAAATGTGTTTTAGTTCACCATATGTTTCATTGGAATTTCAAATGAAATTGGATAAAATCATTATGGTTAAACCAACCAACCTTATAGTGATTAGGGTCAAGCCATTATGGAGATAATGAATTCATTAATAATGAATTCATTTGGCTAGTCTCCTAATTCATAACCAAGCTTAGTTAACCTAAAAACCTAAATTAAGATAAAGGTAAAAACATAGGTAGACACTTAAAAACCTAGATAAATTAAGATAAAAACCTAAGCTGAGCACTTAGGAACCTAAACTAAACTACATATGCTAGGCTAAAAAGGTAGGTTAATTTATGCCACTTGACCTAAGTTAAAAACATAACCCATCAATTTAGGGTGCAAATGTGAAGGTTTGAACCTTTCACCTCCCTTAGCTTCTATGTTTGTGGAAAACATCATTGACCATTGAACCACTATTCGAACAATTATAAATATTTGTCATCACTTATTATTATCCACATTCTTTTCTTAAGTTATGTGTAGGCTGTCATAGGCTAGGTTTTTAACTTATTTTTAATTTAATGTATGTTATTTAAAACTATTTTAAGGCTACCATAGGTTTGGTTCCTAAATTATTTGTAGGTTATTTTAAATTATTCCTAGGTTACCCTAAGCTATGTGTAAGATGCCATAAATTAAGTTCATGAATTAATCCTAAGTGATTCCTAGGCTATTTTAAGCTACATTAGGCTATGTTTAAAATACCATAAGCTAATTTAAAACTATTCCTAAGTTATTATACATAGGTTACTCTAAGTTATCCACCATAGACGATTTTGAGTTATTTAAGTTATTTTACTTTAAGCTATTATTGGTTATTCAACCTTAGGTTATTTAGAAAATTCCACCTTACATTATATTAAGTAATTCTATTTCACATCACAAATTTGCCCTTTCCATGTATTTATGTTTTTATAACATGATAAGTGTTGAACAATCATTTATACGATATTGTGATGGCATTGTAACATAGTGTTTGTATCAAAACATTGTGTTACAATGTTATCATATTATCATTCAACGATTGTATCAACATTTGATTTTGAACACATTGTTAAAGTGTTATAACATCACAAATACACCAAGAGGGTAAGCTTATGATGTAGGTTATTATCACTAGAGGAATACTAGGAAAAATAACTACCATTTGTAACTATTTTCTAGTTGCAAAAGACATTTGCTACTAAAAATTGCCTAGTTGCATTAACCATTAATTGCAAGTGTGGATGAAATCAATGGTCAACAAATACTTCACCATCCATATACTATTGTATATCATCCATATATTACCATAAAAATTAACAACTTACATAATGACACGTGGCAATTTATTTTTTTTATAAAAATGTTTTAAAAATAGATAATGAATCCTAATCATCTAATTTAAATGGTTTTAAATTGTGACACATGGGATAATATCAATATGCCATGTGGCATTTTTGGATTTTGGTCAAAATGAATTAAAAATCAATATTTAAATAGGTAGGTGGATTAGGTAGGTAGGTAGGTAGGTTAAAGAGGTAGGAAATATATATATATATTTTTAAGGTTTAACCTTTGGCGTTAAATTTTTTAAAAGGTTAAACTCCTTTGGTTCATCCTGATTGACATGTGTTTTTTTATGTGCAAGTGTAGGACAAAACTCTTTCTTTATATAATTTTCAAGATGGAAGTGGAAGACAAAGCATATCAGATAAAATTGAAGATGCAACTTAGTTGTAAACTAGGTTACAACTAAAAAGTTTATCTCATATCTTTTGTCCTCCTTTTTCATTTTGTAAATTATGTAATTAAGTATATAAGGAATTAACTAACTATTTAGATAACTAAATAAAAACTTCATTTAGTTATACATGATTAATTCATAATTCATAAATAAATAAATAATGATTGAAATAAAACTAATTAACCAAATTATTATGTATAAAATTATAATAATAGCTTTTAAATTTTAAAATAAATAATTAAAATATTAACCAATAAATAGTTAATATCTAAGTAATAAATTATTATTAGTTTGATTAATTATAAGTTATCATTTTTTCATAAATAAATAAATGATAAATTAATTATGGAATAACCAACTTATTAGTTAAAATTTTAAATAATAATTTCATAAAATATGAAATATCAACGAATTATATATATATATGAATCAATCAATTAACTTATTAATTATAAATTTTTATTAATGATTCTTAAATAGTCAAATAAACAACTGAAATATTAAATAATTAATACGTAAGTAATAAATTATTGATGAATAATTTATAATTAAAAAAATTCCATTACATTAATATTACAAATATAATAATAACTAATTAATTAATTAATTAAAATAACTGGTCAATAGTTCATATTAAAAAATTAATAATATATTTAATTATTATGAAATATTATTTATAAATATTAAGTATGAACTATTAGTTATCAATGAATTAAAAATAAGTGTAGCTAACTAATCGTCAATTGATTAATAAATGGGTAGTAATTTATGTTAGGTAGGTAAGTAACCTAGGCTAGATAGGTAGGTAAACATATAAGTAGATAGGTTGGTAGGTTAAGTTAAATAGGTAAACAAACATATATAGGTAGGTTGGTAGTTATTTTGTCTAAATACAACTTTATAAATACACCAATGGAAACATACCCCCATTATACCCCTAATATAACTTGACAAAAGTACACAAACTTTTCAAAAATTTCCTAATACACCTATGTATATATCATTAAGTGTTATCTTGACACACTAAAGGTGCAACTAAGTTTGGTTCCATTTGTAATTAATGGGACATATGGACATGATCATGGATGAAAATAATCTTAGAGTGCAAGATGAAAAAGTCATTAATTACAAATGTAATTGTAGCATAGTTGCAAGAATGGTCAAGGGTGCAAAATAGTTGTAAAACTAATAAGAGGTAGTTGCAAATGACAATTAGTTGCACATAGTTGTAAATGCATTGGTTGCATTTTGGGGGATTTCTTTTAGTATTATAAGCCATTTTAGACAATTCTTTAAAAATTATTCTAGGTTATTTTACCATGGATTATTTTTAATTAATTTAAATAATTATGCGCGAAGTTATTTTACCCTAAGTTATTTATGTTATTTTTTATAATTATATTTTATATTATTTTAAGTTATGTTATTCTAGATTATTATATCATATGCTATTCTTGATGATTTTAAGTTATTCTAAACATTGGATCTTATGTTATTATACCCTAAGTTATGTTAATATATTTTAAATTATTCCACCTTAAGATATTTTATGTTATTGTAACCTAAGTTATTTTGAGTTATATTGTTGTAGGTTATTCCATTTTTATTTTATGTTATTTTAAGTTGATTTCTCCTATGTATTTTAAATTATTATAGTTTTCAATAAAATGCTTAAAATATCTTAAATAATAATAGCTTAAAAAATTTAAACAACCTAGGTTATAATAAAAAAATAATAAAAGTAAATTAAAATTAATTAATCTATAATAACCTAGGGTTAAATTTCTTAGAATATGTTATGGCAAAATAACTTAGAATAGTTGAAAATAATTTAAGGTAGAATAACCTATAAACTAAAAATAATTTAAGATCAAATAACCTAAAATAACTTAAGGTGAAATAACATAAAATAACCAGTAATAATTTAAGGTATAATAACATAGAATAGTCAAAAGTAACCAATATTAACATAATGAATAATAATTTGAAATAACTAAGATTAATTTAAAATGACTTAAGGTGAAATAATTTAAAATAACATAAAGTATAATAACTTATAATAATTGAAAATAACCTAGGGTATTTAAAGTAAAAATATGTAAAAAAATAAAAAAATACTATAGTGAAGTATGTAAACCAACAGTGAAACATGAAAATCATATAATGACTTTATAATGCATAATTTTAACTAAGGTGAAATGGTTAGGGTGGGGGGAAACTATTTAATTTTTAAAGTCCCATAATGATTAAGGGTAATGAACTACACTCCACGTTTGTACTAATGTGATGGTCCTAATTTATCATCAAATCCAATATCATGTTTTTTGATACTGATCACTATCAAATGCAATAAGTTTTAACAATGAAAACTTAAACTTTTATCAATTTTAATGTATCTACATGTTTCGTCAACAAGGATTTTGTGTGATAACATAAGTTGGTTTTGATGAAAATTAACACACTAACATTGGTTGAAGTCATTGATGGTTGGAGTCTTTCTTTGAAACCTAACACACAAAATCAAAGCATTGGAGGTTAGCATTGCATTACACATTAGCAAAATTGTCATCAATGTCATTTCATCCCTAGAAACCCCATCATCATTGGGTCATTTTGAGTTGTTTTGCATAATCCACAAGTGGATTGGTATACGAAGAATTTTCATTTTGAACCACCAAAGCATGAGGCCTTAAAATGTGAAGATTTCAACATCAACATGTTTGGCAAAAATCATGCATTCAAGAAAAACATGAAATGGATACAATCCAAAATTTCAAACATAAAAAAAACCTTTGGTGGTACATGAAAACCCAAATGTTCCAAATTGTTATCATGGGAGCAAAGGCTTTCGTGCATGTGATAAATAAAGGAGATGCATTCTTGATTTATGTTTTCCCAAACCAAATGTTGAATCACATCAATATGAAATCCTTTTTCATACAAAATATACAAGGATGTGTTTTAAAAGAAGAATGTTGACACCATGCCATAACACTAACCATATGATTGCACAAATTGATTTTGAAAAAGGTGCGCCACCTCCATCCAAACCCATTTATAATTTGTCACGAAATGAATTCATGATGCTTTGAAAATGCATTGATGAAAATTTCGAAATAAGGTTCATTTGACATTTCAAATCTCTAGTTGGTGCCCCAATCTTGTTTGTTAAAAAAAAGGATGACTCCTTGTGAATGTGTGTTGATCATCATGGTTTGAATTGGCACTTTTAAGTTGCCTTACCATCAAGAATTGACACTCTTTACGTTTGATCTTAGGATTATTGGATAGTTGAGTCACACCAAGGTGTACACGAAGATTGATTTATATGGAACATACAACTTGGTGCATATTTGAAAAGGTGATGAATAGAAAATGACATTTTAAACACCTTATGGCCATTTTGAGTACATTGGGATGCCTTTCAATCTTAGAAATGCATTTGCCATCTTCCAACACCTAAAAATGATGTTTTCCATGAGTATTTGAATGATTTCATATTCTATACACCAATGACATTTCATTTTCTCAAAAAACATGGAGCACCATGAATGTCATGTACATTTTGTTTTGGAGAAATTCAAAGAAATAAAATTTTATGCCAAATTAGAAAAGTGTAAATTTCATCAAACCAAAATGGAATTCTTGTGTTACATTATTTATAAATATGGCATTTGCATGGATCCCCATAAGGTTCAAACCATTATAGATTGGGATATTATAGCTTTTGTTTGTGATGTTCAATGTTTTCTTGGATTTGCTAACTTTTATCAACGTTTCATTGCACATTATTCCATGATAATGACCCATTCTACTTGTCTAAATTAAAAATATCAACCTTTTGCTTAGGGAGTTGAAGTTGAAATTGTTTTCTAATTTTTGAAGGTTTCCTTCATAATTGCCTTATTCTTGATTCATGTGGACCCTTCCAAACCTTTTTTTATTTTGGAAATGGATGTTTTTGACTTTGCATTAGGTGTTGCACTTTCACAATTCAAAAAAATTGATATTTTTCACCTTGTTGACTTTTGTTTTTGTAATTTTGTTTTTGTTGGATGAACTATGAAATTCAAGACCAAAAACAATTAGCCATTGTGAATATTTTTGAGGAGTGGTATCATTTGGTTGAAGAAGTTCAACATGAAATCATTAATATTCAAACCACATGAACTTTCAATATTTCATGATAACTCATGTTTTGAATCAATGTCACATTCAATGGGCATTGTCATTATTTCAATTTAAATTTATCATCACATATTAGTCTTGTCACCAACAAAGCAAACATACCCATTATTATGTTGTTCATACCCCATTTAAAAAAAAGAAGGTGTAGTTTATGATTAACAATCTATTGTCATTTTCAAACTTGAACACCTTCAACTTCAAGCATGGTTGGTAATTTTTAATGACACAACCTTTCTTTATTAAATTTTTGAAGATTTGAAAAATGATTTTTTTGCTATTAACATCAAAGATGAATTGAGGAATCAAAATCAAATTTGGAGGCTTTTGAGTGATCATAACAAGTTTAAATTTCAAGATGGTTTATTATATCATGGTGGGCTTTTATATGCACTTGATGGCCATGTTCAAGTTTAAGTTTTCTAAACTAGGCTTGACATGTTGGTTGCATGACATTTTGGATTCAACAAGACCAAGGAATTAATATTTTGAAATTAGTGGTGATCACCACTTTGGAAGTATGTAAAAAATTTGTTGGTTCATGCAATGTTTGGGCATAAACAAAAAGGTTTTGTAATAATTCACATGGGCTCCTTTAGCCACATTACTAATCCTTACATCACCATGGTTCTCAATTTTTGTGAATTTCATCATAGATCTTTTACCTTATAATTCATATAACTCCATTTCAATGGGTGGATTGATTAACAAAGATGATTCATTTCATTCCTTGTACAAAAAACATAACCAATGAAAGAACAACCAAATTATTTTTTGATCATGTCTTCCAATAGCATGACATTTTTCAAAATATCATTTTTGATTGTGGACCTCTATTTGCATTCAAGTTTTTTAAAAAAAAATTTGAACTTTTAAATGTGAAGGTGAAATTATCATCAACTTTCCACACCGAAATGGATGGGGGAATAGATTAGGTTAATCTAACCTTGGAATACTATTTACATTGCACAATGTTTTTTTATTTATGATTTTTTGATGTGAAGTATGTACAATTTACATTTTAATTAAATTTATGCAATTATCATGATGTAATTTTGCATAAAATTATATGATTTTTTTGTATTAAACATGAACATTCATGTATGTCATTAAAAAAAAAGTCTCATTTATTTAAATATTTAAGATACTAAATACATACAAATATCATTCATATTAACCATTACATGAAATTCATGCAATTTTTGTACAAACTTATGAAAACTAGATTTCACACAGAATTTGTACAAATCTATGCAATGTTGTAAGTTTGTGATGGTGCAACTGAAAATTTCGTTGATTGAAATCAATGGTGAATAAGAGTACAAGGTGGAATTTTTTTTGATTTGAAGATATTAAACAATCAATTGTAATACTTTAGTCATCAACAAGTTGTGATGTGGATGAATGCACATGATAACCCATTAAGCATCTATCAAATGCCATGGACAAGGTTAAAAAAATCCATTAATAATATCCAAACAAGCTTAAGGTTGTTATTTGTAAAATTGATTTATTACAAAGGGAAATGATATCACAAATGACATCCCTACCATCATGGTTAATATCATTGTCAACACCATCCATGAATATCCATTTTTCACCCGTATGGATGAAGTCCATTCATTGTTCATTCAATTAAGACAGTTCCCAAAAAGGTTCCTTGAAATATTTTGAAATATTTTCCTTGTAATTAAATCCTTAATAATGTATAAATTGAGTTAATTCTCCTCATTTTACCTTTAGTCTATTCAACAATAAATTGGGTATGATTGTACACCATGGTTGTGTTCTTTTCTTTCCCTATTTTCATAATAAAATTTCATTTGATCTTACATCTTGCACATTTCATATTCTTGTATTTGGTTTTCATGTTTTATATTTATATTTAAAACTAGGTTTGCCTTTGTTATGATTGGTTCCATGTCATTTGGAATTCCTATTGTTTTGGTACTTTTTGTGTTCATGACAAATGGTAGGCTTGGTCCCAACTTGTTGTCACATGGATGTTGTTTTTAACTTGTCACTGTTGATTTTTTATGAATAATTATAAAAAATACATTTTACTTATAATTTAATTGCACATGATGCTTATAATTAGAAAACCTAGTTGAAAATGGAGTTGCAAAAAAATCCTTTTTCTACTTATGTCTACCATTTAAAAATAATATGTGCAAATATTAGTAAGAAAAGGTTTCAAGGTGCTATTTTTGAAAGTTATCTTGCAAGAAAAAGGAAGTTTTTATAGCAACAGTGTGTGGTTATTAATTTTTTTGAAAAAGCATCCATTTTAGTTTCTTAAATATTCTAGATTCAAAGACCAGTTGATTTCCAATTTTTTGAAAAAAAAATTGAATTTTTTTTTGTTGGTTTCAATTATTTAAAAAACCTTAAAGAAATTGTGATATTTATGAAAGAATCAAGGAAAAATCTGTGATTTTATGACTGTTTATTTGATTTATTTCAATAATTTGTGAATCAATGTTATATGCCAAAATCTAGTTTTTAGAACCGTAGTTATGCATCTAAAAATCCACTTTAATACCCATTGGGGGCCTTTTCTTGCTTGTAATAAATTCCCAACACTAGTTTATAGAAGAGAGGAAGTTTGGTATGTTAACAAGGTGTGTTATACACAATGGCCCTACCATTCATTTAATATCAACAATTGATATTGGATGACAAATTGGTCATAACTAGGGGAAAAATAAAAAATAATTTTTTAAAATGTATATCATCATGTTGTTCTAAAAGAAAAATTGTTAGGTTTTTAAATTTTTTTTTAACATTGCATTACTTACCAAGAACTCAAGAGGGATCTCACATTAAATGTTGACATGTTCTAGGAACCTATTTAAACATTTAAAAAATTGTTACCAAACCAAAACCAATAGAGAAATGTCACAACATGATTTTGATGATATTCAATCTTTTGCAAATCTAACGATTGTTTTCTCCCAAAAAAGCAAATGATCAAATATTCCCTTTTCATATTTTTTTTCACAATTGTGCAAAATTTCAAATCAAAATAAATAAATTGTCATGACATGTTATTTCAATGTTTTCAATCACATTGTCACATTTCGAAAGAATTACATGAAATTTTGCTAATGATGGGTGTGTAACCATTTTTGGAAAAAGTAGTTTTATCTTTAGTTTTCTGGGTTTAGTACTTGGGGCCTGGGTGCACATTTGAAGAGATGGCCAAGAAACAATCAACATGTCAAAAGATGAACGTGAATCTTTTTACAACCAAAATTAGGATGAATCATCTCACCTAGTTTCTAGGGGGCAATATCCCTTGAAGCTCACAAGGCAGGGCCAACAAACATCCATATTTAGACAGTGGTTAATTTCATCCATGTTGAATATCATCCATGTGATCTTTTTCATCATGCATTACATTTTCATTGACATGATGATTTTCATTTATGAAATTCATTTTCATTCATTTGAAATTTCATTATGTTGTAGATTCATGCAAACAAATCCATGAATGTCATGAGATTCATGAGTGTCACCTATTTCATCCATTTCATACCCTTGTGATCAATTTCACTTTTGAAGTTCAATTTGATCCAAGTTGCCACAGTTGACAAATAAGGTCTTATTGCATTTGGTGTGAATGATTTGATCCTTGAACATAGTTTCATCTATATGACCAATTGCATGTGTGATAAACTTTATTCATCAACATATTCATAGCTTTATTCCTCACCACCAAACGAAGTTCAGAAGGAAACCCTGTAAAGCTTTTACTTCTTCATGTACAATCCACATTTGGAATGTGAGCAGGAGTAGACTTCACTGTCCCATTCCATACTAGGTGCAGATTCTCATACAGAACTAAAGCCATACCAAAGCCAACACACGGTTAGAGTGGTAAAGCAGCAATACATACATATAATAAATCCATTGAAAATGAAGTGAAAACTCTAAAATTGAAAGCTTTGAAAATAAAAATCTATGTCAGTTCCACCACTGGAACAAGAACTAACACAACAATGATGAGTGAAGCAATAACCATATGAGTGTCATTCACATAGTTTTGGACCCCATCACTTTCACCACGGATGGCAGTGACTAGCTGCCATGACTTCTGACAGACTTCACCATCAGCTACCAGTGGTGGGTATAG
>Ga0116226_10005923_pt1 | contig 10949 bp, 9 predicted proteins | sample S1TSphfallax_FD_89692 | JGI IMG/M metagenome (GOLD analysis project Ga0116226, IMG submission 89692) | Host-associated microbial communities from peat moss isolated from Minnesota, USA - S1T2_Fa - Sphagnum fallax MG | ecosystem: Host-associated > Plants > Peat moss > Unclassified | place: USA...
AACATTCAACTGAAAGTTCATGAGGAAAATCAATGTTATAATGAATGCTTATCACTTCCTCAGGAGCTGATCCTGTTTCAAAGCCGGACAGGATTCTCTGTGCATATGCTTCTCCTTCACTTGCTGACTTTTCCTGATACAGTTGCTTTGACTGGGATCCTAACCCAGTGGCTTGGGATTCATTGCCACTGCTAACAACTTCTTGCTTCAGCTGCAGGTCAACCAAGTAGTCAAAAGCTCCTTGTTATCACTCCACTGCACAACATTTTCTAATGTCATGTAGTGACCATCAGATGCAATCAGGATATTCTTTAGCAGGGTGTCTCCATTGAACAATATTTTGTCTTGTGCATTCTCGTGAGAATCTTCATCAAGCAAGAGCTGCTGAACTTCATCGACTTTGAGTTCCATGGCAGCCTCTATGTTGAAGCCCTGTCCAATAACTAGGTCTAGTATTTCTTTACTACCACTACTAGCAATATAGAATAGAAGCTTAGTAAAGGCATGTTTCAAACTCTGAACTCCACTGACAGGCACATAAACGCCAATGACTTTCACCAGCAGATACAGGATAGCTTCTAGAACATCTTCATTCCCTCTCTGACATACTGCTTACAAAGGACTGATACTTGGAGTTAAATCTGCCACATTTTTTATGTGCTCTTTGAGACACCTTGTGTGCACAAAACCTGGATTTCCAGAATGGAACACAGGATTGACCAATCTCCAACTTCTCTCATACAGCACAACAGCAGCTTTTAGGTATCCTCCTTTGATTGCAAAAGCAAACAAAGTCCCCAACAATCTACCACGGACATAGCCATAAATTGAAGGATGATACAACTTCACACTCTCCATCACAGGACGACCTCCTCTCTCTAGAAGAAAGTTCATGGTCTCTATATGGTCCGCTTGAACGGCATAGTATAGTGGGGTCTCATCAAATACTTCTGGCACAACTGTGTTGACATGATCAGGATGTATATCACAGTTATGGAGTATCAGTCTCACCATCTCAGTCTTGCCCCGGGCAGCCAGCTTATGAATTGGCTTCTGTTTGGTGCCTTGTGGTTCTGAATCAACCCCTTCATAAGGGTGAACTCCTCCCAAGTACGAAAGTCCATCCCAACATCCAAGAGCAGAAGTCGAAAAATGCCTTCGTTGTTACACAATTAGCCTTGCGAAGGAGGAGGAGCTGCTTTTTCATTGTCTGTGGCCAAGATGCAGCAAAATAGTCTAGGGTCTTGAGATTCTCCTCTGTCACACCAAGAAGGGACAGGTATGGAAGGTCTGTGACGCTGAAATGGTGATGAAAGTTTTATTGGTGGATGAAAGAAGATGAACTGTGGAAACCCTAAAAGGCAGTGGATGTGAGACAAAAGATGACAAAGTACGAAGCCGATATACATCATCAAGAATTGTGGATGCCTAAAGTTGATGTGTTTGTGTTTCTTTCTGGGTTTTGGGTGTGTTTTGTTTGTTTGAAGGTTTATTGCATTTGATTTTTGCTCTTCAATTGAGCCGCATTGCTGAGTTGGTATTGGTGATGGAGCAGGTTTGTTGCTAATACTATTGGGTTCTTGAATGCAAATGCGGAACATGAAGATGAAGGTGGATTGGTGTTGCAGATTTGGTAAGGTAGGAGATGATGGAGTCAGAGCTATAAGAAGGAAATGTTGGCCTTGACAAGGCCGGCAATGGATTGAGCTAAATTCTCTTTGTAATGATGAGTATGTTTCACTAGGAGCTTGTTATGTGAACAATGGGGGAAAAATGCCCCTATTTGTTGTTGAGTTCTTTTCCGAGTATATGTGTCTACTGCACTATGTACTTTAGGAAAGGAACAAAAGATCTTCTAGAGACTAGGGACCATTGTCAAAGGAAATGATGAATGAGTCTAGAATTTCATGAGCAGCTGTGATGGCATGTTCATTTTGTTGGGAGGTTTAGGAATCATGAGAGCACTTGTGGGAAATTATTTCTGGGAGAAAGTACCTTTGTTAAGTACCTTTGTTGTTGAGGGCATTTTGGAGAGAAGGCTTTAAGGACATTTGTGAATCTTATGTGAAATCATTGTTGAAGTGTTATGTACCTATTCTTTTATGTCCAACTTCCAGGAAAAGGAGTGACTGGGAGAACGTAAGACCTGTTGAAAATTGGATGTTGTTGTTCAATAGTGAATTGCCATAATTATAATTCGTTGGTTTTTTAGAGGAAATCAAAAGAGATCTGATCCTTTGAAGTCTAGAATCTTATTTTATATTTCAAGAATGATAAGAGTGTTGGATCAAAAGTTGCAGATGTTGTAAGTTTTTCCATTGATATTGTGTAATGTATCCAATGATTCTATTTAAAACATTTAATTTCCATTAGGAGGTACCAAACTTAGGTGCCCTCTTTTTTTGGCAATAGGTCCCTCTTGAGTTCAAAGTCCCATGCACTCTTTTTCTAAAATGTACTTAACTCCCTCAACACAATCCAATTTGAAAAAGTGGTGCATTAATAAATTCTCCTTTTCATCCATGACCATGTTCTTTGATGGATTGAACACCATGTAATCATCCACATGAGGCTCATCCCAAAGTCTACCATCGTAGGAACAAAGGACTTGTCAAATAAAATATTGGTGCCTTTCAAGTCCTCATCATAAACTTGCTCTCTTTGACATACAACCAAACCGATTATGATCACTTTGAATAGCCTCAACTTGTCCATCCACCATGACACATCATTCAACCTCCAAAGCTTGCACGTGCTTTCACTTTTTTTGTCCAAGTGCTCAAAGGCAATTGTTCCACATGAATGTAAAAAACAGTTGAGATTACAACCACAAACCAAGTCCATTACAATACACAAACAACCCCAGTCATGACTTTGAGTTATTCCATAAATCGTGACAAGGTTTCTGTGTCCCCACAATACTTTGAGGTTATTCACTTCTTTCATGAAACCATCCAGCTATTTAGGGCGATGACCACATCTATTTTCTTCATTTTGCCATCGTAATAGGCATGATCATCTCTTTTTCCAAAACAACAATTAACACATTTTGCTTATTGCTTCGTGGGGTTCCCAGTAGCACACCATGGTAAAGCCCTAAATGTTGGAAGCTAGGTTCCTTGTTGAACAGTGGATTTGTACATTTACATATGGTCCCAATGAAAATGGAACCAAAACCCCCTTTTCCCATTACCTTGAAACTCACAATGTTTAATGACCTTGTGATGCAGTTGCCATGATCCTCCATGCCTTCAACTTCAAGCTTCAGACTATCCAGATCATATGTGCTTCAATTATAATCAATATAATCAAACATTTAGCTCAACATTGTTTTTACAATTTCAATCATAATCAAACACTCGGTTTGACATTTGTGTTTACTATCCCTTGGAAAATTAATTGAAAATGGCAAGATTAGGGATCTTTATTATTTGATCAATATTCCAATGTTGACCATACTGCATGTCATTTGTGAGGTTTGATATTTGGATCTCAAGAATGGAGTCCAAGTCTTTTATCATCAAGCCACTTCACTTCTTGTGTAAATAACTAAATGTTTATTTTATTTAAACCATAATTCATTTAAACATTACACAAAAGTTTCAAATTTAATAACTTATATTTTATTAATAATTTATCTAAATGAAAAATGAAAAATTTTATTCATAAATTTCTTTCAACAATGTACATAATTATATAATTTATTTAAAATATATAAATTCAGTTCAAAAGAAGACCATACTTTGGAAAAATTAAATTCAAACATATGATTTGTAATGAAAAAACCTTCATGACTAATATATGAATAAATAAAATATATCTTTCATATCTTGAAACTTCATTTGGTTTAAAAATTTATATTATAAACTTTTGCTTCCAATATATCATATATTTTTAATAACTTTTAATTTAGATTTTATGAATCCATATAATTTATCCACATAAAATATTTCTTAATGGATCATAAAGCCACTATATTTATATATATTTAAATTTTTTATATTAATCTTATTAAATACGAAGTATAAATTTAATCTAAATATTTTAATTTAATTTGAATATTAGTTTACTAATATTAAAATCTTAACTAATTTTCTGAAATTATATATATATTATTTCTACACCACAATCTAATATAATTGTGTAATAATATATTTTTACATGTGTTAAATAAATTTATGGATTTTTATACATACACTATATATATATATTTTTAAAAATTATGATGAAACTTTAATGTACAAATAAATTATATATTTCTCACATCTTACATTTTTATTTTATTTTCAAACTAAAATATAAAATTTATAATATATCATATATTTACCAAAATTTTTTATTTCAATGTATATTTTTTAAAAATGTAATAAAGACTTTTTTATTACCTACATGTATAATATTAATCGAAATCTTCTTACATGTTGTAATTTATTATGTTTCTTTGCATTCATGTTAAATTATTAATAGTCATTTTTCAATCATTGTAAAATAATATGTATGAACACATTGTTTTTGTAATAACACATCATTTTGTCATCAATTATGGATGATATATGAATGAAAATTTGCAATGAAAAAACATGTCATCCTCCTAATACAATGTCATCATATACTAGTCAAATGCACCATTAAAATATGATTAAAAACTTTTCTACATTAATATTTGAAATAATATCTTATGATTACAGTCAATTATGTAGTTGTTTAGAACATGTAGTCATTGATTTCTTGGTTGTAAAATATAAAATTCCTTTTAGTGTTATGGTTTTGAGCATTTTTTATTATTCATTTGGCTTGCATGGAGGTGAAAGCACACTAGAGGGGGTGTCAAAAATGTTGTCACATTATACTATTTTCCAAGGGTGTCCATGTTTGAATTTCAACCATTGTAATATTGGAACATAGTTTTCCAAAAAATTTGCATAATATTGTGGATTATAACACAATGAATTCGATCGCAAAGAAAATTCATTTTTCTAATTTATATTGTGAGGTTCCAAAGTATATTTGTGGCAAAAAAATGTATGTCACTATGTACTAAAAAATGCAAATATATTCAAAATATGATTGAAATGATTTTTAGTCTTTATGAAATTTGTGGTCTCTATTAAACATTGTTATTCCATATGATTATAATAAGTTTGTGAGCCATGTGAAAATTTTGATAATTATCATTTCACAAATGGGTGGTTTTGGAGGTTATGACCATAAGTATGTGGTAAATTAACATTTTCACAAACTATCATTTTCAAATGGAAGATGACAAAATATGTGAGATGAGTAATTTTTAAAATTTTCATTTCACACATTTTTGGTTGACTAGTTCAAACTCAAACCTAGTGTAGTTCAAAAATAGAAACATGTCTTATTATACTATATATACCATAAATATATTCAATATTCTTTGAATTTAAGCTTTCATAATTTATTTCTTGTTTTAAACAATATTAGATATTATTAACTTTTTGAAATGAAAATATTAAGCCCAAACACCAAAAATGAAACCCAAAATTACATGCAATACATTTTGCAAAAATATAATGTACATACATGTAATGAAATTGCCCAAAATGGCCCCTTTGTAGTGTGCTTTCACCCATTGTTACTTTGGCCCACTTTGTTTTTGATTACTAGTTTTCAAAATCTCTTACCATGAACTCTAGGTGCATTTTAAACATGCGGAAGTAATAAAGTGGTTGGAATTGATCCTTTATTCAATGTAGCATTATTGTGGACTTTGAATGTAGTTGGGTTTCTTTGGCAAGGTCTTGACAATTGAAAATATGACAAAAGAGAAATGGGGGTGTCATAGGGCTTGTCTTTTGGAACTAGTTACCATCAACAAGATGATTCACATGAAAAAATGGATTTAGTCCGTCTTTTTTCCCATATGAATAGTGTTCATGATCATCATCGGCAATTGTGATAGTTTAAATTCTTGATTTGTGGAAAGGAGATTGGACTCACACATCATCATGATCATCCATTATAACCCTAAAATATGGTGATTAGAAGATAGGCTGAATGTTCATAAATACATCAATAATTTCATAGACAATCTTGTTATACATCTTGGGCATATTCAATGCATGCTTGTCTTGGGGACACATTTCCTAACAATCTTCGCTATGTTTAGTCCTTGAAAGATAATCTCAAATTTCTTTTAATCACCATAATTAGAAGACCATTTTTCTTTAAACGTTGGTCCATTTTGTATATGTGCATTGTAGCCAAAATTCATAATAGTTGTAAATATTATTTTTCCATTTTAAAACAATAGTTTTAAAGCAATCTTTTAAATCAATGATGTCCAATGAAGCTACATGTTCCTCTTCTTTTGCTTGGACCAAAGTTACAACTTCTTGATATTCATATCATCATTGATTTCAACAATGTTTATGTAAATGCACAATTTCAATGCAAACCATCAAGATTGTAAAAAATAATTGAATCTATACATGCATGAAATTGATGAATCAAAATGAGATTGTTGGAATTGTTTGCTTTTGTCACCATCGCATGCACCACAAAACATATATGTTAAACTTGCATCAAATGACAACAACAAAAATAATAATTGAAGAATGTTGGTGGATGTACCACAAAATGAAAAACACCATTGAAAAAATGCTCAAATAATAACACAAAATGCAAAAAATAGCAAATAAAGAGTGCATGCAACCTTGATAATGTGTTGTGACATTGTAGTCACATGACAACAAGCATGGCACCTTCAGTCATTGTCTACTTATCAGACCCTTTTAAAAGAAGTTAGCTAACACTGAACCTTTCATCATAAATCTCTCCTTTCTTTAGATTTTGTGCCACCTAACATATTCGCTAACGCTGAGTTACATTCGTATGACACATAGATCACCACAGGTAAATAGCATTTTAAGTGTGGACACCACAATTAATTTACCTTTCTTACCCATCAACTTAACACTCACTTACCTTCAAGTCTGGCCGTACCTTTAGAACATCCGGGTTTGAACACCGGCCTGTCCACTACCTGGTAACTTTAGGGTAGATCTGAATGTATGGTACCATGGCGAGGCCCGCTCCACATAGGAGCGGCGTTCCGAACCAATTTCCGCTAGTGGCTGGGCCGGTTATTTCTTCGTTAGACGATTGACACACGATTTCGCCTAGGAGCTTGGCCGGGTGGTTCCTTCGTTAGACTATTGATACTCGATTTCGCCTAGGAGGGAGGTGGGTGGTTCTTTCGTTGGACGATTAACATACGATTTTGGCTGGGGATATGCAGTTGGTTTTAGTTTTGTATCGATCGAGAGCTGAGTACTTCATACTAGTAGAAAAGTTCGATGACGATGCCGAGTTGGGTGCGGTTGCTGATTATGGCTGTTTTCCTCATGTCGACTCGTTTGGCGGTGCCAACACCTGAGCCCTCACCCTCCCCTTTGTGCTGCTGTTGTTCGCGGTCGCTGTTCACAATTTTGTGGGGTTTCGCTTTCGCGTTCGGTGGGTTGACGCTAGATGCTTGGCACACGGCGGATGCACATGACCAACGCGCTGCGTCGTTCCGAAGGAAGATGTATTATGTGGTTTTCTTTGGCCCAGTCGCTCTATTTACGAATTTGCTGGCGTTGTTCTATGATCTGGGTGCACACAGACTTCTGAGCAAAAGCCTTAATAACATGCCTGCTAACATGCCTGGTGGGGAAAGAGAACTCGCAAAGAAGGCGGCGAAGATCATAGCAAACTGTAAGGTCGTGTTAGGAACCAGTGAAGGAAAGCTACCACAAACACATGGAACACCACTACCGCCTGATATTACCGATCAAGAACACGCTTTAGTCCTTGGCAGCAGATTGCCAGAAAATTCCTACATGGTGCAACTAAATTACGAGGGGAAAGAGGCGCTCTTGCGAAGTGGAGTCCTCCCAGGCTACAAGAGGTTGCAATTGCTCCAAGAGAATACAAGTTTCGCCATGTTCCTCAATGGGATGCAAGCGTTTGGGTACGTGCTTGCTGCCGTAGTCCGGGTTCAAACGGGTTTGCTAGTGAGCCCCATAGAAACCATAGGATTGACGTTCAGCATCCTAGTCTTCATTCACTCTGTGAGTCACTTTGTGGCAGCGCCTTGTCATTGTCCTCTGATTGTTTACCTGAGCCCTGACCAGGAGCAAGACAAAGTATTGCAGATGTGCTATTCTACAGAATGGAGTCAAGTTCAGTTTGATAAGGTCATATTGTTTGACAGTTTTTTAGGATCTTCTGCTGTGGGGATTCCTCTCCTTTTGCTGCCTTTTACGGGATCTGTAATGTTTTATCGTCCCGGAACACCCCCAGTGCACTGTATAACAGCTGACGCTTCGAGTTGGGAACTATTATTCATCTATTTAGGACCACTTCTCTTCACTTTCTCGGCTTTCTCGTACCTAGCTATATACTTGTGTACTGGATGTCGGATCTTGAGTCAAGATCAGAGGCGGAGGAGCGAAGACACTGCTCAGCGAAATATCATACCAACAGAGCATAATATTTCGCTGGAGAATAATGTACACGATTTTATAGAGCACATCAGAGGTGTTGATGTAGTAAGAAGGGGCATACGGATTCTGATAATAGACCGCATTCATTCAGTAGGAACTGTGGGTGGCATGATTCTAGCTCTTGTGACCACCATAGTGTACTGGGATGCGAAGTTTGCTGAGCGTACTACTGGAATTGTGCACATATGGCCTTTCATAGGCTAATACACTGCGCAGAAGTCATGCGCCAGTAACCCGACCGTAGGAGTTCCAAAGTGCCCTGACGAGACATCCATTTAAAGTTTCCTTGAGGAAACTAAAGAATTTGTTGATTCTCCATGTAAGCAGCCTAGCCTATGCAACAATGTACTGTTCATTTGGTTCTACAATATATTGAGGAATGTTCACCTGTGTTTAAACTGTTAAGCGTGAGCTCTTTTTTTGAGAACTACATGGAGCATTTCCTATTTTAGCTGTTGCTGATTTGAACTTGCCATAAGGGAGGTGCAGAGCTGTATTTGCACTATGAGCTGCTTGTTTATTCAAGTGGCTGGCCTAGAATTAAGGGTTGAAGGAAGATGGTATGAGAGTAGCCCCAAGTGAATTTTCTGCAACTGTACATGGAAGCTAAAAATTTGTCAGATGAATTGACTACTCCAGCAGGCCTGGAGAGTGGAGGGTGTCTGTGGGAGGCTTTCAAGACCAGTAGATGTGTTCTCTGTTCTGGGACACTTACTAACTTTAGAAGTTTAGAGCAGAGGTCACCACTTTCATCTCCTTAATAGTCTTGCTAGTTATCAGGAAGTTATGGTCAAAAATTTCCCCTTATCTTTCCCTTATGTGGCAATTTTTTTTGTTTTCTTGCCAGTATGCAAGAGATGACACCAGATCTTGATGAAGTTGATAATACCTACAAAGGCAGAACATGATATGAGACAGTTTGCCAACAAGAAGCATGAAGAGAGTTGTGAAATACAGAGAAGAGTAAATTTTATGGGCTGCCTTTGATCACTATTCATCAAGATATGTGTTGAAAATTAAGTGTCAAAGCCTTATGCAGTACTGACCCACAGGCACATTCAACTTCATATTCATGTGCAAAAAACCACATAAAAAAGGATGGCATGATTTAAGTAACACCATGTGCTTAGGAATTCAAAAGCACAGTTTTATCAGCTTGACGATAACAATTCATTTCGCTCAACGTTCCTGTGTCTGTTCCTGTGTATGTTTCTTGAACATATAATTCTGTGTAGGGTTTCCTTCATGGCCTGAAATGCTGAGTGAAGCTGTGATTTTCAATTCCTCCCACAATTTTTTAACAAAAGAGAAGGAGAAAAATGAAGAGACTGAGAAGAAGTCTGAAAGAGGAGTGTACAAAAGGGAAGAAAAAGAAAACCCCTGGAATCAAGATTAGACCCTTCAAAGCAGGACTTCCCATAGAATTTATTGTTGTCACTTGATTTTTGTCTACACATTGAGTTCCACATATACTCTAAAGGCGACTAGAATGCCCAAAAGCGGAACATGAATCTAGGGCATCTAATAAGCGTGCAATTTTTGCAATGCTAATGTAATTCATGTATCACTTATGGACGGTCCATCATACTAGAATTGAATCCTGATGAGGAACATACATCAATTGTTTAAACCAAATCCAATATGAAGAATAGGACACAAAATGGCAGAGTTTTGCTCAAAATGTTGAAGTCCAAGATGGATCAAGTGTGCCAAACGCACTGAGCACCCATGTGGTTTGTCATGGGGGCTGGAGAGGAGGCTGAGGACCATCAATTGATGAACTCGAATCTAAACTGTACGTGTCCTCCACCAAGTCTGCGGTATGCATTGCATGGCAGAAAAAGGCTTGGACACTAACAAGTATGTCTTCCAAGTTCTGCCTCCATGACTACATAAAAGTTGCATTTCGATTGTGCCATGGTTTGAAATGTCAGAAAGAAAACTGGGCTAGGTCACAGCCCAGAACATGAAGGAACAAATTGTTTACCAGTAGAATTGCTGAGAATCATGATCATGAGTCAAACCAAGTCCCAGTCAAAAGAGAACCAGCAGCCACCAGTTCAGTTGTGTTTTTTACTAACCTACCTTCGTACACACAACCCAAGCTATGTACTAACAACCCGCTTGGATTGTTGGTAGGTAGGTAGTAAAAACTAAAAACTAGACATGCACTGCTAACAGACATCAATTGCATCTTGTCTTCATTTTCTTGGCCATCGAAGTAATCTCCGCCAATAGTTATTCATATTTCCTACATATTAGAATTGCAAAACTCACTTTTGGTTCTTTGAAGTCTGGAACATTGTGGAAAGATATCTCGAAAAACAAGGCACGTCCATTACAATCTCAAACCCCCCCCCCCCCCCCCCCCCCCCCCCCCCACCCCCCCCCCCCCAAACCCCACACCACCATCCCCAACACCAAAACAACACA
>Ga0116226_10005924_pt1 | contig 10947 bp, 3 predicted proteins | sample S1TSphfallax_FD_89692 | JGI IMG/M metagenome (GOLD analysis project Ga0116226, IMG submission 89692) | Host-associated microbial communities from peat moss isolated from Minnesota, USA - S1T2_Fa - Sphagnum fallax MG | ecosystem: Host-associated > Plants > Peat moss > Unclassified | place: USA...
TCTTCAAGCGCGCCAACCCTTTCTAGAGGCAGATGCACCGTAAAAATCGATCCCGTTCCAAACTCACTTTCGACGACGATCCGACCGCCCATCAACCGAGACAGCTCATAACAGATAGACAAACCCAGCCCCGTGCCGCCAAACCGACGCGTTGTGGAGGCGTCGACCTGCTCGAACTGCCCAAAGAGCTTAGGCAGCTTGTCTTTGGGAATGCCGATGCCGGTATCGCGAACCGAAATGACAACGCCCGCGTCCAGGCAAGACAGGATGATTTCGACGCCGCCGTCGTGCGTGAATTTAAGCGCGTTGGAGACGAGGTTACTGACAATTTGCCGAACACGCGTTGGATCCCCCAAACGCAGCTCGCTTGGCCGCACGCCCTCTAATCGCAGATCAAGTTCGAGGTTTTTGCTCTGCGCGACCGCGGAAAAAGCGGCCTGGACATCGCCAACGACCTTCACGAGGTTGAAGGGCGTCGCCTCCAAGTCGAGCTTCCCCGCCTCAATCTTAGAAAAATCTAACACGTCGTTGAGGATGCTCAGCAGCACCTCGCCTGAACTATGAATAATATCGACACGCTGGCGCTGCACGTCGGAAAGGTCGTCCGCCGCGAGGATCTGAGCCATGCCGAGCACGCCATTGAGGGGCGTGCGAATCTCGTGGCTGACATTGGCGATGAACTGAGACTTGGCGAGGTTGGCCGCCACCGCCGCGCTCTGCGCCGCCCGAGCCGTCGCGTGAATGCGACGAAGCCGCTGGGCTGAGCGCCCCATGTCGCCCAGCGCATTATTGACGGGCACGGCGCACACGAACAGCGAGATTAGGAATTGCTGCAAAATGCTCTGCCGAAGGCGCGAATTGGTGGGCTGCATGGCGAACAGCGGTCCGTGGCCGTGAATGGTCAAGGACGCCGCGACGATCGCAACCGACAAGACAGACGCCAACACCCATGTTGGCCCAGCTCTGAAAGCCATCATGAGGACTAAAGGATAGACGAAAATGTAAGTATCAGAATGGCTTTGCGAGAAGGAGACCGCTGTGATCGTAATAATCGCAAAAAATAAAAATATGCGCTCGGGCAGGCTGGCGCCGCTGACGTTTACATAGCGCTTGTTTTTCACCCAAAGGAGGACGGCGGGTGTGCCAATGACCAGACCAAGGGCATCGCCCAGGGTCCACCAGAACCAGCGAAAGAAACTCACTTCCTCGGTGGGGCCCATAGACGCCCAAGCCAAACCGATGGCGGCTTCGACACTGGCGGCGATGATCGCAAGACCGACGAAGGTGGCGAGACGCCGAAAGCGCGAGAGGTCCGTCGCCGCGCCACAAAAATTTCGGATGAAGATCGCCAACAATACACTGAGAAAGCCGTTCATAACGGCGGTGCATATCGCTGAATTTATATCATACTTGCACAGCAGATTGAGAGCGATATTGATCGCGCAAGCAACCGCCAGAACCGAGAACCCTAGACGCTTGGGAAGAACGATTAGAGCTACGACGAGCGCGCCGTTAGCTGGCCAAAACGGCACAGAATCTTCGCCGCTTCTACAGAAAATTCGGATTGCGAGCGCTAAAACCGTAAATATAACGACCAATGCGACAGCCGTGCCCAACCCGCGCGCCGGCTGGGACGGACGATAGATTTGAAACGAAAACCGCCAAGGACTGGCTGCCACAATCATATAAATAATCTAATGCAGCGGCGTTTCCGACGGGTTAATTGATCTCACGTTACAAGACGAGCCCGATATATTTACGGGTTATTGGATATCGCCGATGGCTGGCTTGCGGCCGTCAGGCCCTCATCCTCGCCGGCTCCTCAGCGTCAATATCAGGCGCAAGCAGGGACCCCATCGCCAGCGACAACTCGGCGAACTGGATCGGCTTGGAGACGACCGCATCGATACCCGTGTGACGGTAGTCTTCCAGGTGGTGCGACATCACATCAGCGGTCAGAGCAATGATCGGCGCCCTCGGGCGATCTGTGGCCGCCTCGGCGGCCCGAATGGCGCGCACCGCGGTCAGCCCGTCCATGACGGGCATCTGCATATCCATCAAGATCAGGTCGAACTCACCCGTACGCCAAGCCTCGACGGCCTGAGCGCCGTTCTCCACCACCACGGGCGTGACGCCCAGCTGCTGGAGCAAAGTGGTCAGCACCAATTGGTTGGTCGCATTGTCCTCCGCCGCCAGAACGCGCAGCCCTGAGTCCGTTACGCCACCCCCTTCGAAGGCGCAGGTCGGCCCCAACGAAGCCAACCCCTCAAGCGCGCGCCGGCGCTTCAAAGGTAGATGCACCGTAAAGGTAGAACCCGTTCCAAACTGACTTTCAACGACGATCCGACCGCCCATTAGGCTGCACAGCTCGCGGCAGATCGACAGGCCAAGGCCCGTACCGCCGAAACGACGCGTTGTGGAGGCGTCAACCTGCTCGAACTGCCCAAAAAGCTTTGGCAGCTTATCTTCGGGGATACCGATGCCGGTGTCGCGAACCGAAATCACAACGCCAGCGTCAAGGCAAGACACCAGGATTTCGACTCCGCCCGTGTGCGTGAATTTCAACGCGTTGGAGACGAGATTGCTGATGATTTGCCGAACGCGAGTGGGGTCGCCCAGATAAAGATCATCGATAGGCTGATGGTCAGCGCGACCGTCCACCCGCAGGCTCAACTGAAGTTTTTTGGTCTCCGCCACGGCGGAAAACGCGGCTTGGACATCGGCGACGACCTTCACGAGGTTGAAGGGCGTCACCTCAAGATCGAGCTTGCCCGCCTCAATCTTAGAAAAATCTAACACGTCGTTGAGGATGCTCAGCAGCACCTCGCCGGAACTGTGAATGATATCGACCCGCTGGCGCTGCACGTCGGAAAGATCGTCCGCAGCCAGGATTTGAGCCATGCCCAGCACGCCGTTGAGAGGCGTGCGTATCTCGTGGCTAACGTTAGCAATGAACTGCGACTTGGCGAGGTTGGCGACCACCGCCGCGCGCTGCGCCGCCCGAGCCGTGGCGTGAACCCGCCGCAATCGCTGGGCCGACCGCCCCATGTCGCCAAGCGCATTGTTGACGGGCACGGCGCACACGAACAGCGAGATCAGGAACTGCTGCAACACGCTCTGAAGAAGAGGCGAATTATGTTTGGCAATGGCGAATAGTGGACCGTAGCCGTGTACGGTCAAAGACGCGGCGATGACAGAAACTAACAGGACGGACGTCAACACCCATGTCGGGCCGGCGCGGAATGCCATCATGATAATTATGGGATATATGAAAATATATGTGTTGGACTGACTTTGCAAAAAAGCAATCACAGATACACAAACTATCAATAGAAATAAAAACATGCGCTCCATCAGGCTAGCGCCGCTGATTTTTACATAGCGTTTGTTTTTTACCCAAAAGAGGACAGCGGGCGTTCCGATGACCAAACCGAGGGAGTCGCCAAGAGTCCACCAGAACCAGCGAAAGACACTGAACGCCTCCTTCATGCTCATAGACGCCAAAACTAAACCAATGGCGGCCTCTAAAGCGGACGCAGCGACGGCAAGACCAACAAAGGTGGTGAGACGTCGAAAGCGCCACAAATCCGTCGCCGCGCCACAAAAATTGCGCATTAAAAAGGCTAATAACAAGATGAGCACGTCATTCAAAACGGCAGTGATTATATTTGCACTCAAATCAAAGCGGCATAATAAGTTGACAATTACATTTATTACGAACGAAGCCGCCAGAACTAATAAACTTAGACGCTTAGGAAGTACAATCAAGGCCACGACGAGGGCGCCGTCGGCCGGCCACAGCGAAACAGAAGCTTCGCCGTTCAGACAGAAACATCGAACCGCCAGGGCTAAAAGCGTAAATACGCCAACCAAGGCGACTGCCGTTCCCCACCCACGCGCAGGCTGCGAGGGGCGATATATTTGAAACGAAAACCGGCGAGGATGGACAACAACACTCATACAAATAAATTATCATATTCGCGTTTCGCACGAGTTAATGCAAATTGGATAATAAAAAGGCCGGCAATATTAACCGTCACAGTCAGATCACCGCCAGAGCGGCTGGAACCGTAGGGGACTGTTAAGCCGTAATCAGCCTGGGCGCATCGGCGTCGATATCTGGACCCATCAGCGATTGCATGGCCTGCACCAGCTCCGCGAACTGGATCGGCTTGGAGACGACGGCATCGACGCCCGCGCGACGATACTCTTCCAAATGGTGCGACATCACGTCGGCGGTGAGCGCGATAATCGGCGACCTTGGGCGAGCAGCGACCTCTTCGGCGGCCCGAATGGTGCGCACAGCTGTCAGCCCGTCCATCACAGGCATCTGCATATCCATCAAGATGAGATCGAATTCGCCCTCCCTCCAAGCCTCGACGGCCAGGGCCCCATCCTCGACCATCGTGGGCGTGACGCCCATCTGCTGCAGCAAGATCGTCAGCACCAGCTGATTGGTCTTATTGTCTTCCGCCGCCAAGATGCGCAGCTCGCCGTTCGCGACATCGCCCCCTTCGGTGGCGCGCACCGCCGCCCGGGTCAGCGACGCCTCGGGTCCGTTGACCTTGAGCAAGGGCAGATGGGCCGTAAAGGTCGATCCCGTTCCCAATTGGCTCTCGACGACGATCCGCCCCCCCATCAGACGGCACAGCTCGTAGCAGATCGACAGGCCGAGCCCCGTTCCACCGAAGCGGCGCGTCGTGGAGGCGTCGACCTGCTCGAACTGCCCAAAGAGCTTAGACAGCCGATCTTCTGGAATTCCAATGCCGGTATCGCGAACCGAAATGACTACGGCCTCGTCCAGGCAAGTTACAATCATTTTAATTTCGCCGGAGGGCGTAAATTTCAAAGCATTGGAGACGAGGTTACTGACGATTTGCCGAACCCGGGTTGGATCGCCTAAATACAGCTCACCGATCCGCCGATCAGGGGAGCCCCCGTCCACCTGGAGGTTGAGATCAAGATTTTTACTCTCCGCCACGGCGGAAAAGGCGGCTTGAACATCGCCGACGACCTTCACGAGATTGAACGGCATCGCTTCAAGATCAAGCTTGCCAGCCTCGATCTTGGAAAAATCCAACACGTCGTTGAGGATGCTCAGCAGCACCTCGCCGGAACTATGAATGATATCGACCCGCTGCCGCTGGGTCGGCGACAAGTCGTCGGCGGCCAAAACCTGGGCCATTCCCAACACGCCATTGAGCGGCGTGCGAATTTCGTGGCTGACATTGGCGATGAACTGAGACTTGGCCAGGTTGGCGGCCACCGCCGCGCGCTGCGCATCTCGCGCCGTCGCGTGAATGCGGCGCAGCCGCTTTGCCGCGCGGCCCATTTCGCCCAGCGCATTGTTCGCCGGCATCGCGCAAACGAAAAGAGAGAGCAGAAACTGCTGCAGGAGCCTCTGCCGCAGGTCGACATTGCTGGGCGCTAAGCTGAATAACGGTCCGTGTCCATGGACCGTCAAGGCTGCAGCGACGATTGAAACTGTCAAAACGGAGCCCAAGACCCATGTTGGCCCAGCCCTGAAAGCCATCAGAACAACCAAGGGATAAACAAATATATCTAGGCCCGAATAGTTTTTCGTAAAAGCGATTAAGGTGACAACAATGATAGATATTAGCAGAATTAGTCGCTCAGACAGGCCAGCATTGCTGAATTTCGTATAGCGCTTGTTTTTCACCAAAAGCAGAATGGCTGGCGTCGCGATGACCAGACCAAGGGCGTCGCAAAGGGCCCACCAGAACCAGAAGGCCAAATTCACAGTCTGTGTCGGTTCTCGGGCGGCCATAGCCGAACCAATGCCAGCCTCCACAGTGGCGGCGACGATCGCTAGACCGATGAAGGTAGCGAGCCGCCGAAAGCGCGAAATATCCGTCGCGGCGCCGCAAAAATTACGGATCAAGATCGCTAAGAACAGTCCAAGGCTTGAGTTCAAAATGGATGTAAATATTGCCGGCCTCAGACCAAAGCCGGAATATACGTTAAAGGCGATATTTATTAAGCACGCACTGCCCAGCACGAGGAATCCGATACGCTTCGGAAGCACAAGCATAGCGACGACGAGGGCGCCATTGGCCGGCCAAAATGACGAATGGGAGTGCTCGTCCTGACAAAAAATCCGAACCGCAACAGCCAGAATCGCAAAAGCACCGACCAAGGCTACCGCAGTCGGCCAACCACGTGTGGGTTGGGCGGCGCGATAGATTTGAAACGAAAATCGCCGCGGGACATTCGAAATCATCATGCGCAATTAAGTAATGCGCGCGCATTTCTATTGTGTTAAATAATTTTTATATAATAACTACACTACTTAAACAGTGTTGCAATTATAAATACTATTTGCGCAGCTGTCAGGCCGTCATCAGCGCTCGCGCGTCGATATCGACGTCAGGGTCAAGTAGCGATTGCATGGCCTGCGCCAACGCGGCGAACTGGATCGGCTTGGCGACAACCCCATCGACGCCGGCGCGACGGTAGTCTTCCAGGTGGTGGGACATGACGTCGGCAGTGAGAGCGATGATCGGCGACCGTGGCCGGTGTGAAAGCTCTTCGGCGGCCCGGATGGCGCGCACGGCCGTCAGCCCGTCCATCACCGGCATCTGCATATCCATCAAGATCAGGTCAAATTCGCTACCCCGCCAAGCCTCGATCGCCAGGGCCCCGTTCTCCACAATCGTCGGCGTGACGCCCATCTGCTGAAGTAAAGTCGTCAGCACAAGCTGATTGGTCTTGTTGTCTTCAGCCGTCAGCACACGAAGCTCGCTGCGCTCGGCTGCAGCCGGGTCGGCCTGAGGCGCCAGCGCCAAGGCGAGCGCCACACCAGGACCATTGACCTTTTGTAAGGGCAGATGCGCCGTAAAGGTCGATCCCTTTCCAAACTGGCTTTCGACGTTGATCCGACCGCCCATGAGGCGGCAAAGCTCATTGCAGATCGACAAGCCAAGCCCCGTCCCGCCAAAGCGACGGGTCGTGGAGGCGTCGACCTGCTCGAACTGCCCAAAGAGCTTGGAGACGCGATCTTCCGGAATACCTATGCCAGTGTCGCACACCGCAATAGCGACACCCTCGTCCAGGCAGGAAACGATGATTTTGACTTCGCCAGCTGGTGTAAATTTCAACGCGTTGGAGACGAGGTTGCTGACAATTTGCCGAACGCGGGTGGGATCGCCCAAATAGAGGTCATCGATACGCTGATGGCTACAGCGGCCCTCCAGCTGCAGGCTGAGCTGAAGGCTTTTGCTCTCCGCCACAGCGGAAAAGGCGGCTCGGACATCGCCAACGATCTTCACGAGGTCAAAGGGCGTCGCCTCCAGGTCGACCTTGCCCGCCTCAATCTTGGAAAAGTCCAGGACGTCGTTGAGGATGCTGAGCAGCACCTCGCCCGAGCTGTGGATGATATCGACCCGTTGGCGCTGGACGTCGGAAAGGTCTCCGGCCGCCAGGATCTGAGCCATGCCCAGCACCCCGTTGAGCGGTGTGCGTATCTCGTGACTGACATTAGCGATGAACTGCGATTTGGCCAAGTTGGCGACCACCGCCGCGCGCTGCGCGTCCCTAGCCGTCGCGTGGATGCGTCTTAGCCGCTGGGCTGTCCGGCCCATTTCGCCGAGCGCATTGTTAGCCGGCACCGCGCAGATGAAGAGCGACAGCAGAAACTGCTGCAAGACGTTCTGCTTCAGGCGCGGCTGGGACGGCGCAAAGCTGAGCAGCGGGCCGTGGCCGTGGAGGGTCAAGGCCGAAGCGGCGATTGAGACCGTCAGGACTGACGCCATGACCCAAGTCGGCCCCGCTCTAAAAGCCATCAGAACCAGCAAGGGATAAATGAAAATATACAGGCCGGAATGGTTCTGCAAAAATGAAAAAACGGCGACAGACAAAATCAATGAAAACAGCAACGCTCGGCTTAAGGGACTTGCGTCACTGAACTTCACGTAACGCTTGTTCTTCACGCACAGCAGAATAGCCGGTGTCGCAATGACGAGACCTAGGCCGTCGCAAAGCGTCCACCAGAACCAGCTGCCGATATCAATGGTCACCGAGCGCCCGAAGCGGTCCATGAGTTCGCCCACCGCGGCCTCTACGCCCGCCGCGACCACCGCAAGCGCGGTAAAGGTTACGAGACGGCGCAAGCGGGACAGATCCGTCGCCGCCCCGCAGAAGTTTCTGACCAAGATCGCGAGAAGCAGACCTACGAAACAGTTCAAGAGGGCGTCGGAGATGCGCGACGTTAAAACCGTACTAAAGAATATATTGACCGCGATGTTTATCAGGACATCAATTATCACAACAGCGGCCGCGAGACGCTTAGGCAAGACAAGCAAGGCGACCACGATCGCGCCGTTCGCCGGCCAAAACGGCGACCAACCCTGTGCGTCGCGACAGAAACCCCGAATGACCACCGCCAGGATGGCGAAAACGGCGATCAACGCTACCGCGGTCGCCCATCCACGAACCGGCTGAGCGTCACGATAGACTTGGACCGAAAATCGCCGAGGAACGGCAGAAATGCTCATAAATGCGAAGCTAAGCCGTGGGCATTTCCATTGCGTTAATGCAATATATGACACCCCCGCAATGGTCGTTAATATCGTCTTAAAAATTGACGATGGCGCGAAATGTTGCCCGCTCAGCCCCGTTGTCAGGAGGTAGATGACGCGCGCTGGCTGGCGCGGGCGCGAGCGCGGCGCACCTCGGGCTCGTCCTCAAGCAGGACGGCGGTCAGCGCCGCCTTTAGGCCTGCAATCCGGTCCGGGTCCGCCAGCTTATCGCCCTGGTCGTCAATGACGTAAAAGGCGTCCACGGCGCGCTCGCCATAGTTCTCGACATGGGCGGACTGCACCGACAGGCCCGCGTCCGCCAGGGTTCGGGCCAGCGACTGCAACAGTCCCGGACGGTCTCGACCTGAGACCTCCACCACCGTGGCGGCGTCAGACGCGTCGTTGTCCAACGCCACGCTCGGCGCCACCGCAAAGGCGGCCGTGCGAGTATAGTCCACACGACGCCGCTCCAGGTTCAGGAGATCGCCGCGCGCCACAGCTTCCAGCGCCTGGGTTAAGCGTTCTAGGCCGGCCGTATCGTCGCGCCCAAAAGGATCGCCGTGACGATCTTGGACATAGAAGATGTCCAGCGCCTCTCCGGAGCTTGAGGTATAGACCCTGGCCCCGGCGATATTGGCGCCGAACGCCGCTACGGCCCCACAAAGATCGGCGAACAGACCCCGGCGATCCTGAGCCGACAGGGTGATTTCGGTGGCGTGACCATCGTACATCAGGTCGGCGCTGGCGGCGGCGCCCCCGTGGGTCTTCGCCTTGAGGCCAAGCGCATAGTGGGCGGCTTGGGTGCGGCTGGGGAAGGCGACGAAATAGGCGTCCTCCATCGAGCCCGCCCAGCGCGCCAGGGCGTCGATAGCGTCGCCGCGCCCCTCGATAAAGCGGCGCCGTGCGTTAGCGGCCAAGGTCTCGCGGATATCCTCGACATGTTCGGCCGTGACGTCTGAGATGCGACCGCCCCGGAACAGCGCTTCGGTCACGGTGTACAGCTCTCGCAGGAGCTGCCCCTTCCAGCCGTTCCAAACGCCCGGTCCCACCGCGTGGATATCGGCGCCCGTCAGGATCGCGAGACTGCGCAGCCGCTCGGGGTTCTCCACCAAGCGCGCAAACGCGGTGATGGTGCGGGGATCGCTGATGTCGCGCTTCTGGGCGAAATCGGACATGGCCAAGTGGTTCTGCACGAGCCAAGCCACCAGCTCGATCCGCTCCTCCGATAGGCCGAGCCGCTCGCAGGCTTGGCGGGCGTTGCGGGCCCCGGCCAGCGTCTGCCCTCCCGGCGCCCCGCCCTTGCCCGTATCGTGCAGCAGCATGGCCAGAAACAAAGCCTCGGGGTCAGAGACCAACGGCATCATCGAGACCGCCAGGGGGTGATCGTCAGCCATACGCCCCGCCGCGATATCGGCGATGATACCCACCGCGCGCAGCGTGTGCTCGTCGGTGGTGTAGGCGTGATACATGTTGAACTGCATCTGGCCGACGATGCGGCCGAACTCCGGCAGATAACGGCCTAATACGCCGGCTTCGTTCATCAGGGTCATGGTGCGATAGGTGTCGCGCCCATGAGCCAGCACCCTTAGAAAGGCCCGCGCCGCGTGCCGATCCCGGCGTAACTTCGCGTCGATCAGGTTCAGGGAGCGGCTGACCAAGGCGAAGGCGTCCGGGTGCAGGTCCAGATTATGGCGGTCAGCCAGACCGAACACGCGGATCAACTCAATCGGCGCCCGCTCAAACGTCAGGGGCTCAACGGCCAGACGCCCGCCGTCTTCGTAGAAGCCCGGCGCCAGAACCCGCTTGGGCGTCTCCGAACCGTTTCGCTTGGGCCAGAACCGCGACAGGCCTTGCGGCCGCTTCGCCTGTTCGGCCTCAAGCTGGGCGCAGAAGGTGCGGGTGAGCGAGCCCACCTCCCGCGCGATCAGGAAGTAGCGACGCATAAACCGCTCGACCATGCGCGCCGTGCGCTGGGACGCCTCGTCGGGGGCGCCTGGCGCAGTTGAAAACGCCGGCGGCTCTTTATCCGTCCCGGGCTGAGACCCAGGCTCAGGACCGAAATCATAGCCCATCCGTTGGGCGATCTGCGGCTGTAGATCGAAGGTCAGCCGCTCCTCCGCCCGGCCGGTGACGAAGTGCATGTGACATCGCACGGCCCACAGGAAGTCGAAGGCGCGCAGGAAGGCTTTGATCTCGCGCCCGGTGAACTCTTTCAGGCGCACGATCTCCGCCGGCGCGTCGGAGGGGTGCAGGTATTGGGCGATCCAGAACAGGGTATTGAGGTCGCGCAAGGCCCCCTTCCCCTCTTTCACATTGGGCTCGACCATATAGCGCGAGGCGCCGGCCCGCTGATGGCGCTGATCGCGCTCAGCTAATTTTGCGGCCACAAAGATTTGGCCGGTGTCCTGCA
>Ga0116226_10005925_pt1 | contig 10943 bp, 12 predicted proteins | sample S1TSphfallax_FD_89692 | JGI IMG/M metagenome (GOLD analysis project Ga0116226, IMG submission 89692) | Host-associated microbial communities from peat moss isolated from Minnesota, USA - S1T2_Fa - Sphagnum fallax MG | ecosystem: Host-associated > Plants > Peat moss > Unclassified | place: USA...
AGGAGCCTTTGCGCGAGCAGGGAGAGAGGAATCTCTGCGCTTTTCAAGAGTTTTGTGGTGCCGAAAAACAGCTATAAGATAGTGGAGCAGCGAGGAGTTTTGCAAGAATGGCGCTGGTTGCACGCGCACTTACTACTACATGCCGGCTTGAGCACATGTTTCACATCTTGATAGGTGTCTTTGTTCTAGTGCTTCTCCACTGTACAATAGAAGCGGACGCTTCTTATCAAGCCAGGAACTCAGCCGCATCCGGTAATTGAATAATATTCTCACCCCGCATGACATTGAATATCGTCTGCCTGTCGTGCACTTGTTAGTGATTTGTGCAACTGGTTTTAGTATGCATGTTTCTGTGTTGGAGAACTTGTCGTCATTTAGTCGGTGCAGCAATTAGATGTGATAGAAAACCATGGAACAATTGAAAGTAAATTTGTAGAATGTGTTTTTGGTGCTCGATATCATGTTGCCGCTGCTGCAGAGAGAAAGATGATTCTTCTATTAGTATGGCTGTAAATGCCTTTTCATACCTGTGGAGTTTTGATCTTCGTTCATTTTCTAAATTTGCAACTTGCAAGAGCGGTGGACTCGTGCACATGTGATTTTTCGGTGTCTTGTGCTGTTTTGTAGGATATTATACTGCCGATACGGAGAAGGTTTATGAGAGAGGATTTTTGGTGGAAACGGTGTTTGATGGCAACAAGCCTGGCCTGCCTCATGTTCACAGCATCTCAACCTACATCGGGACTGATCTGAACATGGTGAAATCGGTGGTGGCGTTGGACTCCACCAGAAGCAATATTGTCAGAATTCTTCTGCCTTTGTCTCTGAGTAAGAGTTTGTCACTACCTAGAGCATTACGAGCTCCATTATGTTCTCCAACTTTGAAGCAGTGTGAAAGCATAGTATTGGTTCACCGTGCTTGCTTGTGAGGATCCTGTGAGGTTTTGAAGTTCTCCTGGAGTCAAGTTTTCATATATATTTTGTTATGCTGACCAGCAAGGGTCTAGAAGCTCCAGTGTATTGCACCTTGATCTGTGATGTAATAGTAAAATCTAGCTTAGGCCAAGTTTTTGCAACTGCAGGCAGTGTCTCTCAGGTTCTTTCAGGATCTCCCAATGGAGAAACAGGGTATCGGGATGGACATCTGGATGAAGCTCTTTTTCACAATCCCAAGAGCTTCACCACCGATGATGCTGGAAACATCTATGTTGCTGACCCTAGGAACTTTGCTCTTCGAAAAGTCAGTATTGATACAGGCATGTCCTCAAGCTTCACGGAGTATGCTTGCAATCATGTTGGGGAAAGCGAAGAAACATTCACCATTCTAGGGTTGCTTGCTTCATGTCCTCAAGCTTCATGGAGTCTGAGTCTGTGCATATGGTTGTATTATACTGTTGGGGAAAGTGAAGAAACATTCATCATTCTAAGGTTTCCATGTTCCCTTGCAAAACACACATATTTGTAATCTATTGAAAATGCTTGAAATTATCATTAACATGTGGTGGACTTGGTGAATGTATTCTGGAGGCAGGTGATGTGACAACCATTGCAGGGGGCTCGAATATGACTGGTCGCAGAGATGGCGAGGGAAAAGAGGCATCTTTCTCAAATGATTTTGATGTCATATACATGCGCAGCAGCTGCTGCCTTCTTATTGCTGATCGAGGCAATCGGATGATCAGGGAGATTCAGCTTCCAAGGGTTGGTGGAAGTTGTCCAGGCAATTCAGGAAGCAAGCTTGGAGGTTACCTTCTTCAATTGTGTTTTCTGCATGCCCTTTGTAGTTTATTGCTTCTTTCAGGTTGCCTTTGAGCACTTTGCTGCTTGCAGAATCTCAACTGTTTACAAATGTTTTCAGAAAATGGGCTTCTTCACTAGATGGTGCAATTCTATTTTGGGTTGTATAGCATGTTCAACTTGACGATTCCCTCCAACATCATGAAACCAGGTTTGTCACAATGGTCAGCTCTTATAGCAACATGAAGCAGTGTTTCTAGGTTTTGAAACTGTGGCATGGTGGGGGACTGGAGCAGACTCTCCTATTTTTCTGGTTGCACTTGTCCTTGTGGGGTTTGTGGTGGGTGGGCTTCTGACAACTCTTGCTTTTCGGTGGGAGTCACTGGTAATGATCTTGAGGTCCACGTTCTCTTGGATAGTAATTTTGTGGCCTTCACTTCCACTGTACATAGGCTTTCACTCGGATATGAACACATCCAAAAGGATTCCATAAATACACTAGAAGTAACTAGTGTATTTAAAACCTAAACACTAAAACTTGGTTAACCATTCTCTTGGATAGTAATCTTGTGGGCCCCACTTCCACAGTACATAGACTTTCACTTGGATATGAACACATCCAAAACGATTCCATATATACACCAGAAGTAATCTTTTCACCATTGTCGTAGATTTCTTATCTGCATGTTGAACTTGTTTAACCATGTGTCACCTTCTTTTTTGTAGGTTGGTAAATGGCAATCATCTACAGTACCACAGAGCCTGATGACTACAAGTCCATTCGTAGTTCCAGCTCTGAACAAGGACAGACAAATGATTCTGCCAAACCCAGAAATTCAGCAACATCAAACTGAACAAGCCTCTGCATTGCAAGCAAGCTCTGTTGGCATAAGTGATCTGATGGATTTTTCAGATGATCTAAGCCAGACTTCATATGGCTTGGCCTCCAACAACATGGAAGATGAGGCAAGATTGGAGATAGTGGAATCTCCTGCTGGCATTGATTCCAAGATGAAAGAAGAGCTAGAGAAGTTCCGTGACAATCATAAAGTGCCAACATTTAGCTCCTAAGGCAGGAGACTGCATGAAGGCAGTTGCTTTGCTGTATGCAACCTTTCTCAGTTTGTTTTGAGGACACCAAAGGCTTGCTACAAGTAGGAATGCATCCTGCAAAATCTTGTGTGCTGATTGGAGTTCTTTTCTGGTGATGGTGCATTTCTTATGTAGGCAACGAGTGTCTGGACTCACTGAAGATTTAAGGACTCTTGCAGGATCAGAAGCCTACAAACTACACAGCACATCATGGAGGAACATGATCTTGGCAACTCAAAAGTGTGGTAAAAGCAATGTTTATTTGCACAAAATTCTGTGTTTGCAAATCTGATTTCTTTTTCTAGAGACAAATGCAAGCATAGAGCCTCAAGAACAACATGCACTTTTTATGCATTTCAATCTACTTTTGCAAAGATAAGCATAGAAAGTCTTGAATGCCATGTCCCAGAGGGTTACCATGAGAACCTTGGAAATGTTGGGACCATAGGTTTCATGCTCCACTGTTTCAGGAATGGAGTAAGGAATGAAACATGTGTGGAATGCTCAGGTGAGAAAGATGTGTTTGCAAGAATTTCTTTGGTGTGCACAACTGACTCAAAAAGCCTTTCTGACCATCACGCTATGGTGCCAACTTCCTTACCTTATTTGATTGAGTGCAATTGTGATCTAGAAAATTACATGTCCTTGTCACACTTGAATTTACTGGTGTCCATCTGCTTCTGAAGAAATATTGTTGGCAGTTAATAGGTATGTGGAGTTTACTAGATTAACATAGCTGGGATGGGTGTTAGAAAGCTTGAATGTAGGAACATTGAAAAGATGTAATGTGGTCAAAGTTGCAAAAAACTGTGGTCCTGAAATTTCTAGACTGGCAAACAAATGGTTCAATTTGTTTCGTTTTTGTTACATTAAAGACTGCCACCCTCCCATAAACTCTGGAACAGAGCTGTGCATCCACACCACTAGCTTAGTGGTCTCCTATGCTTGTTTAGGATTGGGGTACTTGCTGTTGTGCCACTGGAAAAAAGATCTGGAGAAGAGTGAAAAGTCACAGAGAAAACACACTCTTGATCTGTCTCTCTTCACTAAACATCACCTACAACATGTGCATGAAAATCCAAATTTCTGCTCAATTTTAGGATCCAAGATGTTGTTATGTGACTGCAGTAAGGTTGGAATTAAGAATTGAAGCAGTAGATTCTTACCTTGAAAAATGGCCTGTGATGTTTGCTATGTAAAATGACAAAATGTTTACTTTCATTTCTGCCACCTGATTGTCGAATTGATTACTAGTTAGCTTGTTTTGTTGACTAATCTAGGGTTATGCAAGGACTATTAAGCCTTCCCTGATGGCTACTGGAGGAAAACTATGGTAGTGTGTGAGGAGTAGTTTGTTCTTTTCTAATTAAAAGGAAGAATTCTTGGTTATTCAAGTGGAAGAACCATTTGGTTCATTTTTGGTTAAACACTTTGCAACCATAAATTTAGCGACAGTTTTATGATCAAGCACCTTGAGGAATGATTGTTTTTTTACTTATCACATTCACTGTTGTTAAAATTTGTTGATGCTGCAATTGGACCTTCTTTGTGGGTCATGTAATCTTTTTGTACATCAATTTTATATTCAAAAAGAAAACTGAAGATTTGGATATGAAATGTTGGATTAACATCCACAAGAACGTAATAGGTACATGATTTGGGAATTCTTCCACAAGTCAAAATACAATTTAAAGCATTTGTTTTGCTTGTGCTTCTCTTTACCAGGCATGTAGGTGGCAAACTTTAATAAGATCCCACACAAATTAATATAGATTTCTTCAAGCATTGAACACCATATAATTGTATCATTGTAGTAAAGGTTTTTTGAAAAGCTCATATATGGATTATTGAAATACTTAATATTTCTGAATTCAACATATTAAAACTTATTGCAGGATTACTTTCATTTATATGGCAAAGTATTCAAAAATCTCTACTTTACCATGTTGTCACTCATAACTTTTGATGAATTATGATAAGACATATCAAATTCATCTTTTGCATTAAAAATTATGCATCACTTATGTCCAAGCAATTCAAGCATATTATGCTTGTTTCTCACATTTATAACAGGTCCAGACACCTGTTACAACGAATCAAAATTTTGCTAAACCCTAAAAAAAGTAAGCTGATCAATAATGGGTTTAGTGTTCTTCGTTTAGGGTTGTAGAGTTAGGGTTTAAGCTCTGAATGTACACTTGAGTAGCTCCTCAAAATTGTGTGCAAAGCATCAAATCTACTGAGCTGTGCACTAAAAGAATTGTTTGCGTGTAATGACTCTAACTTCCGCTTAATCTCCAGTGCTCAAATAATGAAAGTTGCTACCTCATAAATGCTAATTACTAAACCAATACTAAATTTTAATGTAATTGAATCATTTGGATGAGATGGGAGTGATGGGCAAGCCAAGGAAAAATCCCAAGGTGAAGAAAAGAACTACTCATAATAAGATTGTCCAGTCTTGTTTGTGTCGCAAGTAAAGCCAAGTGATCAATCTGGTGCAGCTGGCTAGTGACCTCATTCGCCGTCGCTTGGAGTCCTTGGAAAAGGACTGTGTTCACAGCAGTGGATGCGGTGGAGATCGAATCCTCCGCGATCCGCTGTAGAAAGTGGTCGGCCTGGTCCACCCACTGAGTTGCAGACTGGAGGTACGTTGTCGGTGTATGGGTGTTGATCAGCTCGGGAAGGCTAGAGATTGTTCCTTGCAGTAGAGGAGTAGCTTGGATAGTCGGACTCGTGCCGGATGTTGCGCCGATGTTGTTCACCGCTTGATGTACTGTTGTTGCTGCAGCGCTAGTTATGGCGCTTGCGGTTGAAGCTGTGGTACTTGCATGCACGGCGGCAGAAGCTGCCGCTGCTGCTGCTGTTGCATTCGACGACATTTCTGCAGGTCCATTCGACGATGACATTAGTGAGCTAGTGGTGACGCTACCCGCAGTGCCTGCGAAGACTTTCAGCGACGCGGCTACTGCGCTCTTGGCTGACACGACCGTGAGTTTGAGCTCCGTCATCAGCTTCTTGACTTGCGTGGCGTAATAAGGAGACTTGAGCTGTGAGTTGATGATCGCTTCTTGGACATCATCGGCTGCTGGTGTAAAAACATCATTCGCCGTGCTTGTTGCCAGAGATTGATCTGAAGCTGCTGCCTTCGAGGTTGTGAGATCACCATTTTGATTAAATGTCTGCTGTTTGCTGATCTTCAGTTTGGGGGCGTTCAGTACACTGTCGACCTGCTTCGTCGCCATTTGTGCGAAGAAGCTGGCGCAAAGGATCACGGATCCACCAAGAACGGCAGACTCGCCTGGAACGTCGCCTCGCAGCAAGAACGAGAAGAAAGCGCCCCATAAAGGTATAGTCGTATTGATCATGGTGGTGGTCGATCCCGACACCGAGCGAAGACCTCGAAGCTCCAGCCAGTTGCAGAGCCCAGCACAGACGAGACCGCTGTACACGAGAGGAATCCAAGGCAAGGACTCCAACTGCGTCAAGTATTGCATGCAATCGTACGACGTGCTGCTCAGTCTGCAAGCTTCCCACAAAACACTGAGCACGGCAAGCGTCCCACATTGCACTGCAGTCACAGAGACCGGATCGACGCTTTTGCTGTGACTTTCCGAGCGGAAGATGTGCAATCCTAAGATTGCCGATGCTACTAAGCCCCAGAGATTTTCGATTTGTGGCACAGAGATACCCTTCCACCCAACTCCCTCTTCTTCAAGAAGCCCCATCCCTGCGCACAACAACCCAAAACAAAGCTCATATGATCAGTCCAGTCTTGCAAGTACTGCAGCTGCACTGTGCTATAACATATACTGTGCGTGCGTGGAGCAACTCCACAGTGCTCAGTATGTAATCCTGCAAATTAAAATTGGATGAAGAAAAGCTAAAACATGCCGGTTTGGCTCAACAAAATGGTATTGGCCCAAAGTTTTGCACAGTTTATTATGGCTGGAAAAGGGCACAGTAAAGTCTAACACCAGCCAGAGAAGAGTGTAATAAATATGATCGGAGTGCTGCTCCCTGTTTCTGATTGGTTTGCTATTGGTAGTCTCTGAGCCTATGTACAGTCCCAATTTTCGTTTTATGGGTGGAGTTGGAAAAAAGTAAATTACTAGACTTGGATGTGAGAAATGTTTTTGGATGGTCGCATATTGAGCTAGCATCTACTGGAGATGCTCTGATAGATTTGGGCAAGAGCTGCATATCTATACCTGAAAGAGCAACTAGCGATGCTAGTCTTGTGGCTTTGCGCATAGATTGTCGGCCTGCACAGAGCTCCATGATGGGAACAAAGACCATCTGTAGACACCCATTTCAACGCAAAGGAAAAAGATGATCAGCAACTGTTGCCGAAATCTGGCTATAGACAAGAGCCTAGAAAATCCTAGCAGATGAGTAGATAAGAGAAGAGATTAGTTTTCGCGTTTGCAATGAGCTAGCATACTAGACGACCCATGGACATCGCTACTCACTGTGAAAGCGAAGAGAAGAGGTGCGTCGCTCGAGACGTCGCCGTTGTTGCCCAATGTCTCAAGAATGGTGGCGACGAATGACAATGCTCCGAGCTCCATACCAGCTTTGAGTGCAGGCGCGTCGAAGGTCCTGATCACTTTCGTCAATTCTGGAAGGAACAACACAAGTGCTGAGCAGGAGCTAACCATGGAGCTCAGACTTTCTGGGAGTTCTGGGGCCGCTTCTGCGGCAAACTTGTCGGCTACTGTGCTGGATCCATACAGAGCTGCTAGAAAGTTGAGAATCACCAAGCTTCTCGTCCTTCTCTTCCAACAGATGCGTTTCCTCAAGTTGGATAGCGACGAACTCTCTCTTGAATCCGCACCTTGAAGCTCTGATCTCGAATCACAAGACGAAGAGGGCGAGGAAGAATATCCTAGACTTCCGCCGCAAAACTCTTGTCGGTTCAATGGCAGACGTTCCTGCAAGCAGCTGCTGGGAGAATCAAAGCCGGAGCTGACCTTTGATCTGCTGCTTCCAGCTGAGTCCGACTCCGGTTTTGCCCAGTCACTGAAGTCTCTTACGTCTCGCACCAACGAGGCGCGGCCACTTCCTTTTTTCGACGATAAAGCTGGCACTCGCAGTCTAGCTATGCACTGCTGATCAGTGCTGCAAAAGACGAAATCCTTTTGCTGGGCGATATGGGCAATAGTAGTTCTGGTCCCTGACCCGAAAAACGATGACTTCCTAATGTGAGTATTGTTCTGGCAAGATGGTCTGTACTCTAGTGTGGATACTATCTCCGACGAAGTCGGGAGCTGCCATCCTCGCAGCATATCGCGACGGACCTTGACGACTAGTGCAAATCAGGATTCAGAACTTTCAGCTGAATAAGTCGTCCAATACAGGCTATGAGTAGTATGTGCACGGTATCAAATTCTCAACGCCTTTTGATTATTATACCAATCAAGCGCGGCTAGCCGGCACCAGCACCGAGGCGTCCCGGAACTCGAACTCTATGAACCAGATCAGAAGCAAAACTCGTGCACTAAATACATACATGTAGAAAGTTGAATCCTTTTTTAGTAACTGCCGAGAGATGCACAGAAGACTTTTATTGCTTCCAGATAAGTCGAAAAATTGATTGTCTGTACTCGATCTTTGCAACTGCAAGTGGAGTCGAGATTGTTTAATTAACGCTCGACGTCAAGCTGATATATCTATTGGGCACTTGAAGAAGAAGACGTGTGATGAAACATGAGAGGAGCCTCTGCAAGACGTTCTTAATAGACATGCAGGATCTACATATATATATATACATGGATGTTGGGGGTCTAGCTAGAAGCTAGTACTTCGTCCTCTAGCTAGAACTGCTGCAGGTGGTGATGATCGAATTGGGAAACATGGGAGGCAAACAGGCTGAAAAGCAGCACTGCAAATTAGAGCACGTGGTGGAGAGAGAGAGAGAGAGAGAAGAGTGCAAAAGAGCAGCAGTCGAACGCAAGCATGAGCTTCTGCGACGGTGCAGCTATCGCTGGGTTGAGTCCGTTTCCGTCTCCGACGATCGCGCTCCACCCTTTGCCTTTTTTTTTCCCCTCTCCTGGTCAACAAAGCTGCTCCACCACTGGCCATCACAGAATCTGCTAAGCTTCTTTCTTCCACCTACACACACCACGAAATTCCTCGTCAAGATTCCCAGTACAGAATCTACTTGCAGCACACTGATCTTTTCTTTTCAACGGAGGTACCCAGTAGCGTTTGACCGGGTACACGGATCGCTTGCCGGTTAGGAACCGGCGGTCCCGGATCCGGGTGCCCCGAACCTAACATCACGGGAACCAGTCCCGCCTTTTGGAACCGGGCGGGAAGATGGTTCTCGAACCTGGTGCGAACCGAGACCACCCCCCGCCCCCCTTTTCTTGATTATTGTTTAAATTTTTTGGGGTTGGTTTAGAGAATCTTTTTAGGGGTGTGAAATACGGTTTTCTTGGGGCTGATATAGGGTTTCTTGGTGGGTTTGAAATAGGGTTTTTGAGTGAGAGTCTGAAATGATATTATTTTGGGGGATTTGAAATAGGGTAGAATTGGGGATTCTTCAAAGGTTACAAGTTACAAAGGCCATTCAAGTTGACAGTTGCACTTTTGGAAGCCTTACATGTGGAACTACATGACATTGATCAAAATAAAAAGGTTCTGATCCTTTAGAGACATTTAGTGTAATAGTAGTGTTTAAAGTTTTAAAATGGGTTAGTTTGCATTAGTTTGGGATTTAAATAATAATAATAATAATAATAATAATATTTTTCATTGAAATTAAAGTTCAAGTGTGTTTTTCTTCTTTTTTTTTTTTCTTTTTTGCATTGTCCATTTTGATATTTTTGATGTTGGAAACCAAATCTCACATTACCTGAAATCAAGAACCAAAATTGGCCTAACTTGAAAATAAAAAAAGAACCGAAACAAAAACCAGCCCCTAAACCAAAAAAACCCAGAACAAGATCCCGATCCCAAATTGGAAATTAATTAAAAAAAATTGAAACCGAACTGGAACCAATCTCTTTGAAAAATGTTATGAACCAGAACCAAAAAATCCCCCCAAAAGTCCCCCTAAAACCAGGGAACTAGCCTATTTCCCAGGCACTTCCCCATTTTCCAAAAGGGGAAATTTTTTTCCACACTTTCACTCAACAACACACCAAGATGGACAATGCACCAATATTGTTATTTAATGTATTTAATATATTTTTGCATGGTGAAATATTTGAGTTTCCATAATGCTTCTTTTGCCTTAAAATACTAATAATGGCCAGGCCACACATTAATTAAGATATTAATGTAAATGGCAAGGCCACACAAGTGTGAGACGCCCCTTGTTTATTCTAAAATTATTGTAGATAATTCATTTTAAATTTTGGAAGTAGATATGTAGTGAATATGGTTTAGTTGGGGGGTGGGGGGAGGAGGGGGGGCGCACTTGTAACTATATCTACTATTGAGTGCCCATGAGCAGGGTTTTCTTTTTCAAATTCCTGAAGCAGGTGTACTGGCGAGGATCCTGAGCATTAATTAGCAAATAAATGGCGACTGTCCTGGTGGAGTAAGTAGATCTTTTTTGGAATCCTGCTTAGTTCTGGCGACCTAATTGAACACACTGTTTAAATCTGGCGACTTCTAACCTTTTTTTTTCCTTCTCGAGATATGTATGGCGAAAGTTTTTGAAAAAATTCTCAAAAATCCCTTTGTTGGATTCGCCAGCCCTTTTTTTTGAGTCGCCAGAAAAAACAAAAAACCTTGCCCATGAGCCACCCATCTTTATATATAATATCCTTAGTCTGTCCGGTGGTCGTCGTCCTTTCCATCCATCCGTTCTGTCATCCGTCCCGTCATCCATCCATCCAAGTTCCTCATCCCGGAAGAAAGAAGATGATGGAAGAGGAGGAGGAGGACGAATGACGGCAGCAGCAGTTTATCCAAATGTTTATGTGATCCAATCCTGTAGTTTATGAAAAACTCCTGTAATCTTGCAATTTGCCAAAAGTTACAAACTAATTTTTAAAAACAAAAAATTGTTGAAAAAAAATTGAGAAACAAGAGAAGAAATCTTTTTAAAACAACACAAGAAATTTCAAATTAAAAAAGAAAAGAAAAGTTATTAACAAATA
>Ga0116226_10005926_pt1 | contig 10942 bp, 12 predicted proteins | sample S1TSphfallax_FD_89692 | JGI IMG/M metagenome (GOLD analysis project Ga0116226, IMG submission 89692) | Host-associated microbial communities from peat moss isolated from Minnesota, USA - S1T2_Fa - Sphagnum fallax MG | ecosystem: Host-associated > Plants > Peat moss > Unclassified | place: USA...
AGGCCGCCGGTGGCGAGGGTGGCGCCTTCGTCGATGCCGGCTTTGATGAGGCGTTGGACTTTGTCGAACTGGGTTTGGCTGACGAGGGGGCCGAGGATGGTGGTTTCGGCGAAGGGGTCGCCGGTGAGTTGTTTTTCGGCTTCGTCGGCGGCGATTTTTAGGGCTTCGTCGTGGAGGGTGCGGGGAACGAGCATTCTTGTGGCGGCGTCGCAGGACTGGCCGGAGTTGATGAAGCAGGCGCCGATGCCTTTGCGGACGGCGTCGTCGAGGTCGACATCGGGGAGGAGGATGTTGGCGGATTTGCCGCCGAGTTCTTGGGCGACGCGTTTGACGGTGTCGGCAGCCGACTTGGCGACGATGATGCCGGCGCGGGTGGAGCCGGTGAAGGACATCATGTCGATGCCGGGGTGTTCGGCCATTTTTTGGCCCACCGCGGGGCCGTCGCCGTTGATGAGGTTGAAGACGCCGGGGGGCACGCCGGCCTCGTGCATGATTTCGGCGAAGATGATGGCGTTGAGGGGGGCGAGTTCGGAGGGTTTGAGGATCATGGTGCAGCCGGCGGCCAAAGCGGGGGCGACTTTGCAGACGATTTGGTTGAGGGGCCAGTTCCAGGGGGTGATGAGGCCGCAGACGCCGATGGGTTCCTTGGCGACCAGGGTGGTGCCGCGTTTTTCGGTGAATTCGAAGGTTTTGAAGGTTTTGATGAGGGCGTCGAAATGGCCTTGGCCGACGAAGGCTTGGGCGTCGCGGGCGAAGGTGATGGGGGCGCCCATTTCGGTGGCGCAGGCCTGGGCGATGTCCTCGTAGCGTTTGTTGTAGATTTCGAGGCAGGATTCGAGGAGTTGCAGGCGTTCTTTTTGGGTGGTGCGGGAGAAGGTGGTGAAGGCCGTGCGGGCGGCGGTGACGGCGCGGTCCACGTCGGCGGCGCTGCCGCCGCTGATTTCGGTGAAAGGTTCCTCGGTGGCGGGGTTGATGACGGGGATGCGGTTGGGGGTGATGGGGTCGACCCAGGCGCCGTTGATGTAGAATTGCAAATTGTTTGACATGTGTCGGTTCTCCTGTCGGCTTTGCCCGGTGGATAGGTTAACCTGATTTCTGGAGGTTGCACCATGACATCTCGTGGCATTTTTCCGGGCGGCTGTTTGTGTGGGGCGGTGCGGTATGAGGTTTCCATCGATGGCCGGGAGGTGGTGGATTATTGCCATTGCCGTGAATGCCGGAAGGCGAGCGGGGCGCCGGTGACGGCCTGGGTGCAGGTGGCGCCGGGGGCGTTCAGGGTCACGCGGGGTGAGGCCAGGGGGTTTGCGTCCTCATTGGCGGCGGTGCGGTGGTTTTGTGGGGGGTGTGGGAGCCCGGTTTATATGACGGATGCGGATGGAAAGTCGGTTGGGGTGACGGTGGGGACGCTGGATGAGCCGAAGGCGGTACGGCCGACTGTGCATGGGTGGGAAGGAGAGCGGGTGGGGTGGCTGAATGTGGTGGATGGGTTGCCCCGGTTTATGAAGGCCCCACCTTATGATTTGTGAGGATTTTTGATGGCTGAGGACCCGTATAGCGTTTTGGGCGTGGCGAGGACGGCGACGGCGGAGGAGATTCGTGCGGCTTATCGGAAGCTGGCGAAGCAGCACCACCCGGATTTGAATCCGGGGAATAAGGCGGCGGAGGAGCGGTTTAAGAAGGTTTCGGCGGCGAATGAGCTGCTCTCGGATGCCGAGAAGCGGCGGCAGTATGATGCGGGGGAGATTGATGAGACGGGGGCGGTGAAGGCGCCGCCACCGGGGTATCGGGAATATGCGGAGGCGCCGCATGGGGCGCGGTATGCTTATGAGGGTGGGGGTGGCGGCGGGTTTGGGGGGGAGAATTTTGAGGATTTGTTTGGCAGCATGTTTGGTGAGCGAGCGCGGAGCGGGCCGGCGGCCGGGCGGGATGCGCATTATTCGCTGCACGCGGGGTTTCTGGAGGCGGTGAATGGGGCGACGAAGCGGCTGACTTTGCCGGATGGGCTGACCCTGGATGTGAAGATACCGGCGGGGACGGCGACGGGGGATGTGCTGCGGCTGCGGGGGCGGGGTGGGCCGGGGCGGCAGGGCGGGCCGGCGGGGGATGCGCTGATTGAGATTGTGGTGGCGGAACATGCGTTTTTTACGCGGGACGGGCAGAATATTGGGCTGGTGCTGCCGGTTTCGGTGAGGGAGGCGGTGCTGGGGGGCAAAATTTCGGTGCCGACTCCGAGTGGGGTGGTGGCGATGAGCGTGAAGGCGGGGGCGGATACGGGGACGAAGATGCGGCTGAAGGGGCGAGGCGTGCCGGCGCATGGGGGGAAGGCGGCGGGGGATTTGATTGTGACTTTGGCGGTGCATGTGGGGGAGCCGCAGGCGGCGCTGGAGGCGTTTTTGCGGGAGAATGAGGGGGCTGGCGCGTTTGATGCGCGGGCGGGGATGGTGGCGCCATGATGACGCTGGAGGAGGTTTTGAGGCAGGTTGCGGGGGTGGGGGAGGCGGAGGTTTCGCGGTGGGTGGCGCTGCGGTTTGTGCGGCCGGAGGGGGAGGCGGGGGCTTGGGTGTTTGGGGAGATGGATGTGGCGCGGGTGCGGCTGATTGTGGAACTGCGGGATGTGATGGAGGTGACCGAGCCGGCGCTGCCAGCGGTGCTGGGTCTGCTGGACCAGCTTTATGATCTTAGGCGGCGGATGAGGCGGGTGAATGAGGCGATGGAGGCGGTGCTGACGGCGGAGATGCGGGCGGCGTTGGCGCGGCATATTTTGGGGTGAGGGGAGGCGGTTTTGCGGGCGCGCTTCAAGTTTTTGCTTGTGGGAAAATGGCGTGGGCCGCATGTTTGAAAGATTGATGGCTTTGGAGAGATGGAATGACGACGCTCGCGGACACTGAGGCTGGTGGGGTGCGGAATGGGCCGCGGCTGGGGATTGAGACGCGGTCCATCGACTACGTGCCGGATAGCGAGCGGCATGGGAAGACGATTAATCAGGGGCCGTTCTGGTTTTTGGGGAATTTTCAGTTTTTCACGATTGCGATTGGGTTTATTGGGCCGGGGATGGGGCTGGGGTTTGGGGATACGGCGGTTGCGAGTACGTTGGGGATTTTGTTTGGGACGTTGTTCATGGCGTTTCATGCCAGTCAGGGGCCGGATTTGGGGTTGCCGCAGATGATCCAGTCGCGGGCGCAGTTTGGGTATCGGGGGGTTATTTTGCCGCTGGTGGGGACGTTGTTTACGTTCGCGGGGTTTAATGTGGTGGATACGGTGCTGATTTCTCAGGGGCTGAACCATTTGTTTGGGTGGGGGGTGGCGGGGGTTTCCATTGTGCTGGGCCTGGTTGCGACGGTGATTGCGATTTATGGGCATGACTGGCTGCATATTATTTTTCGCATTTTGTTTTGGGTGAGTTTGCCGCTGTATGCGATTTTTACGGTGGCGATTTTTGCCGGGGTGATTCATCCGCAGCCGCCAGGGAAAATTGCGTTTACGTGGGTGGCGTTCGCGGCGCAGTTTGCGGCGTGCGCTTCGTATAACATTACGTATGCGCCTTATGTTTCGGATTACACGCGGTATTTGCCGCGGGAGAAATCTCGTGTGGGGCTGGTGTTGAGTGTTTATATCGGGGCTTCGCTTTCGGCGGTGTGGCTGGTGATTTTGGGGGCGTGGCTGGCGACTTATTTTGGGGCGTCGGATGGGATGGTTTCGACCAATGGGGCGGGGAATTTGGTGTTTCCGCATTTTGGGACGCTGACGGTGCTGGTTTCGGTGGCGGCACTGACGGCGACGATGGGGCTGAATGCTTATTCCGGGATGTTGACGATTGTGACGGGGATTGATTCGGTGGTGAAGATTACGCCGACGAAGTTTTTCCGGATTGTTGGAATTGTGATTTTGGCGGTGATATGGATTGGGATTTCGCTGTCGCTGACGTCCAATGCGATTAATGCGCTGTATGATTCGCTTTCGATTATGTTGTATTTGCTGGTGCCTTGGACGGCGGTGAATCTGATGGATTATTTCTTTGTGCGGAAGGGGCATTATGCGATTACGGATTTTTTCCGGCCGAACGGGATTTATGGGGCGTGGGGGTGGCGGGGGATTGCGGCGTATGTTGTGGGGTTTGCGGTGAGCGTGCCGTTTTTTGATTTGTCGGGGGTGTTTGAGGGGCCGGTGGCGAAGGCGTTGGGGGATGTGGATATTTCCTGGGCGCCGGGGCTGTTGGTGGCGGGGGTGGTTTATTGGGGGCTGATGCGGGGGGTGGATTTGGGGAAGGAGGAGGTGGCGATTGCGGGGAGCGAGAGGGAGCTGGAGGTGAGGCATTTGGCGGGGTGAGGTGGGGAGGAAGCCGGTACTTTTTTGAAAAAACTGCTGGTTTGTTCTGGCTTTATTTGAAGCTATGATGTTCTGATTCTATGATGTGTTTTCCTTAATTCGTGGCCATCGCCGTTGGCTTGGAAAAGATGGATTGCGACGCCAAGAGCTCGCAATGACGTGGATGGGGCCGCGTTAATGCGGATTGGTAGAATTTGGGTCGTTGAGCCGCCGGTCCTAGCGGGTGTGGGCCAGCGGGGCGAAGCCCCGCTGGGTTTGTTTCTTTGTTACTCGGCTGGTGCTGCCATTAGGGGGACGCCCCAGCCTTTGGGGCGGAAGAAGACGATGCCGATGACGAGGCCGCCGATGCCGATGCACTGGGTGAGGAGGTTGTAGGTGGTGATGGCGTAGAGCCCCAGGATGATGAGCGAGGCGGCGCTGAGGAATGGATAGACAGCGTAGAGGATAAAGGTGCCGATGTTTTCCTTATAGGCGTCCTTGTAGCTCCAGGCGCAGACCAGGCCGGCCAGGCCGTAATAGTAGCAGACCTGGATGGCGACGGCGGCCACCGAGGTGCTGATGATGTTGCTGACGGAAGGGAAGAAGCTGGACGCGAAGATCATGCCCAGGCCCAGCACGATCAGCACGATCATGGTGCGGACCGGGGTGCGGGTGCGTGCGTCCACGTGGCCCATGGAGGTGGGCATGGCGCGGTCCCGGCCCATGGAGAACAGGGTGCGGGAGAACTGCAGCATCGAGGTTTCGAGCGTGGCGATGCCGGAGAGCACCACCGCGAAGGAGGCGATTTTGGCGCCGGTATTACCAAGGCCGGCCTGCTGCGCGATGTTGTAGACGATGTTGACGTTGAAACCCTCGGCGTCCTTCATCGAGAACAGCACCATCGCGGCGACCAGGAAGGAGACGAAGATGCCGATGGTGACGAAGACGGAGTAAAAGCCGCCATTGCCGGCGGAGTTGGGGGGTTGCTCGGAGGTTTCCTCGCCCAGGTTGCTGGTGACGTCCCACCCCCAGTAAAAAAAAACGACGACCAGCGCGGTGGCGGCGAAGGTGCCGGGGGCGTAGCCGACGCCGAGCCAGGAGAGGCTGGGCACCTGCACCGCGCCGTGGGTGGCGGCGTGCACGAAGGCGGCGATGGCGACGACCGCGAGGATGAGCAGCTCGATGGAGGTCATCACCACCTGCACCTTGCTGGTGAGGCTGATGCCGGCGATGAGCACCAGGCCAATGAGCAGGTACATCAGCGCGCCGAGCCCGGTGGTGGCGATGAGGTTGCTGCTGAGGCCGGGGTCCAAAATGTTCATCAGGTTGCCACCGACGGTCAAGCTGCCGGAGACGATGAAGACCAGGGTGGCGATGAGGAGCGCCCAGCCGGAAAAGAAGCCCAGGAATTTGCCGAAGAATTCGGTGGTCCAGTCATAGGCGGCGCCGGCGCGGGGGATTTTTGCGTTGAGGCCCTTATAGGCGACGGCGATGCCGATCATCGGCACGGCGAAAATTAGGAGGGCGTTGACGGAGACCACGCCGGCGGTGCTGAGGAGCACGGCGGCGGTGGTGGCGATGGAAAAACCCGGCGCCGAGCCGGCCAGGCCCATGATGACGGATTCGAAGAGGGAAATGGCCCCTGGTTTAAGCGTCGCAGTCATATTTTTATGCTCCCGTTATCGGTATTGATACCGGCGCGCGCCCTGCTTAGTCCCGACGTTTCGCCGGTATTTGTTCCTATTAGGAACGAAATCATTCCGCGTGGCAACTGGAAAGTGAGAGGGAAGGCGAAGGGAAGGAAGCAGTTACTTTTTTTGAAAAAAAGTAACCAAAAAAACTTTGATTCCCGCGGCTTTTGGGAGGCCATCGTTTGGCCGCTCAAAGGCCGGGGGAGCGGATTTTTTTGCTGCTTTTTTTCAGCGCGGCCGGCGGGCTTGCCAGGTTTCTTTGGTCAGTTCCCAAACTTCGCGGTGTGTGTAGGCGGGGCTGACGAAGGCGGCGGGTTCGGTGCGGAGCAGGGTGGCGCCGGCTTTTTCCTTGATGCGGCGGGAGCGGTGGTTGCCGAGGGCGTTGGAGAGAATGAGGGTTGTGAAGCCGAGGGTTTCGAAGGCGTAGCTGGTGACGGCGTCCGCTGCCTCGGTCATGTAGCCTTGGCCCCAGTGTTTGCGGGCGAGCCAGAATCCGCGGTTTTCCGGCGCGTCGCGGCGTAGGTCCACGTTGCCGATGGGCTCGGCGGGGTTGGATTTGAGGTGGATGGCCCAGGCCCACCGGTTTTTGCCCTGGCTGGGGCGGAGCTTTTCAAAGAAATCATGGACGCCGCCTGGCGGATAGGGCCAGGGCACGGCGGCGGCGAGGTCGCCGATGATGTCGTAGTCGTTGAAATTTTTTTCGTAAGCGGCGGGGTCGGCAAGCAGGACGTCCGCGAGGATCAGGCGGGGGGTTTCGATGGTGGGCACGCTCACGGCAGGGCTTTCCGGAAGGTGAGGTTGAGGCGGGTGGGGCCGGTTTCGGGGTGGGTGCCGGGTCTGAGGGGGGAGATGCCGTGGTAGCGGCGGCGGGCGGGGCCGCCGAAGACGACGACGTCGCCGTGGTGGACGGGATGGCGGGTGGGTTTGTCGGTGCGCTCCAGCCCGCCCCACATGAAGATGGCGGAGAGGCCGAGGGAGACGGAGACGATGGGGGCGTCGAAACGGTGCTCGTCACGATCGATGTGCAAATGGAGTTTGGCGCCGGGGATGTAGCGGTTGATGAGGCAGACATCGGGCGCGAAATTGGCGAAGCCGGCGGCGGAGGCCGCGCGGGCGGCGAGGGCCAGGAAGATTTCGGGCATGGCCGGCCAGGGCTTGCCGGTTTCGGGGTCCAGTGTGTCGTAGCGATAGCCGCGCCGGTCTGAGACCCAGCCGGCTTGGCCGCAGTTGGTCATGGCGACGGACATGGTGTGGCCGCCGGGGGTGACGAGGTGGCGGAACGGGGCTTTTGCGGCGATGTCCGCCACCGCGGCGACCAGCGCCGGTGCGTCTGGCGTGGCGAAGTCTGGGAACAGGAAGGCGCCATCGGAGAGTTTTTCCGTCACGCGGCTGGCGGCGAAGAGGTCAGGCATTTTTCTCCGCTTCCAGGAGTTTTTGCTTGCGCGTGAGGCCCCACCGGTAGCCGGCCAGGCCGCCATCCGCCCTGATGGCGCGGTGGCAGGGAATGGCCACCGCGAGCTTGTTGGCGGCGCAGGCGGAGGCGACGGCGCGGACAGCCGTTGGCGTGCCGATTTTTTGGGCGATTTGCGCGTAGGTGGCGGTCTCGCCCGGCGGGATGGCCCGCAGAACCTCGAAAACCTGGCGCTGGAAGGCGGTGCCGGCGATGTCCAGGGGTAGGGTTTTGGCGCGGTCAGGTGCGGCGATGGCGGCGATGATGTTGGTGAGAAAGTCTTGGCTGGCGCGGGTGAGGGTGGCTTTGGGGAATGAGGCGGCGAGGTCGGCTTGCAGGGTGGCTTCGTCGTCGCCCAGAAAGATCGCGCAGAAGCCCTTTTCCGTGCGCGCGGCCAATACCAGGCCTAGCTGGCAGGGGGCGACGGCGAATTCGATGGTTTGGTTGGCGGCGCCGTTGCGAAATTGTTGGGGTGTCATGCCGAGGGTGGCGGCGGTGGTGGCGTGGAAGCGGCTGGGGGCGTTGTGGCCGGATTCGTAGACCGCCTCGGTGACGGTGGCGGCGGTTTTTAGTGCGGTTTTGGTGCGCTGGGCCCGCCTGGCGGCGGCGTAGGCTTTGGGTGTGACGCCGGTGGTTTTTTTGAACAGGCGGTGGAAATGCGAGGGGCTGAGGCTGGCGGTGGCGGCGAGGCTGGCGAGGTGTGGCGCGGTTTCGGCGGCTTCGGTCGCGGCCTCGATGGTGCGGCAGGCGGCGGCGATGAGGGCGGCGTTGTTGTCGGCCTCGGTGGGGCGGCAGCGCTTGCAGGGGCGGTAGCCGGCGGCTTGGGCGGCGCCGGTGGTGGCGTAGTAGGCGATGTTTTCGGGGCGCGGGGTTCTGGCGGCGCAGGAGGGCAGGCAATAGACGCCGGTGGTTTTGACGGCGTAGAAAAACAGGCCGTCGGCGCCGCGGTCCCGCGCGGCTAGAACATCGAAGAAATCGGGGATGTGGGAATCCATGGTGGCAGTCTCCGTAAAATTGCTGATGGGCGCAACCTGCGCCGGGCGGGAGCGGGGCGCATTCCGGTTCTTGCTGTGGAATTCGGATTTTTCGTACGCGGCAGGGTGGTGGGGGCGCTTTTTTGAAATGGGAGCGTCTTGTGCTTTGCTTTCGTTCCGTCATGATTGTTTTTTGTTGCGGAGAGGCAAGGGGCGCGGTTGGACATTTTTGAGGTTTATCCTGATTTGTGTGACGCGGCGGGGGGTTCGCGGGGGCGGGTTTGCCGGAAGCCCACGCTGATTTTGGCGATGACGGCGCGGACGGGCAGCACGCATCTGGCGGCCCTGCTGGCGGGGTCTGGCCAGATGGCGGCGCCGGATGAAATTCTCAACCCGCGTTCGGTGGCGCAGGTGGTGAAGTGGAAACGCAATGTTGGGGATTTCGCGGGGCTGATTGAGGCGGTGAATGCCGATGCATATCCGTGGTTTGGATTTAAGGCGTGTTTTCAGGATTTTGCGCCGATTGCGGGGTTTTATGGCGCGTTGTTTCCCGATGCGCGGTTTGTGTATCTCAGCCGGCGTGAGGTTTATGCGCAGGCGGTTTCGTTATTTCGGGCTTGTTTGTCGGACCGCTGGCATGAGGATGTAGCGGCGCCGGTTGATGAGGAGGAGATGGCGCTGGAGCGCGCGCGTTTGCGCGGTAAATTCGACCTGGCGGCGCTACGCGGGACGCTGAAGGGGATTTTGGATGAGATGGGGGCGTGGGAGGGGTTTTTTAAAGCGGAGGGGATTTTGCCGGTCCGGGTCACTTATGAGGATGTTCTGGCCGATGCGGATGGCGTGTTGGGGCGGATTGGGGATGAGGTGGGGACGGATTTTTTGCCGGCGCCGCCGCCGAAATATCGGAAACTGGCGGACGCGCTGAGCGAGGAATGGCTGCACCAGCTACGGCTGGACCAGCTGGGGATGACGTGAGGTTTAGAAGAGGCGGCTGCCGTTGGGGACTTGGGTGTCGGGCTTGAAGAGGATGACGGCGCCGTGTTCGTCCGCAAAGCCGAGGGTGAGGACTTCGGAGAGGAATTTGCCGATTTGGCGGGGTGGGAAGTTGACGACGGCGGCGACCTGGCGGCCGGGGAGGGTGGCGATGTCGTAGTTGGTGATTTGGGCGCTGGATTTTTTGATGCCGATGGTGGGGCCGAAATCGATGGTGAGTTTGTAGGCGGGTTTTTTGGCTTCGGGGTAGGGGATGGCTGAGAGGATGGTGCCGGCGCGGATGTCGACGGCGAGGAAGGCGTCGAAGGTGATGGGTGGGGCGGAGGGGGTGGTGGGATCGTGGGCGAGGTGCATGGGGTGGCTCCGTCGTGCGGCTTTACGTCATGCCGATCCGGCCGCTTCAGCTGGCGATGTGACGCTGATGCCGAACGGCAAAAAATGCTTCGTGTTGCTGGTCACGACAGTGAGGTTGCTGGCCTTGGCGATACCGGCGACGGTGGCGTCGGCCATGCCTGGATTGTGTCCTGCGGAAATCGCTTTTGCCTCCAGTTGACCCGCCAGCGCGGCGGCGGATCTGTCTAGCGGCAGTATCTTGTCGTCGTAGGTGGCGGTGAGGCCAGAGAGCCAGAGTTTTAGGGACGCCGCTTTGGCCGATGCGCCTTTGTGCTCGAGCAGGGCTATGCCTTTTTCGATTTCGTGGATGGCGACGACCGAGAGGAAAATTTTGCCCTGGCCATCCATGCGCTTCAGCCATTCCCGAAAGGACGGCGACGCTTCGGTGCTGGATGGCGAGAGCATTGAGGCCACGTTGGTGTCTAGGAGAAATCCGCTCAAAGTTTTACGTCGCGCGACGGCGCGGGGTTACGGTCGAACTCGCCGCCAGGGAAAGTTTCGAGATAGTCGATAAGGCCCACGCGTTTGCGTGCGATGGCGTTACGCGCAATTTCTGCGGCTTCGAGTGAAACCAGGGCGGCGACGGGTTTGCCGTGACGCGTGATTGTGACGAATTCGCCCTTGATGGCTTCGTCCACGAGGGCTGAGAAACCCGCTTTGGCGTCCTTTAGATTGATGGTCAGCATCGCGCGCTCCGCAGATGTGGTCATTTATGACCACAATAGGCTTTCCTGGATGGAGAGGCAAGTGCGCCTGGCGTTAGATCGTTACGATCCAACACCGCGCGGAGCGGAGCAAAGGTTTTTGCGCGCTTTTTTCAAAAAGCGCTGCTTGGTTTTTTAACTTTTTATATGCGCGGTGACGAAGGTGGCGATGCGTTCGCCGAAGGCTTCGGCGGTGGCTAGGTCGCCGGGGAGCATTTCGGCGGGGGACGCGTCGGAGGGGGAGGCGGCGAGGGCGCCGGAGAAGCCGGCGACGTAATTCAGGGAGTCGCGGGTGGCGGCTTTGTTGTTGGCGGGCATCAGGCCGGTGCCGATCCAGGCCATGGAGTGCTGCATGGCGAGGGTGATGAAGTATTGGATGGTGGAGAATTTATCGCCGTTCATGCTGGCGGAGTTGGTGAAGCCGGCGGCGAA
>Ga0116226_10005927_pt1 | contig 10942 bp, 10 predicted proteins | sample S1TSphfallax_FD_89692 | JGI IMG/M metagenome (GOLD analysis project Ga0116226, IMG submission 89692) | Host-associated microbial communities from peat moss isolated from Minnesota, USA - S1T2_Fa - Sphagnum fallax MG | ecosystem: Host-associated > Plants > Peat moss > Unclassified | place: USA...
CCTCAAGCCCGTCGCCGTCCGGCATGCGCATGTCGCTTACTACAAGCTGAAACTCGCGGCTCTCGAGCAGCCGCGTCGCCTCCCTCACGCCGCTGGCCGTCTCGACGGTCCATCCATTTCGCGAGAAATTTACTCGCAGCGCCGTGCGGATGCCTGCTTCGTCATCCACAATAAGCACCGATGATGAGGGGCGATGATTCATAAGGAAGGAATCTCCACGAAGAATGTAGTTCCGGATCCAACCGCGCTGACTACACGTATACAACCGTTGTGTTGACTTACTATCTGTCTGCACACTGCAAGGCCGAGACCCGAACTGTTCCCGCTTACGCTGAATCCGGCCCGGAATATCTCGTCCAGATACTCGGGAGCTATGCCGCAGCCGTTGTCGGAAAACTCGATGACTGCGCGGCCCTTCTTCGGTTGCTTCGCTAACTCATCGCGACGCACCGAGACCCGCACCCTGCCGCCGGTCTCGCTGTGTCGCAGGGAATTACTCACCATATTCAGCACCAACTGCTGCAGCGCGCTGCTGTTCCCCTCCACCCACAACCCTGCGTCATCTGCTTCGAAGTCCAGTGAGACTCCCGCCTGGTCTGCGATGGGACGTGCAAACTCCAGGCTGCTTCGAATTGCGGCAATCAGGTCAAGCGGCGCCATGGATGGAAATCCCGCTCCATGAAAGCTCAGGACATTGTTCACTGTGCCTGCCAAGGAACGGATACCAGCGTGAAGATATCCGACCCACTCCGCTGTGTCTTCCCCTCCAGCGGCGATCAGTCCCGCAAACAGCTCCAGGCTGGCCAGCGGATTTCTAATCTCATGAGCCAGCGTCATTGCGATCTCCGAAAGCGCCGTCGCCTTCCGCGCCCGTTCCCTCTCTGCTTCCGCCTGCTTGTGCAGCGTGATGTCGCGAAGTATCAGGACCGTCTGCTTCCGGCCATGCAGTCCAGGCTCGTCCCCATGAAACAAGCATCGGTCATGCACAGAAAGCCAGCGCTTCATCTTCCCCGTCGTCTTGCTGAACTCCTGCTCTTGGTCGCCGCCACTGCGCCGATTGAGAAATCCGGCGAGATCGATTCCCGCCGCAATGGAGATGGCTTCCAGGTGCTCGGCTGCCGACAGACTTATGTCCAGAAGCCTTCGGCCCTCAGGATTGATCATGGAGACCGAACCATCGCCTTCCACCACAAGAACGCCGCATGGCATCGAATCGACAATCCGCTGCAGTGCCCGGTGAACCCTCTCATTTTCCCCTAAGCTTGCCTTCAGTGCCGCATTGCGGTCCGCTAGCTCGTGGGTCAAGTAAGTCACTTCCTGCTGCAACTGCGCGTACGAGTTCTCCAGCCGCGTCGAGGCCACGATAAACTCGGCAAAAGCATCAACCAGGAAATCGGCCTCAGGCTTCCCCGAGAAGGCCAGACTATTTATTGGCTCTAAATGAGAGAAAGAATTCATCTGAGTCTACAAATTGCAAGCCGAGGGCCAAACTTCCACCTACAGCAGAATATCTTTGGCATTAATCTCTTCCGCAGAGCCGGCCATAATACTTGCGCGCTCAATCACATTTCTCAGCTCTCGCACATTGCCAGGCCAATCGTGATTGCAGAGAGCGGCAATCGCGTCGTCAGTCAGTCGGACCCCAGGGCAGAACTTGCTGGCGAAGAACCTGGCCAGCCCGGGCACATCATTGTCGCGTTCGCGCAGGGGCGCCAGCCTTATCGGAAAAATAGCCAGACGAAAATATAGGTCCTCACGGAAAAGCTTCTGTCTTACAAGCGCGGCTAGGTCCGCATTTGTCGCGGCGACTACACGAACGTCCACGCGCATATTGTCGTTGCTGCCCAGCCGCTGCACCTCGCCCTGTTCCACAAATCGCAAGATCTTACTTTGCAACGCAAGTGGCATGTCCCCAATCTCGTCCAGAAAGAGCGTTCCGCCTTGGGCCGCGTGGATGCGTCCAATGCGGGATTGCATCGCCCCCGTAAACGCTCCCTTTGCGTACCCAAAGAGTTCAGCTTCGAGCAATGCTTCCGGTATGGCAGCGCAATTGACCACTACGAATGGGGATTGCCTGCGCGGGCTGATGTGATGAATTGCCTGTGCGATGAGGTCTTTGCCGGTGCCGGATTCACCCGTGATCAATACTGTCGTATCGCGAGCCGCGACCATGTGCGTCAGAGCGTACACGCGCTGCATGGCTGCCGAATCGCCCACCATTCCGCGTAATTTCGGCCCGTTTGCCGGATGTCTTAGAAACTCCGGCGGCTTCGGAAGCCGCATCGGCTGCGGAGACTTGCTCCCAAACTCTTGCGAGGGGGCCAGCAAGGAGGCCAGCCGCGACGCAATGGGTGTAGCCGATGACGCCTCGATCTGGACATGGCAAGATGCCGTGTCCATCTTCAACACCTCTATCCCAGGGAAGCTCTGGCGCACCATCGCGCAGAACTCCGCGGGAAGCAAGTCCGGCAGCGAAGGATCCAGCAGAAGGACTTCCGTGCCGGCATAGGTGTGCAGCGTTTCGAGGGCTTCGGCTCCGCTCATGGCTTCTGTCAGGCTCCACCTCAACGGCTGCAGGCGACCGCGCATTTGCTCACGGAAGCCGGCATCGCCGCTGACCAGCAGAACCCTCACAGCACGCGTGTCCTGCTGCCAGACCGGAGATATGCTTGAGAGGTGAATAACCGCAAATCCCTTCCATGGTTGTGGCGGCTGCAAGGTCTGTGGATCCGGCCTGCTTTGGCGCCTCTGCGGATTATGAGAGATTTGGGTAAATCACGAGTCTATAAAAGGCTAAGAACCCAAAAAATGAGAGTTTACCCGGGCGATTGTCTGGAAATTGCATCTACTATTCCGTCAAACGAAAAGTAGGAAGTTAGGCGACTCCCTCGTAGCTGTATCCTATCCCGCGGACGGTGCGAATGAGTTTCACATCAAAGCCGCCGTCTAACTTGTCCCTGAGATACTTAATGTATACGTCTACGATGTTCGTGTTTCCCTCGAAGGGCATGTTCCAAACTTCCTGCGTAAGTACTGCGCGAGACAGCGTCTTGCCAGCGTGTTGCATCAGGTAGTCGAGCAAAGTCAGCTCTCGAGGAGTCAAGTCGATGAAACGGCCCTCTCTCTCTACGCGGCACTGGTCGCGGTGCAGGATGAGACCTGCGCTCTTCACAGCCGGGGTCTGGACGGCCGTCCGAGACCGGCGGCGCAGCGCTCGGACCCGTGCCATCAGCTCGATCAACGAAAACGGCTTCGGCACATAGTCGTCGGCGCCATTGTCAAGGGTCCTCGCCATGTCTTCGATTGCTGAGCGCTGGCTCAGGGCCAGAATGCGAACCTCGGGACGCTGGTCGCGAAGGCTGCGAAGCAGCGCGAGCCCATCCATGTCAGGCATGTCCAGATCGATGATCAAGAACTCCGCGGGGGACTCTTCCATACTATCGAGGGCCGACTTCAAGTCGTGCGTCACTTCGACCGACGAAAAGTGGTCCTGCAGGCCGGTCGCCAGCAGCCGTGCAAGGGGCACGCTCGCCTCCAGGATCAGCAACCGAGAGGGCGTGATCTGGGCCTCCACACCCGGCACGGCACGGGCTGGAGCCCCTTCACAGATCATGGGCAAGAACTGAGACAGCGTTCCGTATTGCTCATTCAGGGTGGTTTGCATCATCGTCTCCGTTGGGCGTGCTCTGTTTATAACAGCTGGCAAACCAGAACGGCGCAAAGCATCATGGCACTTTGGTGGCATGAGCGATCTCACTTCTTTGTGAGATCATTGCAAGTGTCCGAGGGCGCATAATCTATCGCGTCTCCTCGGCCTTCGAAAGTACCCTTCCTATGAAGCCCATACGCAACTTCCTCTATCGCTCTCCGCGCTTCACCGCCGACTGCCGCATGGACTTCATTCACGGCGACGCTGTGTTCCTCGGCAACTGCACGGACCTAAGCGAATCCGGCCTGCGCGGGACGTTCCTCGATGCTCTTGCCCCGGGCACCGAGGGCATGCTTACTCTCTACGTCGAAGATCACGGCTTTCAGATACAGGCGAAGGTGGAATCGATACGCGGCAATGAGGCCCGGCTCCGGTTCAGCGTCGCCTCGGAGGAAGAGCATGAGTCACTGATCAACCTCGTGAAGCTCTTCACCGCGCGCCCTCGCCGCTAGGTCAACATCGACGTCATCTGCGTCTCGTGCTTCCACCCCGGCGTCTGTTGCAGCCCTCGCCTTGCTACTTGCCGTGTGAAAACATCCCCATCGCCTTCGCCATCAGCCCCTTTTGCGCCGGCTTCGCGGGCTCCTTGGCCGCTTCCGTCGGACTCGCAGCTTCGGCCTTCGCCGCCCCCGGCTCCGTCGCTTTGCCGGCGAGTGCCGACGCTGGTTTGGCCGCTCCGTCTGCCTTCAAGTCAGCCGCCGCCTCCGGTTTCAGGTTCTGGACCACCAGCGATATCCTGCGGTTCGCCGCGTCGTACGGTTTGTCCGGAAAGTGCAGCTTCTGGTCGGCGAATCCCTTCACCTGCGATACCTGGTCCTGCCGGATTCCATCGTTCTGCATCTCGCGTCTCGCTTCATTCGCCCGGTCGGTCGAAAGCTCCCAGTTGCCATACCCGTTGCTGTTCGCATACGGCTGCGCATCGGTGTACCCCTCGATGGAGATGCTGTTCGGCAACGCCTTCAGCTGCGTCGCAAGCACCTTGAGTATCTCTTCCAGCGCGGGCGTCGGCTTTGCCTTGCCCACTTCAAAGAATGTCCCCTTTGCGTCCTCCACTAACTCGATACGCAGGCCTTCGTCCGTCACGGTGATCTCAATCTGCTTCTTCACCTGGTTCAGCAGGTTCATCTTTTCGATCGCATTCAGCAAGTCGGCCTTCAGCGCGGCCATGTCCTGCTTTTTGACCTCCTTCGGGATCGGCTTGCCCTCAGAGCCCTTCTTCGTCGCGGTGCCCTTGGGGTCCTTGAAGTAGCCCGCGATCGCATCCTGCACCGGCTTCGGCGTCGAATTCATCAGCCACAGCACGATGAACAGCGACATCATGGCCGTAACGAAGTCGGCATACGCCACCTTCCAGGCACCCCCATGGTGGCCTCCGTGTGCGCCCTTCTTCTTGATTACGATGATCGGCTGCTGGGCTTCCATTTGCTCTCCTATGCGGCGATCGCGGTGGGCGCGGCGGACTTGGCGCGACACGCCTTCTCAACGTCCTGGAAGCTCGGCCGGATGTGCGCCGGGATAGCTCGGCGCGCAAGTTCCACAGCGAGAATCGGGCTCGTGCCCTTGATGAACGCGAGCATCACCACGCGCAGGATGTGATAGTAAGCATGTTCTTCTTCGTTTATCTTCGACATGCTCGATGCCAGCGGCCCCAGCACGCCGTAGCACAGCAGGATCCCCAGAAATGTCCCCACCAGCGCGGCCGCAACCTTATGTCCAATCTCTTCCGGCGGCCCGCCAAGCGATCCCATCGTGATCACAATGCCCAGCACCGCCGCCACAATTCCAAGACCAGGCAAAGCATCGGCCACGGAGTTCAACGCGCTCGTGGGCAGGCCGGTCGTATGGTGATGCACCTCCATGTCCAGCTCCATCATCTGGTCCACATCGAAGGGTTGAACGCCGCCCGTGATCGCCATGCGCATCGTGTCGCACACAAAGTCCTTCACATGGTGGTCCTTCAGGAACTTTGGATACGCCGAGAAGATCGGGCTCTTGTCCGCGCCCTCAATATCGGCTTCGATCGCGACCAGCCCTTCCTTTCGCGCCTTGCTGAACAGGTCGAACATCATCTTCAGGGTCTCCAGATATCGCTGCTTGCTGAACGGAGACCCGCTGATCACGCCGGTGAGGCTGCCGATCAGCCCCTTCAACACGTGCATGGGATTGGCAACCAGCAGCGTTCCAAGCGCGGCACCGACGATCGTCACCACTTCAGCCGGCTGTACCAGCACGGCCAACTGGCCCTTCTCCATGAGGAACCCGCCAATTACCGCGCCAAATACAATGACAATTCCAACAATCGAGATCATCCTGAAGCCTCTCCGATCCTTCTTCCCGGTCTTCAGCCCCGGTTTAGCTCCTCCTCTATCGACACCTGCAAGGCCCACTTTCAATCGAAGCTGTGGAAGCTCTTCAACTGCCTTACAGCGCAAGTTGTACTCGCCTGTCCCACTCAAGAGATAATTGCTGTACACGAAAACAACAGGAGACAGGAATGGCCGCAGGAATTCAGCAAGCCGCAACCCCCGCAACCCCCGCCTCACCGGGCGGAAGCACCCCCAGCTACTTCCTTCCCATGGCCCTGATGGTCTCCCTCTACTTCAGCATCGGATTCATCACCTCGCTGAACGACATCCTCGTCCCCCACTTCAAGGACCTCTTCCACCTCACCAACTTCCTCGCCCTGCTGGTCCAGTTCTGCTTCTTCGGGGCCTACTTCGTCATGTCCGTGCCCTCCGGCTGGATCGTCGGCCGCATCGGCTACAAGCCAAGCATGATCGCGTCGTTGTGCACGGTGGCCGCGGGATTGCTGCTCTTCGTTCCGGCTTCCATCGCAATCTCGTACCCGCTGTTTTTGTTCGCGCTCTTCATCGTGGGCAGCGGATTCGCCCTTCTCCAGGTGGCGATCAACCCCTACGTCAGCGTCCTTGGCGCGCCGGAGCGGGGTGCTTGGCGGATCAACATCTGCGGCATCTTCAATTCCTCGGCGACGACGATCGCTCCCAAGATCGGTGCCTTCTTCATCTTCATCGCGGCCGGCGCGACGACCGCCCAGCTCGCCCGCTCCGTCCGGATGCCCTACGTCATCGTGGCCTGCTTCACCCTGGCAATGGCCGCCGTGACCGCATTGATCCCGCTGCCGAAGCTGATCGAAACCGCCGCCGACGCCGGAACGGCCAAGCCGGACGGAAGCGCCTGGAACTTCCGGCATCTGCGTCTCGGGGCGCTGGGAATCTTCTCGTCCGTCGGCTCCGAGGTCGCGATCGGCAGCGTACTGATCAACTTTCTCGGCCAGCCCGCAATGGGCGGCCTCACCCACACCGCCGCCGCCGCCTTCGTCTCCTTCTACTGGGGCGGCGCGATGGTGGGCCGCATCGTCGGTTCCGTCGCCCTGCTGAAGGTGAAGGCGCAGGACGCGCTCCTCTCCGTGGCCAGCGTCGCCGCGCTGATGGTGCTCATCACCATCTTCGGACACGGCCGCATCGCCATCTGGGCGATCGTAAGCTGCGGCCTCTTCAACTCCGTCATGTGGCCGTGCATCTTCCCGCTTGCCGTCAAGGGGCTGGGCAGGTTCACCAGCCAGGGATCGGGAATTCTGATCACAATGGTTGTCGGCGGGGCGATTGTCCCGGAGATCCAGGGCCTTCTGGCTGACCATTTGGGCTACCAGGCCAGCTTTGCGATCGTCTTCTGCTGCTACGCTTACCTGATCTTCTTCGCATTGAGCGGTTACAAGGTCCGCCAGCCCCGTTACCCCTCGCTCCCCGACTTCGTCCCGCCCGTCGAAGCCTGAGCCGCAAAAAGCCTGCTGGATTCGCGAAACGCAACTCGCGAATCCAGCAGGCCTCTCTCCCCGCACACAGTCTTACTTCAACTTGTCCGCGTCTCCTGCCCGCGCAGCCGCCGCAGGGTCCGGATCGCCGACCGCGCCGGAACATACGAAGCATTCATCATGGCATTCTTCAGCCCGTCCGTTATCGGAGAGCGGAACGGCGGCGCCGGCTTCAGACCCGCCTTGCGCAGAAAATAGTTCGCCCGGTAGATGTTCGCCCGCTCCGAATCCTTCAGCGTGAAGTTCACCGACAGCGATACCGACACGTTGTTGTCGTTCTGCAGCCAGTGCGGATCGTTGATCGGAATATGCACTCCGTTGCCCGGAACCAGCCGCATAGGTTTCGCGCGGCCCTGGAGTTCGGGCTTATAAGTCCCAGCGTTCTTATCCACGGCCCAGAACTTCTCGAGTTCCGTCTCCGGCACCACTTCCTTGTCCCGCTGGTCGAACAGATAGATCGTCTTCTCGCCGCGGATCTGCAGCAGGAAGTTGCACTCACGATCGATGTGGTAGGTCGTGGTCCGGTTCGGCGACGTGATGAAGATCAGAGCGTCCTCGACCCGCATCATCTTCTTGAAGTCGAGTCCGGTCAGGCCCTCGAACTCGCGCATGCAGCCGTTGAAGACCTCACCGTACTCCGGATTCAACTGCGCCTGGTGGATCGTGATCCACGAGCCCGCGGTCTCGATCTTCTCGAAGGCCTCTTCGAGCGGCGGACGTTCCAGCTCGTTCCACTTCGCGCCGATGGCCACATTGTGTCCGGCATCGTAGTAGAGCTCCTGCGGCCGCTTCGCCCGCGTCTCCAGAGCAAGCTCCATCAGCCGCGGCAGCGTGAATAAGGGATGGTTTGCAAGATTGTGGCTGAAGAGAAACGGATACTTATTGAACTTCTCCGGAAAGGCCCGGCTCGGGACGATATGCTGCCCGCCAGCGGCAGCCTGGGCCGGAGCGGGGGTAACAGTCGCGGTCGACATTGGTCTTACTCTCCTGAAAAACGTTCCCTCTTGAGCAGCAAGGTAGCGCCTTCCTGAGTGAAAATTACCATGCGGCTTCCGCCCGCGCAAGCAAAAGCGCGCGCCGCCAGTACACCTTCCGAAGGAGCAATCGGCCGCCGCGAATGCCCTACCAGCCCCGGTTCTGCATTATCTCGTCCTCCGGGATGCCTGCCACCGCCAGCCCCTTCATCGAACCCAGCACCGCCTCCGACGCCTCCGCGACGATCGCCGGATCGTTGAAGTGCGTCGTGGCCAGAACAATGGCCTTGGCGCGCGATACTGCCTCGTCGCGGTCCTCCGGGTTTCTCGCCTCCCCGACCGACTTGGAGGTGCAAAGGCCCACATGCGCGTCTTCGTCGCTCCACACCTCCACTTCGAGCGGCGTGGCCCGCCCCTTCATGAAGATGCCAGATCCCACAAACACCGTCTCCGCGCCCAGCTGCATCATCAGCGCAGCATCCGACGGCGTCGCGATCCCGCCCGCCGAAAAGTTAGGCACCGGCAGCTTACCCGTCTTCGCCACCATTCGCACCAGTTCGTACGGCGCGCGCAGCTCCTTCGCGGCCGCATAGAGCTCCTGATCGTCCAGCACCGTGAGCGAACGTATCTCCGATACGATCTGCCGCATGTGTCGCACCGCGTGGATCACGTCGCCGGTGCCCGGCTCGCCCTTGGTCCGGATCAGCGCCGCCCCCTCCGCGATCCGCCGCAGCGCCTCGCCCAGGTCCTTTGCCCCGCACACAAATGGCGTCGTGAACGAATGTTTGTCGATATGGTGCGTCTCGTCGGCCGGGGTCAGCACCTCCGACTCGTCGATAAAGTCCACGCCAAGATGCTGCAGCACCTGCGCCTCGGCAAAGTGGCCGATGCGCGCCTTGGCCATCACCGGGATGCTCACCGCCGCCATGATCTGTTTGATCAGCTTCGGCGAGGCCATCCGCGCCACGCCGCCCTCGGCTCGGATCATCGCCGGAACCCGCTCCAGCGCCATCACCGCAACCGCGCCCGCCTCCTCGGCGATACGCGCCTGTTCGACGTTCATCACGTCCATGATCACGCCGCCCTTCAGCATCTCGGCAAGACCGGTCTTCAAGCGAAGTGAGGTAGCCGGATAGCTTCCGTTCAGGTTGCCGTTGTGAGTGTGTTCTGCCATGGTTGGATCTCCTTCACATGCTCCGAAGCGCCGGCGATGCTGGGCCGAGACCGCTCCTGATCTGGAACTTTAAGAGTAGCAGTTTTATGCCTCCCTCACAGGCCGCATTTGGCCCGGCTGGAAGAACCCCCGGCGCTTCGCCGCCAGACGCAATCCGCCAACCGCACCCTCCCTATGCGAAACCACGGCCGTGCCGTCCCTGGTTCCCAACCCGGCATCTCCTTGGAATTCAACCGCTGTTCATCAACTGGCGTTCGGGCCGATGCACACTAAGGATGTCGTGAAAAACTCCGTCTCCGAGGTGCGCTTGCCTTCCAACTCCTCTCCTCATCTCAATCCCGAACTGACGATCGTGATTCCGGCGAAGAACGAAGTGACCATGCTCCCCCGCCTGCTGGCGTCGCTCGCGCGCCAGGACTTCGAAGACATCTCCCGCACCCGCATCCTCGTCGCGGAGGCCGGCTCCACCGACGGCACCGTCGAAGCCGCCCGCAGCTTCCGCGATCGGCTTTGCGTCGAGATTGTGCCCGGCGGCCTTCCCTCAGTCGGGCGCAACGCCGGCGCGAAACTCGCCTCCACGAAATACGTTCTCTTTCTCGACGCCGACGTCGAACTCGCCGACCCCACACTCCTCCGTCGCGCCATGGGAACCATGCGCCGCCGCGACCTCCATCTCTGCACCGTCAGCATCGGCTGCCGCCAGGGCGGCTTCTTCGACGACCTCCTCTACGCCGGAAGCAACGTGATGCAGTACATCGGCTCCCGCTGGAAGCCCTTCGCCACCGGCATGTTCATGCTCTTCGAGCGCGAGGCCTTCTGGCGGCTCGGCGGCTTCAACGAGCGCGCCCTTTTCGCGGAAGACTATCTGCTCTCGAAGGGGGTCGCCCGCGGACGCTTCCGCATTGTGCGCGGTCGCGTCCTCACCACCAACCGCCGCTTCCGCAAGCTCGGCCATGGCAAGATGATCTGGATGTTCCTCAAGACCATGCTCCACACCTGGGACGAAGAGTACTTCCTCGAGGACCAGGGCTACTGGGGCGAAGCCAAGTAATATCAAGAGCCGATACCCCGAATCAACCCCAAAATCAAACCAGGACCTGCCTGAATTCCGTCATCCTCAGTCGAGCCTGCGGGACGCACACCACGAGCAACTCCCGCCACGTTCGACCCTACGCCGTCTGATCCAGACTCGCGGTATGCCGGACATCCGACCCTCTCACCCAGAAGATCACGTCCTCCGCGATGTTCGTCGC
>Ga0116226_10005928_pt1 | contig 10939 bp, 12 predicted proteins | sample S1TSphfallax_FD_89692 | JGI IMG/M metagenome (GOLD analysis project Ga0116226, IMG submission 89692) | Host-associated microbial communities from peat moss isolated from Minnesota, USA - S1T2_Fa - Sphagnum fallax MG | ecosystem: Host-associated > Plants > Peat moss > Unclassified | place: USA...
GACTGAGTGGCTGGTAGTCACCAAAATGGACGTGCTCGACACTCTGGCCGAGATTCCAATCTGCACCGGCTACAAGCTTGACGGCAAATTGATTGACACCATCCCCGCCGATATTCGCGGGCTAGAGGCTGTGAAACCGGTCTACAACTCGCTGCCCGGCTGGCAAATATCCACCGAGGGCATCACCAATTTCGACGACCTGCCCAAAGCAGCCAAAGACTACCTAAAGTTTTTGGAGGCCGAGTCTGGCGCGAAAATCGGCATGGTCTCCACTGGGCCCGACCGCGAACAAACCATGGTGCTGCCAGAGTTTGCCGCCGCACTCGACGTTTTTGGAGATAAGCAATGAGCGCTAATAATTCCGCCAACAAATCTCTTATCAGCTTTACCGTCCGCATGGAATTTTCCCCCGATGACCGCGCCGAAGTCCGCCGCATTCTTGAAGCGCTCACCACGGAGTCGCGCAAAGAACCGGGCTGTATCAACTACGTACCGCACTTCGTCAACGGCGAAGAGGCCACGGTGCTGATCTACGAGCAATACAAGGATGATGACGCGCTCCAGCACCACCGCAACTCACCCCACTTCGCGCAATATGGCATCGGCGGGCTATATCAGTTGATGAAGCAGCGTAGTATGGAAGAACTGGAAGCGGTGTTGTAAAGTCAGCGTCAAAGTTTCACTTTGTAAGAGCCTGATATGCAGGTTTCGGATACCTTAGATAGGAATCAAATCCGTCTTTGTTGGAACAAACAATGAACCCTTCAGTCGCTGCAATCTCCCTCACCATCGCATTTGCGCTACAGACCCACGCCCAGCCCGCCCAGCCCCGCAATGTCTTGGCAACAGTACCTTCTTGTACCAAGGTTGTGTTTCCAGGTCGGTCGTGGAAGCAAGAGAAGAGACTGGAGAAGGACGGATGGTCGGAAACGAGGCTGTTGGCAGCTCAGCAATATGCCAGTTCCCTGCATGATCAATCAATGATGACAATCGATTGCGGGCGACTGATCAACGCATGGGGCGATACCAGTAGAAAAATCACTATTTTCTCGGTTCGGAAGAGCCTGATCAGTGCACTGTTCGGAATCTATGCCTCTGAAGGCAAAATCGACCTCAATGAAACGCTGGAACAAGCTGGAATTGATGATGCACCATCACCTCTCACAAAAGAGGAACGGCAAGCCCGCGTAATTGACCTACTGCGTGCCCGTTCCGGTATCTACCATGCGGCCAGCTTTGAGACAGACTTTCAGCGAAAGATTCGCCCAATCAGGGGGAGCCATGTTCCAGGAAGCTTCTGGTTCTATAACAATTGGGACTTCAATGTGCTTGGCACCCTATTTGAGAAGAAGATAGGCCTGAAGATTGGAGAGGCTTTCTATCAGCGCATCGCTAAGCCAATTGGGATGCAGGATTTCAGGCCTGAAGATGTCTACTATGTTGGAGATACTAGTGTGTCGGAACATCCCGCCTATATGTTCAAGATGACGACTCGGGATATGGCCCGCTTTGGTCTCCTCTACCTCAACCAGGGTCGCTGGAAGAAGCGGCAGGTTGTACCTCAGCAATGGGTCGATAAGAGTTCCCATGCTTCTGAGATGGTGCGATTTGGCAAAATGCCGGTAGGGGGCTACGAGAATCTTTGGTGGGTGGAGTACGGCGGTGTGCATCTTGGTGAAGCTACCGTATCCGGCATGTTTTCGGCCCAAGGTGCAGGAGGTCACTATATCGTTGATGTACCAAGCCGTGGGCTTGTTATTGTGAATCAATACGAGAACGAGCCTGGTGCTCATGACAGCAGAGGTGTTCTTCTCGCAGCACAAGACACGCACGCAATCTTTGACGAGCAAGCAGATCATCTGATGAAGATGATCCTGGATTCGCAAAATTCGTCGGACTCGACAGCGAACTAGATACAGCCCCTGCAGCGTCAATCCTTAGCAAGAGGGCATTAGTTGGGTTGATTTGAAGATTGCATCAGAACAGCGTTTTAAGCTCATTGAAGAATCTTTAATAGCTCATTTTCATCGATCACCGCAACGCCCAACTCTCTTGCCTTATCCAGCTTTGAACCTGCTTCTTCGCCAGCAACAACATAGTTGGTTTTTTTGCTGACGGAGCCGGAGACACGCCCGCCCTCGGCCTCAATTTTCGCTTTGGCCTCATCGCGAGTCATACCCGCAAGTGTGCCGGTAAGCACAAAGGTCAGCCCGGCGAGCTTTGCCGAGCGGACTTTCTTCTCCGCAGTAAAGGTGAGCCCAGCCGCGCGTAGGGCCTCAATCAAGGTGCGGTTTTTCTCTTCTGCGAAGAACTCCGTGATGGCCTGTGCAATGCGCGGTCCAACTTCATCCACCTGCTCCAATTGCTCTGCGCTGGCGGCCATCATGTCATCCAGCGAACCGAAATGCTCCGCCAGCAGTTCCGCCGTGCGCTCGCCCACAAAGCGGATACCCAGGCCAAACAGCACACGATCCAGCCCCGCTTGCTTGGAGTGCTCAATCTGTGCCAGCAAATTTTGCGCTGACTTAGGCCCCATGCGCTCCAGCTCTAGCAAACTTGGCTCAGTCAGGAAATACAAATCGGCCAAGCTTTGCACCTTGCCGGTCTCGAGCAATTGCTGCACCACCGCCTCGCCCAAGCCTTCAATATTCATCATGCCTCGCGCCGCAAAATGCAGCAGGCCCTCACGCAGCCGCGCCGGACAAGTGGCATTCACGCAGCGCCAGTCGGCCTCACCCTCCACCCGCACCAGATGGCTTTCACACACCGGGCAAATTGTGGGGAATATAATTTCGCGCGTGCCACGCGGATGCGCTTTGTCCTCCACCACGCCAACCACTTTGGGGATAACGTCGCCACCGCGCTCAACGCTGACATAGTCGCCGATGCGTAATGCAGAACCATCGGGGCCCAGGCGAGCAATCTCATCCGCGTTGTGCAGAGTCGCACGGCTGACCGTAGTGCCGCCGATGAAGACCGGCACCAGCGCCGCCACCGGAGTCACCTTGCCAGTGCGGCCCACCTGAAACAGCACATCCTCAACCCGGGTAACGCCAGCGCGCGCTGGAAATTTATAGGCAATGGCCCAGCGCGGTGCCTTGCCCGTAAAGCCAAGCCGCGACTGCTGCGCGACCGAATCCACCTTGATAACTACGCCATCAATCTCATACCCCAGCGAATCCCGCATCGCGTCTGCATTCGCAATAAACTGAAGCACACCATCCATCGTGGCCGTGGTAAGGCGGTGCGGATTCACCCGAAAACCCAGCGCGGCAAGTGCATCCAACGACTTCGATTGGGAAGGCAGCAATTCCTCGCCCGCCAGCAGACCCTGGCCTTGCAGCAGGAAGTAGGCATAAAAATCCAGCCTCCGCTGTGCCACAATGTTAGGCTCCAGCGTGCGAATGGTACCCGCAGCCATGTTGCGCGGATTGGCCGCCGGGGCCAGTCCCTGCGCCTCACGTTCGGCATTCAATTTGCGAAATGATTCCTGCGGCAGGATAATTTCACCTCGTACCTCAAACGCCGCGGGCACCCCAGCCGCTTGCAGTTTTTTTGTGGCAACACTCAGCGGGATGGAACGCACCGTGCGTACATTGGTGGTCACATCTTCGCCGATACTGCCATCGCCACGAGTAACTCCGCGTACAAGCTGCGCTATCCCCCCTTCGTTGGGCGCATACTGCAACGCCAGCGATAAGCCATCCATCTTTAGCTCGCAGACAAACTCAATCGGCGCGGCATCGCCCAGTAGGTCTCCCACCCTCCGCTCCCAGGCGCGCAGGTCGTCTTCGTTATAGGCATTGTCGAGCGATAGCATGGCCCGTGAATGCGCCACTTTCGCGAAGCCGTCCTTGGGCTTGCCGCCCACCCTTTGCGTCAGCGAGTCCGCCGTCACCAACTCAGGATGGGCCGCCTCGAGCGCGCGTAATTCATGGATAAGTTGGTCATACTCGGCATCGGGAATCTCAGGCGCATCCATGACGTAGTAAAGATGCTCATGGTGGCGCAACTGCTCGCGCAATTCTTCAACACGCTTCGCGGGGTCAATCTTGCTGGCCATGTCTGGATTATAAAGACGGTCCGTAAAACAGATTTGCTGTAGCTGAGCGCAGAGGCCGCGCCCTGTATTCTCAATTAAGTATGGAACCTGTGACACATTTTCTGGCTGGGGCGTCACTTGGGCGCAGTGGATTCAACCGCAAGGTGGCCTACGCGACACTGGCGATGACACTGGCGGCTGAGGCACCAGACATGGATGTGCTGTGGGCTTGGGTGGGGCCAACGGCGATGCTACAACACCATCGCGGATGGACACACACCCTGCTGGGCGCGCCCGTAATGGCCACTGTGGTTTGTGGGGCTGTATGGCTATGGCACAAGTGGCGAACTCGCAAGTCCACCGTGAAAACTGCTGCACCGCTAAATTGGGGCTGGATATGGTTCTTCGCACTGCTGGCAGACCTGAGCCACATCCTGCTCGACTACACGAACAACTACGGAGTGCGCCCTCTCGCGCCATTCAATAATCGCTGGTATACAGGCAGCCTTGTTTTCATCTTTGAGCCGCTGATTTTTCTTGCGCTGGTAATCGCCCTGATCGCGCCCTGACTTTTTGGCCTTGCAGACCGCGAGATTGGTGCCCGCCGTAAGCCTTTCGTGGGAAGGAATTGGGCCCTTGGGGCGCTTGTTTTTATTGTCTTGCTGTGGGGTTATCGCGCTGCACAGCATTATCGCGCCGAGCAAGATGCATTGCAGCATGACTGGAATGGGGCAAATGTTCTGCGGGTATCTGCAAACCCCTATCCCATCACGCCTTGGCGGTGGCATTGCGTGGTCGAGACTCCAAATGCTTTCATCACATCTATTGTGGACACGCGGACAGACACCGTCACCAGCGATAGCGTTAGCGACTCATTTTATAAGTCGCCGGAGTCAGCGGCTGTAATCGCCGCAAAACGCTCTCACTTCGGACAAATATATCTCGACTGGGCGAAGTTTGCCTATGTTGAGGAACTCGGGCGATTGCCGCTGCCAGACGGCACCGGCAGCATGGTAACTCTGGTACGCTTTCGAGACCTAAGGTTCGATTATGGCAACGACGACCGTAAATTTGGGATTGATCCCAATAGGTCACCTCTGGCTGCGCTGGTTTATGTGGATGACCAACAGCATGTGGTGCTGGTGCAAATGAGCGGTGAAGAAGAAAAATAGTTAATAGACTTTGTTGACCAAACTTATAAGACTGTTGACAGAGTAAAATGAAAATATTGACCCTGGTTCAAGCTGGCAAGCAAAATCTATTAAGAAGGTACTGTTTATGATCGCTTATTTGGTTATCTTGTTTGCCGTCCTGACCCGGATCGTGCCGCATCCGCAGATGTATAACTTTACCGCCGTGGGTGCTGGCCTGTTGTACTTTGGAGCACGCCGCAGCCGTTGGCAGATTATATTTGCCGTGCTGGCACTAATGGCAACCGACTACTGGTTGACCGTTTATCACTATAGCTATCCGTTCCATATTCGTGGATACCTCATTACTTGGGCATGGTATGCAGGAATTGCACTGTTAGGGTCTTCGTTGTTGCGCAATTCGACTGCATTGCGCGTGGTGGCTGGGGTGCTCACCTCTGCGACCAGCTTCTTTCTACTCAGCAATTTTGCGGTGTGGCCCGGTAGCCACATGTACTCTCAAGACCTGCGGGGACTGCTGGATTGCTTGTACGCGGGTCTGCCGTTCTACCGTAATGACCTGATCTCAACAAGCTTTTTCGCGATTATTTTCTTTGGTTGGAAGCCAGCGACAGAGTGGGTAATAGATATTGTGCAGAGCAGTAATCAAACTACAGCCTAATTTTTACCGATATAAGTTCAATTATTCAACTCCGAACTACTTTACCTCGGGCATAGGCATCTTGCGCACACGACGTTTTACGTAAACAACCAGCAGTATTACTATGGCTGCCGATATGGCAATCAAAACCCACTTATAGCGCATTACGACGTCTAGACAAACCTTTATGATGTCCGGTCCATATTTGATGGCAAGCAATGAAACAAGGGTAAAGCGGATAAAGCGCCCGCTAAAAATTGCTCCGGCATAGACCAGGGGCTTCATCTCAAAAACACCGGCTGAAAACTCAAATAATTTGATCGGTGTTGGCGGAGGCATCAAAGCTGGAATCATGACAGCAAGAAATTCCTGCCGCTCAAATTGGTCACGTAGTGATTCATAGCGTTCCCGATTGATGCGCTTGAGCAGGAATAGCTCACCGCCTGCGCGGCCAACATAGTATGGAACCAGGCTTCCCAGCGCAGAGCCCAGTGAAGCAACAATGCAGTACAACATAAAACGGGATTGGTTGTTCCATGCATACAGCGCGACAATCGGGTCAATTGGGAATGGCACAGAGCCGGAGTCGATCATGGCAAGCAGACCGACCCCCCATATGCCCAGCGGCTTAAAAAACGCCAGCATAATGACTTTATATTTCAAAAACCAAGCAGTTAATTTTTTCATCCTGCGGGCGGTTTCTTTCGGTATTAAGAAATTTCGTAACCTACTCATTCTACCGGCAGCAAGGGCATGGAAAAATAATCTTCCATCGCCCCGTCAATTCTAGTGCTTAGTTCAATGCTCGGTGTTGCCAGCGAGTAAGTCCAATGCGTGGGCAAGAAGCGGCAGCACCGACTGCAAACTTGCGATTGCCCCCGCAGTATTTCCGGGTAGATTTAGAACCAAAGATGCACCGCGTATGCCGCATATTCCCCGGCTGAGAGGGGCCATGCGTGTCTGCCGTAGTCCCTCAGCACGTATGAACTCAGCAATGCCTTCGACAATCCGTTCACAGACAGCACGCGTTGCTTCTGGAGTAACATCGCGGGGAGCAATTCCGGTACCGCCGGTCGTTACGACCAAAATATTTCCAACGGCCAACCGAATGATTGTCTGCTCGATTGCCACCTGCTCATCCGGCACAATCTCTGTGTGTACCACCTCATAACGGGCACCTTGCAGCACCTCAAACACGGCGGGACCAGATAGGTCCTGTCGTGTGCCACTATGGCAGCGGTCACTCACTGTAATAACAACAGCTTGGCGTTGCGTTTGGTTGTAGGTTTCAGTTTTAGTCACAACTAAATTGTACGGCGCACTATTTGGGTGATTGATCCACAGAAAATGGTCAGAATGAAAAATAACGCTGGTAATGAGAAAATAGAGTTAATAACGGTTGCAGATATAACTTTTTACGACTGCAAACGTCCTCAGGGTTAGATGCCGATATTTGAACCACCCACCAGTCCGGTGCCCGAACCATCCGAGACGCCACGTGCTCCACTCACCAGCAGCCCTTATGCTGCCTTACAGCACCACGAATTGTTGGAGCTGATTGATGAGTTGAACGATGAGCGTGCACGTGCCCGTTTTCGTGAAGGCGTGTGGATTGCTTGCTTTGCCCACCTGCTCTTCTTCGCCCTGCTCTATTTTGTTCCTACGTGGATATTTCATGGCGTAAAAGTCATCAATCCCATTGATGCCATGAAGCAGCACGATAAAGAAATCTATCTGAACCTGCCGTCGGATGTGGCAAAAGACCTGGCAAAAAAACAGAGCAACAGCAGCAAGACCAAGACAGCGCCAACACAAGCACTCGACCAAAAAACATTACAGCAATTACAGGAAATGCAGCGACTTGCCCAAGAACAAGCACGGGAGCAAGCACAAAAACAAGCCCAAGCGTCCCCTGTACCGCCTCCACCGCCGCAAACGCAGGCAAAAAATGAGCCGTTGTTGCCTCTGCCGGAAGCCCCGCGCCCCCAGCAGAACGCTCTTCCCGACATGCCTATGCCTCAGTCACGCGCCACAACGACAGCCAGCAATGATGACCAATTCAGCAGGCAGATCCAGAGCCTTGCACACCAGGCCATCAGGGGCAATGGCGGCGGCATGAATTATGGCAGCGGACCAAGTTCAGGCCAGCGCGGAGTTGGGACTGGTATGGAGATTCTTACCGACACACAAGGTGTTGACTTTGGTCCCTACATGGAGCGGCTAAAGTACATTATTGAACATGCCTGGTGGCCGCTGATGCCTGAATCGGTCTATCCGCCACTGCGCAAACAAGGTGTCGTCGGTATTCGTTTCACCATCCTAAAAGATGGCAGGTTGAAGGCTGAAAGTGCGGGTGGCATAGTTTTGGAGACCCCGTCAGGCGATGTCGCACTGGACAAGGCTGCATGGGGAGGCATTACTTCGCCACAGCCCTTTCCACCGCTGCCAAAAGAGTTTCCCGGCAAGGAGCTCGAAATTCGTGGGGCATTTCTCTACAACATCCAGCCAAATAACTAGCGGCATTGTGCCTTCCAGCAGCGTATTTTTAGATCAACATGCATGAGAAAAAGCCATCTGACCAGTCTCAAGCGCAAGTTCGGGGTCTTTTGTGGATCGCGCTATTGGTATTCTTCGTAGTGATGGTTCGGGCTATACGGCACAATTTGATAAGCCCAGCCTGGTGGCGACTTTGGTGAATTCTGTGCCCCGTGTGAATTCAGCAGACCTGGACCCGCTGCTAATTGCGGTTATCGGCCCAACTGGCAGTGGCAAAAGTGCACTGGCGATTGCTTTGGCGGACTCTCTAAATGGCGAGATTGTCAGTTGCGATTCGGTCGCTGTATACCGCGAACTGGAAATAGGCACCGCCAAGCCAAGCAGTGAGCAGCGTGCCCGAGTGCAGCATCACATAATTGACATTGCCGCCCCGACTGACTTATACACTGCTGGCGACTACAGCCGCGATGCCCGCGTAGCAATTGCGGACATTCATACACGAGGAAAGATGCCAATTATCGCTGGCGGTACAGGCCTTTATCTGCGCGCACTCTTGGATGGGCTGTTCGCTGGACCGCAGCGGAATGATGCTATACGGGACCAACTGCAGGCTATAGCCTTATCCGATGGACCAGTTGCCCTGCACAGACGACTGATCGATCTCGACCCCATTACAGCAGGGAAAACCCATCCGAATGACACTCCAAAAATTATCCGGGCTTTGGAAGTTTGTCTCGCCACAGAAAAACCAATCTCGGAGATATGGCAGCAGGGCCGCAATCGTCTGACAGGTTGGCAGGTGCAGCGAATCGGCTTGGACCCGCCGCGCGAGCTTCTAAAACAACGGATCAATGAACGTGCAGCGGCCATGTTTGAAGCAGGTTTGATAGATGAAACGCAGGGACTAATTGCCCGTTATGGGGAACATTGTCGGTCGCTAACTTCCCTTGGCTATGCCCAATCGGTCGCAGTATTACGCGGAGAGTTGAGCAAAGAGGAAGCAGTTATCTTGACGCAGGACGGACACCGCCAATATGCCAAGAGGCAGCGAACGTGGTTTCGCCGCGAGAAAGATGTTCATTGGTTGCAGGGATTTGGTGAACAAGAGGGCACAATCTCATGCGCATTAGAGATTGCCAAGACCACCCAGGCTGGCATCAAATCAACCTAGACTATTGGGCTTAAGTTATACAGATCCTGAAGCGCTGTCTGGCGATTTTTCAGTGGCTGGCTTTTTTGTTGGGGCTGCTTCCTTCTTGGATGGAGCAATGATGGCATGTAGAATTGTGCCTTCCATGCGTGGCATAAACTCAACCACGCCTGCATCACCAACGTCTTGGATTAGACGATTAATGATGTTATAACCCAGCTCACGATGGGCCATTTGGCGACCACGAAAGCGCAGAGACATCTTCACTTTGTCGCCATCATGCAGGAACCGGACTGCCTGGTTTTTCTTGGTTTGGTAGTCATGTTCATCCACCGTAACGGAGAACTTGACCTCCTTGACCACGATGACCTTTTGCTTCTTGCGGGCAGCGCGGTCGCTCTTTTCCTTTTCGTAGAGGAACTTTCCATAGTCTTGGATGCGGCAAACTGGGGGAACTGCCGTCGGCGAGACCTCCACCAAGTCCAGTCCCTGCTCGCGCGCCATTTTTAGGGCATCAAAGGGGGTCATTATGCCCAACTGGTTACCGTTATCGTCTATCACGCGAATTTCACGTGCGCGAATTCGCTCATTGGTGCGAATACTGGCCTTGGCAGAGCGCTTGTCGATGATGGTCCTCCAAAAATAACGGGGTTGTTCATATTTACCCCGCAATGCGAAGTATACCACTGGTCTAATTGCGCTCCAGTAACTTGCCCCAAGCCGTAGTGTGCATGATAGGCTGACCTGAATACACTTATTAGCTGGTTGGCTTTTACGGCATTCTTTATAGACCGTTTTCGGAGGTGCAATGAGAAGACGCATTCTGCTGGTTGATGACGAGGTGGCAATACTGCTCACCCTAAAAGCTGTCTTGGAGATCAATGGATTTGATGTCGAGACGGCAGCATCTGCCCGCGAAGCCCATCATCTTTTGATGACCCGCGAATACAATATGATTGTCACCGACATGCGCATGGAAACGGATAGGGCTGGTGCCGATGTGATCAAGTTAGCACGCAGTGCACCCAGTAAGCCGGCAATCGCAATATTGACCGCTTTTCCGGTAGCCGAGGAAGACTGGCGTGATTTGGGCGCAGATAAAATGTTGGTTAAGCCCATGAATACTCATGTTCTGCTTCAACAAATTGAGCTTTTGCTGATTGCACATGAGGAAAATAAGCGGTTGGCTTCACAGCCGGGTGCGGTATCAGCGGGCTCTCTGAAAAAGAAGGTTGTGAAAAAGGCAATCGCAAAAAAAGCATCCAAGAAATTGGCGAATATAACGGTTAGGTCAAAGAAGACCGTAAAACCTAAAACAGCAAAGAAAAAGAATAAAAATACGAAGCAGACTAAACGATAGAAGTTAAACAGAATATCAACCGTGCCCGCATGTGTGCACATAGGTACGCTTTCCAGATCGAGAATTCAGGCCTGTATTTGATGTTGTATTTCAGGTGGCC
>Ga0116226_10005929_pt1 | contig 10939 bp, 9 predicted proteins | sample S1TSphfallax_FD_89692 | JGI IMG/M metagenome (GOLD analysis project Ga0116226, IMG submission 89692) | Host-associated microbial communities from peat moss isolated from Minnesota, USA - S1T2_Fa - Sphagnum fallax MG | ecosystem: Host-associated > Plants > Peat moss > Unclassified | place: USA...
GGAAAAGGGAACGGGGAACAGTGGTAAAAGTCTTTTAGCATAAGGTTTTCTGATAAAATTTTGTACCTCTTTTACCTGCAATTTGCTATATTTAGTCATGGCTTATTTTGATTCTGTTATTTTAGGATTAGCATTTTTGGAATTTTCCCAATAATGAGCAGCCCAAGGTAAAAGCATAAAAATACTAGATAAAACTAGGAGAAACAGAGAAAGGCTAAAAACTTCATCACGAGGAATTTCTAGAACTCCACGCAAGATGATTTCTCGCAGAGCAGACACGATAGTAATTTCTACTGCTGCACCTACTGAGATACTTCTCTGTTGTAGATAATCAATTAATAACCTAAATAACTCTAATAAGATCAAAATAAACAAAATATCCGATGTTACTTGTCTTAAATCTAACGGATGCAAAAAAGACTTAAACAGATCTCCTAATCGGAGTAGCATCACACAAAATAAACTGAGACAGAGAGAGATAACGATAAAATCTTGAAAAATTTCCAGCTTACTCACGATTGTCTCTCGCTTGAACCAGTGATTTACTGCTATAATTAGCTGATTCTGCATGATTTATCTGAAATTTGTGGCTAATTCAATTTTAGCAAAAATATTTAGTTGGGACTTGTTTTTTGATTAAGACTATGGAATACTCTGGTAAGGACTGTAATCCCATCGACAAACCGGTGTTAGCTTGACATCTTATTAGGTTAACTAGCCAAATTATTTTTTAGCAGGTATGAAGCCCCTAATTCAGATTGGTGTTTTAGTTCATCGAGATATAAGATATACACTTAAAACCTGGCAAAAAACGGCAGATTACTTAGCCTCAGAAATACAACAGTATCATTTTGTTATTGTTCCTTTGGATTTTACCCAGATTGCTGCGGCTCTAGAACAGAATACAGTGGAGTTTCTGATTTCTAGTCCAGGGATATATGTAGAATTTGAAGCCCTCTATGGAGTAAATAATCTAGCTACGTTAAAGCGCCTATGTATGGGAAAAGCCTACACTGTATTTGGTGGGTTAATTTTCTGTAAAACTGATCTTAGTTCTATTTTGACTCTCAGCGATTTACGTGGTAAACGCTTGGTTGCAGCTGCAGAACATTCTTTTGGGGGTTGGCGAGCAGCGTGGAGAGAAATTGTCGAAGCAGGTATTAATCCTTACCGAGATTTCCAGAGCTTACACTTCGCTAATAGTCATGATGCTGTTGTAGAAGCCATTTTACAAGACAAAGCGGATGTTGGAACTATTTCTACTAACATATTGGAACAAATGATATCGGAAGGAAAACTGGATGTGAATGCTTTGAGAATTATCAATCAGCAGACACAATATGGAGAAAAGTTTCCTTTCGCTTTGAGTACCCGTTTATATCCTGAATGGACTTTTGCAGTTACGCAAAAAGTCAAGGGTGAATTAGCAGAACAAGTGGCGATCACTCTGATAAAACTACCAAAAGATCATCCCGCAGCGATCGCCTCCCAATCAGCAGGATGGACGATTTCCCTGAATTATCAAACAGTCCATGAGTGCTTTCAGGTTTTACAAGTTCATCCTTATCAAGACTTTGGTAAAGCAGCTTCCAGCTTTGAGTTAGCAGTTAAAGGGTCTAACGATGGATTATGGGATTGGAACCTAGAAACCAATGAAGTCTTCTTTTCTCCTAGATGGAAAGAAATGTTAGGATATGCAGAAATCGCATTTCCGAATAATTTTCTAGCATGGAAACAGCAAATACATCCTGATGATCGCGATCGAGTTTTAGCAACCTTCCGACAATACTTTGCGGGAGAAATTTCTACTTGCGCCTTAGAATATCGCATACAGCACATCAATGGACACTATCTCTGGGTATTATGTCGCGGGACACTATTATGCGATGTCTGGAATAAACCATACCGTATAGCAGGTTCCCATAGTGATATTACACAACGCAAACAAGCAGAAGAAGAATTGCGTCAATCAGAATTACAACTGAAACTCCAGACTCGATATCTAGAAGAAACATTGCGGGAATTAAAGGAGACACAAATACAATTAATTCACAGCGAAAAGATGTCTAGTTTAGGTCAACTAGTCGCAGGAATCGCCCACGAAATCAATAATCCCGTAAATTTCATTTATGGTAACTTGATTTATTTGGAGGACTATGTTCATAGTTTATTAAGCCTAGTTAAAATATTTCAGGAAAACTATCCACATGCTGTAGAAGCAATTCAGAGCGTGATAGAGGAGTTAGAACTAGAATTTGTTAGTATAGACTTACCACAATTATTAAACTCAATACGAGTTGGTAGTGAAAGAATTCGAGATATTGTGCGATCTCTACGGAATTTTTCCCGGTTGGATGAAGCCGAAATTAAATCAGTTAATTTACATGAAGGTATTGAAAATACATTACTTATTTTACAACATCGGTTACAAAACAACTTTTATAAATCTCACATTGTTGTAGTGAAAGAATATGGTGATTTACCAACAGTAGAGTGTTCCGCAGGACAAATGAATCAGGTATTTCTGAATATATTGAGTAACGCTATAGATGCTTTAGAAGAAGCTGTTAGTTATCGAGGAAAGGACTTTAAACCTACTATTACCATCCGGACTGAAATTAAATCGGATAATTACGTAGTTATCAGCATTGCAGATAATGGATTAGGTATTAATGAAGATGCTAAACCGAGGATATTTGACCCGTTTTTCACAACCAAGCCAGTTGGACAGGGAACAGGATTAGGATTATCCATTAGCTATAAAATTGTTGTAGAAACACATCATGGAAAGTTGAATTTCTTCTCAGAGCCAGGACTGGGAACAGAATTTCACATCCAGATTCCCATTTATCAAAAATCGATAATTTGCTGAAATGGAATAACTTGACTCATTCGCTCTCTCCTACTCAACTACTTAAGTATAATTACTAATTACCAAAAGAAAATTATTTAACCTTTAAAGCCTGAGTAATCCTGCCTTTTGCATTCGTGAAATTAATCCATAACGATTGCCATAATCTGTTTGTATTTGCTGAATACGTAATTCAAATTCAGCTATTTTTCCTTGATATTCAGCCAAGTCACGTAAATTGATTAAATGTGTAACTACCTCATCATAGAGTTTTGACTGCTTGGAACCAATTAATCTAGAAATCTCCTGCCATATTTTTGCTTGTTTAGGCACTAATGCTTCTAATTCCGCAATTCTTGCCAGTTTGAATGTTTTCCGTCCTTGTTTTTTGCTAAGTTTGCTATATTCTTCCGCACTAGTTATTAATTGGGAAAGCGATCGCCGCTCACGATTACCTTGAGCTAAAGCAACCTGGCTCTGAGATAATTCTCTCAATCTTTTTGCTAATTGGACTCCAACTAGTGGTTCATTTTTCAGCACCTTAACTAAAAATTCATTGCGTTCTGCTTCTGATAAAATGGGAATTAATTCTTCCCAGGATGCAATTTCTTCCTCTGTAGAATTACTATTTTTTGCTGCTACTGCAATTAAATCCTGATTAACCTTAAAAAACTCCACAAAATTTTCTTGAGCGTCTGATAATTCCTGTAAATTATTAGGTAAAGATGGTTCCAGTATATCCGACTCATCCATAAATGGATGATGATCATCAGATACCCTAGTCTTAGCTTTCAACCAGGCTAAATATAGAACTCGGAAATCTCCTTGTAGTAATTCATCTCTCAATACCGCTAAATCCGACAGCCAACCATCTCCTTCTATCCAATCTCGATAATCGTTATCATCAATATTAATGTCAAGAATTAAATATTTTGGAGTAGTGGAAATAGATATACAGCTATCTACACAATATTCTTCCATGAGCGTAGCATCTACCAGTTCTTTTGACAACCGAAATACAAGCTGTCTGGTTCCCCAATTAGCTATATATAGCATGATATCAAAACATTTTTCTAACAAATCTTCGGGTTTGTTACGAAAGTCACCAAAATGATAAGTGAAAATTGCTGTTGTTGGTGATAATTTTACTCGGCTAGAAAGACTTTCTATATAAGTCTGTTCGGTTTTGGTTAATTTTCTATCTAAAGCTTGAAATTCATAAAACTGATATTCGCTCATCATACCTCTCTTTCAATGACGATGAATGCAAAGCCATATCTCGTCAAAGTTAACTCTTGTAAACTATATCCTAACTAATAGGATAATTCAAGCTTACTGGTTTCAATATTATCCAGCTTTTTCGCCAACGATGATAGTAATTGGTATGGAAACTTTAGTACAACTTGCTCCTCAATTTATACATATAAATCGGTCTCCATCCTTTAATTTCTCCTTAAAAACAAACAAAAATTATGTTGAGCATTTAATCTTACAAATGCAAGCTAAAGCTGATGCTGCCAAAAGTTGTAAAGCTCTCGTTGATTAATTTTGATAATTTTAATTTTTGATTAATAACTAAAGTAGAGAAAGTAAAATAATTATAGCTATGTAAAGTTATGTAAAATCTACAGAACTCGCTTGTATTAAGGATTTAATTGCGATGAAGCGCAACTACGAACTATGAGTTTTATTTTACTCACCTACTTACCAACAGCTAGGAAATTAGCCAAGTTCTCTCCCGCCAGAGCCGCACGGCCCCAACGGGAGAGAACGCACATTCAATGCTCTGGTTTTCTTCTTGGGAAAAACCAATTGCATGAACTATCCTTTAATAGTAACTAGAGACTTAACGATTATTCCTCTATCTAGCGATAGATATAGGAAAAAAGCAGATCCAGCCCCAGTGCTTGATATTAACCAGGCGATCGCCAGAAGAGATCTATTTAGAGAAAACCCTCCAAACTCACACTTATGTAGAAGAAGATGAGAATGGTAAAGACTAGGGACGCACTAAAAGTTATCAATAAAAGGTTGTGAGTTGCAGGTATTAGGTAGTAGCGGTTGCTGAATCATGGAGAGAAAAATCCAGAAATTCTCGGAATATGCTTTCGATCTTCTCTGGAGATAGTCAGATTAAATTTAGGAATTGGTACCGGAAACCGTATAATAATCAATTGATCATGGATATACAAATTAAGTGCCGCTAATTGCAGTTAGCGCACAGTTTGACTGTATTTAACTACAGTTAGAAATTCTTATTACTCCGTTATTCCAGATCAAACTCTGTTTTCTGCAGTTAATACATCGTTTAAACGATTTAATTTTCATTTAAACCAACTTTTTGGCTGGTTAAAACTTTACATAGAGGTATAAAATGCCTGTAGGACAACCCGAATTCCCTGAATTTGCTGATAATCCCGAACCTCGTTGCCCGGTAGTGCTACTACTTGATACATCTGGCTCCATGTCAGGCGAACCAATCGAGGAGTTAAACCAGGGAATTACTTCTTTTTGGCAATCAGTCAACCAAGATTCACTAGCAAAGTTGAGAGTAGAACTTGCTGTGGTTACTTTTGGTCCAGTCCGGTTAGCCCAAAATTTTTCTACAATCATCCAATCTAAACCACCAAAGTTGACAGCAGACAGTGATACCCCTATGGGTGCTGCTATTGAGTATGCTTTAAATCTATTGGAAGAGCGTAAGGCTACTTATAAAGCTAGCAGTATTCAGTATTATCGTCCTTGGGTATTCTTGGTCACGGATGGCGCTCCCACTGATGACTGGCAAAACGCAGCAAAAGTTGTTAGACAAGGCGAGAGCGATCGCAAGCATTTATTTTTTGCTGTAGGAGTACAAGGTGCTGACATGAATACGCTGAATCAAATTGCTCCTAGTCAACGTCCTCCTCTGATGCTGAAAGGTTTAGATTTCAGAGCTATGTTTGAATGGCTGAGTGCTTCGATGAAGCGTGTTTCTGCTAGCAGGGTGGGGACAGAAGAACAAATATCTCTTCCTCCAGTGGGTTGGGGCGAAGTCCAGATCTGATGTACTAATCTAGATTAGATTTAACTTAGCACTCCGCATTCAGCGCGAGTGCGAAAATCTCAAAATCCTCCAAAGTCCAAAATATATTTTTATTTTATGGGATGGAAAGCAGTTTTGCGCTCCACGATCGGGACAAGCCATGAACAGCGTCATATGCTCTGTCAAGATTATGGGAATTATGAAATCTTTGATGATGTACTGATCGCCGCGATCGCCGATGGGGCTGGTAGTGCAAAATACGCTGATATTGGAGCTCAGTTAGCTGTTAATACAGCAATTACACATTTAAAAAAGCTTTATCTGAGATGGTTTAAACACATGGAGGATAAATTCCCCGCAGTTCTTCACCAAACTGCTGTCGATCCACAAGATGCTCATTTACCAGCAATGATCGACGCAAAAATCAGGAAAGTATTTCAGAAAACTTTGCATAAAGCGATCGCATCTCTCCAAAAAAATGCTGCAGAAAATGACTATGCTTTTAACGATTTAGCCTGTACGCTAATATTATTTATCGCCACAGATAGATGGATCGCAGCTATGCAGGTTGGTGATGGATTTATTGTGATTAAGTCACCTGAAAGCGATTATCGTCTATTGTTTCAACCTGACAAAGGAGAATTTATCAATGAAACTACCTTTGTGACATCAGCGAATGCTTTATCACAAATGCAATCCTGTTTGCATCCCATTAAGCAGAAATTCATTTGCGCGTCAACAGATGGATTGGAAAGAGTAGCGATCGTCACGCGGGCTGATTCGACACCATTTGTACCCTTTTTTCAACCCTTGGAAAAATACATACAAGAAATCAGCAACCCGGAACAAGAAGATGAATATATTTTAAGATTTCTCAATTCTGAAAGACTAAATGCGAGAACAGATGATGATAAAACCTTATGTCTCTGCTTTTTTGCCCAGCCAGGTCATGTAGAACCAAAACAACCCAGATGGTTAGATTGTTTTAATCTAGGAGAAAATCAGTCTGAATCAGTCTAATTATGAAAAGGCCATAGCTAATCAACTATCCCAACTTGAAATATGGAAAATTATTATACCAGTGCTGGAAAGTTAGTTTCCTTAAAAAAACAAATACAAAGTGGTGGTGAAGGAGCTATTTGGGAAACAGACAAAAAAGGCTACTTGGCTAAAATCTATTACTCTTTTAACGGACAGCGAGCGAATAAGTTAGAAGTAATGGTCGCTAATCCACCAGAAAACCTGAGCAACCACAAAAACCATATTGCTATTGCTTGGCCTACAGACTTGCTTAAGGACAAATATGGTTATTGTGTAGGCTTTCTCATGCCCGCTATTCAAGATAGTGTAGATTTAATCAACATCTATAATCCCACACTACGCCAACAGACGCTCCCAGGATTTAACTGGAGATATTTGCACGTAACAGCCCAAAATCTAGCCTGGATTATTCAAGCAATTCACGCCAAAGGGTATGTTTTAGGCGATATCAAACCACAAAATTTGTTAGTCAATAATCGCGCTCTGGTTTCTGTAGTTGATACAGATTCATTTCAAATTCGCCACCCTAGTACTGGTTTAGTTTATCGTTGTCCAGTTGGTTCACCGGAATATACTCCGCCGGAATTAATTGGTAAAGACTTATCAACTGTAGATCAAAATAAATCTCAGGACTATTTTCGTCTAGCAGTAATTATCTATCTGTTACTTTTCAGTTATCATCCCTTTTCCACAGGTAAATGGAAAGATAGTGGAGAGGAACCAAAGCTGAATGAGCTGATTTTGCAAGGTTTATGGCCATTCGGTAACAAAAAAAAGGACATATGGCCATTTGGTAAAGTCAGCTTGATCGAACCAGGTCCATTGACTATTTCCCTCAATGTCCTGCATCCTGAACTTAAACGCTGCTTTCTCAGATGTTTTAATGATGGTCATGATAATCCCTACTCTCGACCAACAGCTAAAGATTGGTCTGCTGCTCTACAACTCGCTATTGCCGATTTGACTGATTGCAATCTCGTCTCAAATCATGTCTACAGCAAAACTTATGGGAATTGTCATTGGTGCGATCGCGCTGAAAACCTCAATTATGATGTGTTCGGGCCAGTTTCCTTCTCGCCCAACTACAATTTGCTGCTGAAGATTCTATTTGCTACTCTCATCGTTGGTCTATGTATTTATCTAATCAGGACATTATTAGTCCTTCCTCTGGGCTAATCCCTCAGTGGGCTAAATGTAGTATATACAACAACCCCATCTAGTTTTATGGCAAATGCATATCAATTGTCGAGTAAATATCTATATATCTAGATAAAATGCGCTAGCCTTGTAATATGGTTTAAAGTAGAATTAGCAACTAAGCTAAAAAAAACTGCCAATGGTGTTTGATCCTGACTTTCTGAATGACAACTCTGAGGAACACCCTAATCAGCTCTTAAACGATCGCCTTGGGGAGAACCCGAATCAGTTACTCAAATATTTACAGCATCAGTCTCCTGAGATTCTAGCCCGTGTGGCTCAGTCTGTCAGCCCGGAAATTAAACAAATCATTTCCCAAAATGTCCAAGGACTTGTGGGAATGCTCCCAGACGAGAGTTTTAATGTACAAATCACGACAGACCGGGATAACTTAGCGGGACTGCTTGCATCGGCAATGATGACGGGTTACTTCCTCCGCCAAATGGAGCAAAGAATGCACTTAGAGGAGAAATTATAAAATGGTGAGTTGGGATATGGGAATTATCAATTAACATTGGAGTTAATGGCTTTCACACAGGCAATAGATAGAGATGAAAGCTAGACGATTCCCACACAAAAAGCTAGTTTTGTGGGTAATTTCCTACACGGACTTTGAATGTTTGAGTCATGCTATTGCGGTTGACTTCAGCTTCTAATATGTCGCCCACTGCGCTAGCATCAATCCTTCTCTGGACTTGTGCGGTAATTCTGATTGAATAAAAAAGTGGCAGAATATGGAATTATTTAGGGCATCAGAATATTGAATCTTGATTAAATCTTGAATTACTGATATGAATTTTTTCCATCACCCACTTTTTGTCTATAGCTTAGTTAGTGGATTGACACTAATATCTTCTATCTCTCCTTGGCAAAGTACGAAAGCTGATGTGGTTGGCTGTCGCGCTCCCGCTTTATCTCACATACGGCAGCATATAGTTGCGCGTGGTGAAACTATACAGAGCATAGCAGAGAAGTATAACCTTCTACCTAGAACAATTATGGGGATGAATCCTGGTTTGCACAATGGTAGAATTCCTGTGAATACCAAACTTAAGATTCCTCCTTACAATGGAATTGTTGTCAGCGTACCACCTCATCAGACTTGGCAACAAGTTGCAATTAGATACAAAGTGCGTCCAGATAGATTGTTTGAAATCAATGGTTGTCAAAAAAATCCTAGAGTGGTTTTTGTCCCTATTGTACCAAATCAAGACGAGGCACTAAATAGTAGTTTTGTACCAGTTGCAACTTCCCCATCTGAGATAATTTCTGGCTACCCTTTAGCCAATAAGACTACTGTATTGTTACCTTATTATTGGCAAATCAACCCTAGGACTCATGACGTTTTTTTCCATAGTGGTGTAAACTTAGCTGCACCTGTGGGTACTCCCGTGGAGGCGATCGCTTCAGGAATTGTAGTTTTTGCCAAAAACCAAGGTAGCTATGGCAATTTAGTCATCATTAATCATGTTGGAGGATTTCAAAGTCGCTATGCTCAACTTGACACCATTAAAGTGAGCCTTGGTCAGTCCGTTGAGAAAGGAGAAGTTATCGGAACCGTTGGTACTACTGGTGAACCAACATCCATTGAACCACATCTACTTTTTGAAATCCGCACTCAAACTGAACAAGGCTGGAAAGCAGAAGATCCTGAAAATTATTTCCCCAAATAATTAGAAAGACCTAAATGATAATCTGAGCAACATAAGCTGAATGTAATCTGATATTTTAGCTACAGCAACTCTATACACTGAGGTTATGCAAACTCTGCCGAAACTGACAACTGTAAATACTACACCTAATCAAGCTAGCTTTGACACAACCATCAAGCGGCGCAGAACTCGCACTGTCAAAGTGGGAGACGTTCCCATAGGTAGCGCACATCCTGTAGTAGTACAGTCAATGATTAATGAAGATACCTTAGATATCGCTGGTTCTGTAGCTGCAATTCGTCGCTTACATGAGATTGGTTGCGAGATTGTGCGCGTTACAGTACCAAGTATGGCTCATGCTTATGCACTAGCGGAAATCAAGCAAAAACTTCTGCAAACTTACCAAGATGTTCCTATCGTAGCGGATGTACATCACAATGGCATGAAGATCGCTTTAGAAGTTGCAAAGCACATAGAAAAAGTCAGAATTAATCCAGGGCTATATGTATTTGAAAAATCAGACCCTAACCGGAATGAATATACTAAAAGCGAATTTGATGACATTGGAGAAAAAATCCGTGAAACTTTGGAGCCATTAGTAGTTTCCTTGCGGGATCAAGGTAAAGCTATGCGTATTGGGGTAAATCATGGTTCATTGGCTGAGAGAATGCTATTTACCTATGGCGACACTCCAGCAGGTATGGTGGAATCTGCTATAGAATTTATTCAGATTTGTGAATCCCTGAATTTCCATAATTTGGTGATTTCTCTGAAGGCTTCCAGAGTACCTGTAATGATAGCGGCTTATCGCTTAATGGCAAAACGTATGGATGATTTAGGGATGGATTATCCTCTACATCTAGGGGTTACAGAAGCTGGTGACGGGGAGTATGGGAGGATTAAATCTACTGCGGGAATTGCTACTCTGTTGGCTGATGGGATTGGTGATACCATTCGGGTTTCTTTGACAGAAGCACCAGAAAAAGAGATTCCTGTTTGCTACAGCATTTTGCAAGCCCTAGGCCTGCGGAAAACAATGGTGGAATATGTAGCCTGTCCTTCTTGTGGAAGAACTTTGTTTAATTTAGAAGAAGTTCTACATCAAGTCCGGGAAGCTACCCAACATTTAACGGGTTTAGATATTGCTGTTATGGGCTGTATTGTGAATGGACC
>Ga0116226_10005930_pt1 | contig 10938 bp, 6 predicted proteins | sample S1TSphfallax_FD_89692 | JGI IMG/M metagenome (GOLD analysis project Ga0116226, IMG submission 89692) | Host-associated microbial communities from peat moss isolated from Minnesota, USA - S1T2_Fa - Sphagnum fallax MG | ecosystem: Host-associated > Plants > Peat moss > Unclassified | place: USA...
ACCTGCGCGTTCGCAAGCTGCGCCGTCGCCGTCACCGCCGTATCGTCGTCCCACTCGTAGCTCGTCGTGCGCTTGCGCGAGACCACCTTGTGCGGCTTTACTGTCCCCCCCACACTGAGCACCGCCGTACCTCTCCGGACCGTCGAACTCGCCACCGCCAGCCCCGTATACGGCGCAAACTCCGCATCCGCAATCACCGAATCCACCTGCACATCGGCCTTCTGGGCCGCGCCCTCGCCCAGCTTCACCTCCACCTGCGTCGCCTGGAGATGCCCCTTCACATCGAGGTCCGCAACCGGCCCCGACGCCGTGCCCGTGAACCCCAGCGTCCCATGCAGCACCACCGGAATCGCCGCCGTCCCCTTCTTCCCATTGGCCTCGAACCCCAGCGTCTGCAGCAACTGGTCGTACTCGCCCAGGTCCCGCACCGCCAGCTCCACGCGCAGCGCCGTCAGCGGATCGCCCGTGTTCACGCCCAATACGCCGCTGGCATTCAACGTCGACCCCGGCGTATCGAAGTGCACCCGCTCGATCCGCACCACCTCCGTCTTGCCGTCGTAGTGCGCCTGCGCTTGGCCAGTCACGGGGATATCGCTCAGCGCGCCCTTGCGCTTCACCCCGGTCGGCGCGAACTTCAGGTCGCCATCCACCTGCACCGTCTCCGCGATGTCCGCCGCCGGACCGCCCCACTCCACCTTTACCGGCCCGCTCACCGCCAGATCGAAGCCCAGGTCGCCGTAGTTCTTCGGCGCGGTAATGTCCATGATCGTCCGCAGCGGAATCTGCTTCACCGTCGCCGTCAGATAGGCATGAGCGGCCGCGACCGGCGTAATCGCCACGCTCCCGTTCACCGGTGCCGGAGCGTTCAGCATCGCCGCCGTGCGATTGGCCGTCTTCGCCGCCGCCACCGTCGTCGGCGAGTTCGACGTCGTATTCGACGGCACCTCGCCCAGCCAGTTGGCGATCCGCAGATCGCCCTCCGCGCTGCCGCCGCCCGGAAGATATCCCGTCAGCGCCGTAAACAGCAGGTCCGCCGGCGTGATCCGCAGATGCCCCGCGCCGTTGATGTCATGCAGCCGCACATACTCGTCCGCATAGCCCGCGTTATGCAGCTTCATCTCGCCAGCCAGCAGATACCCCGCGGTGCAGTCGGGATCGGGCGCCAGCGTCTTCGTGCTCGGCGTCGCCTCCGCCTTCGGATGCCTCCGCCGCCAGAACGGCAGCCGCTTCTGCGCCACCGCCGGCGCGACGGCACAGCTATGCCCGCGCAGGTTCAGGTCCAGCGTCCCCGCCGTAAAGCCATCAAGCCCGCCCAGCAGCCCGACCTGCTTCAGCTCCAGCGACCCATCGAGCGACGCCTGCCACACCGGCTGCGCGAAGTGCTCGAGCGACGCCGACGCCTGCATCGTCGTGGCCTTGCCGGTGTCGAACACCAGCTTCGTCACCTTCGCCGAGTCACGCCCAAGCTCCGCCTCCACATGCAGCTTCGACTGCACCTCCGGATAGTGCGTCATCTTCGTCGCCAGGTCGTTCAGGTCCACCGTCGCGCCGTAGCTGTCCGACTTGGGGATGTAGTGCACCTCGGCCTCAAGGTCCCGGGCCGCCACATCGAACGGAATCGCCCGGTCGTTCAGCAGCGCGACCCCGTTCACCAGCTCCACATCGTGCGCCTTCAGGTCCAGCAGCGTGTCCTGCAACGGCTCCTTGCTCGTGCTCGGATGCTTCGGCACCGGCTGGTTCGTCTTGCCATCCTTGTCCACGATCAGATGGATCGCCGGATGCTCCACGCGCAGCAGGTTCAGCCCGATATGCGACGCCAGCCCCACCCCCGCCGTATGCGACAGGAAGCTCGTTATCTTCAGCCGCACCAGAATCTTGTCCACGCTTACATACGGTGCCTGGTCCCCTGCCTCCGTACCATGAATCACCAGCCCATCCGCCTCGATCGCCAGATGCCGCAGGCTGAAGCTGATCGATCGCAATTCGACCCGCCCGCCCGTCGCGTCCTCCAGCACGCTAACGACCTCCTTGCCCACGCGACGCTGGAAGTCCGGCGTCGTCGTATACCACGCCAGCCCAGCGGCTATAGCAACCACGAGCAACAGGACACCACCGATCGTCCACGCCACGCCCCGGCCGATGCGCACTGCGATCCCGCGCTTCAGCTTCACCGCAACCGCCTGGATCTCCTGGGGCACGCTCATGGCTGCGCCTCCGACGCCGTTACCATCCGCACATCGCCCGAGGCCCGCAGCGCCTTCAGCCAGTCATCCAGCAGCCCGCTCACCTGCTGCTGCAGCAGGATCTCCCGTATCCGGTCGCTGATCGAGTCCAGCTTCGGAGCCGTCGCGTGGCGCGCCGCATACTCCGGCAGCAGCGTCTTGGTGTAATAGTCCTTCACCGCCGAGTCCGGAATGCGTATCCCCATGCGGAATCTGTCCTCGATGAACTGCAGCGTCTCCATCCGCTCGCGCCAGCGCTTCATCAGCTCCGCCTCAGTGAACCCGTTCGCCGCCAGAAACGCCTGCCACCCGGCCTCGGTCTCGCACTTGTACTGCTTGCAGGCGAGTATGTCCTTGCGCAGGTCGATCAGGTTCGCCTGCACCTCCGCGTCGGTGATGGGCTTCCGCGGCTGCTCCTTCGCCTGCTGCTCGATCAGGTCGCGGTCGATCAGCCGCTCGATCGCCTTCGACCGCGAGAAGCTCCCCGCCGGATCGCTGTACGGCAGAAACGCCGCCATCCGCCGCTCCTCATCCACATCGCTCTCGAGAATCAGGTCGCCGTTCACCACCGCCACCACCCGGTCGATCTCCGTCGCCCCCGCGCCCGTCGCCGCCGTCGTTGCGCCCGTCTGCTGCGCCCGGACGTGAAATGACGACGACGCCAGCAGCGCCGCCGCTAGTGCGATCGCCTTTACCGAGTTGTTCGCCGTGTCGCTCATCTCGTGGCCGTTACTCTGAGCGCGGCGAAGAATCCCCGCATCTCGCTCAATCCCGCGTAAAGCACCCTAAAAGCTCTGCCCAATGCTGAAGAAAAAGTTGAAGTGGCTCGCCTGCCCTTCATAGGGATTGCTGTTGTTGAAGTCATAGATCACCGGGTACTTCGGCGGGTCCAGGTTATAGCTGAAGTCCACCCGGATCGGTCCCACCGGCGTCTTGTACCGCGCCCCCAGCCCGATGGCGTGTGAGTAATAGTTGAAGTTGCAGGTCCCGATGCTGGTTGACACATTCGCGCACGTCTCCTCGTCCGGCTGCCTGAAGTGCTTGATGCTGCGAAACATGTCGTTCGCATTCTGAAAGACGTTGCCCATATCGTGGAAGAGCACAAAGCTCACGCTGTCACCCACGTAGGGCAGCGTCGGCGCCGGCAACCGCAGCTCCGTCGTATTCACCACCACCGCCGTTCCGCCCACCGGATACCCCGTCTGCAGGTCGCGCGGCCCCGCCCCGTTGATCGAAAACCCCCGGTGCGAGGTCGCCCCGCCCGCATACAGCCGCTCCGGCAGCGGCACCGCGTCGCAGCTTGCATTGGTCGTCAGCAGCGGGCCAGCGCACACCGTGTTGCCCACATTCGGGTTCACGCCAAACGCCTTTTCGTACCCGATCCGCGTATTCCTTGCCAGAACATACTTCCGCTTGCCGAAGACGTAGTACGTCGAATTCGTCCCGTCCACGCGATTGAAGTTCGTCTGCGATCCGAACTTCGAGTTCGCAATGAACTCCGCCAACGACGTATAGGATCCCTTCGTCGCATCCAGTGGGCTCGGCTGCCGCGTGTCGTGGAACCACGTGATCCCCGGCCCGCCCACCCGCACCGGCTGCGACAGCAGCGGAATCAAGTTCGCCGAGACCTCCAGGCTGGCCGGATTCACCGACACCCTCCGGTACTCGAAGTCGTAGATGAACGTGTCGGTCCGCCGGAACTTCTGCGTCACCCGGAAGTCCCCCTGCAAGGTCGACGCCTGAAACGTCGTAATGTTCTGCACATTCGAGTAGCCGCCGGAGATGCTCCCCGTAAGCTGTTTCCTCCCGAAAAGATGAGGATTGTTGAAGCTCGCCGTCGCAACCTTCTCCAGCAAACCGTACGACGTGTGCAGCGTCAGAGACCGGTCCGTCCCGAACAGATTGATTCGCGAGACGTCCGCCGACACCCGCGGACTCACCCCGGTCTTGCCGTTCTGCTGGTACGCCTCGTCCGGATTCAAATTGAGCAGGATGGCCGATGCTGGCGATATCTTGCCCGCCACCGGCTGCCCCGTCTGCGCCTCGAAGCCAAATCCATACGTAATGTCCCACCGCTTCGCCTCGGTCAACTGCACCAGCACATTCTTCTCCGATGCGTCGCCCGTCGGGTTCTGCACCGCCACATTCACCTCGTTGAACAGAGCCAGATCGTACAGCCTCCGCTGCGTGTCCAGCGTCGCGCTCTGGTCCAGCGGATCGCCCGCATGGACCTGCAGCGCGCTCGCCACAATCTTCGGCTTCGTCCGCTTGTCGCCGGAGATCAGCACATGGTCCACGAAGACCTGGTGGCCCTCCGTCACATCCAGCACCACGTCCGTCCGCGACGGGTCGGCCGCGTTCTTCGACTGCCGCACCTCCGCCCGCACCTGGTCGAAGCCATTGCTCAGGTAGTACGCCAGCACCGCGTCCCGGTCCCCCGAGAGCGAGATCAAACTGAACGGCTGCCCGCTCTCCGAGTTCAGCAGCGACTTCACCGCCGCCGTCCGCGATGCGTCCACGCCCTGAAGCGAAATCGTGCCAAACTTCTGCTGCGTCCCTTCCACGATCGTCAGCGTCACCCGGATCTCCGCCAGCTTCAGCGGCTTGCCGTCCTTGCCGTTGTCGATGTCCTCCACCACCGGCGTAATCGTCGTCTCGTTGAAGCCGTTCGCCCGATAGAGCGACTGGATCGCGCTGATATCCGACGCCAGCAGCGCCGGGCTGTACCGGCCGCTCCGCAGATATGCGTCCGCCTTCTGCACCTGCATCCGCTCCTTCAGCAGCGGCGTCTCGAAGTACTTGTTCCCCTTGATCGTCACCGCCAGCACCTTGTGCTTCACGCCGCGGTCCACCGCATACACTACCTGCTCGCTCGGGCCGCCCTCCCCAATTACCTTTACCTGGACCGTCGTATCGAAGTACCCCTGCTGCTCCATGAACTCCTTGATATTGTGCGACCCCTCGTTCAGCAGGTCGTTGTCGATCGTCCCCTCTTCAAACACCGGCACCAGCAGGTGCAGCCGGCTCTTCGAGACCTTCGCTCCCTCGATCGACACCTTCACCACCGGCCCCTGGTTCGCCCGGAAGTCGTAGTTCAGCCGCTTCTTCGGCTGGTCATAGGTGGACTTCTGCAGCGAGACCGTCGCCTCCAGCCTGTCCTTCTTCTGATATTGCTCGCGCAGCCGGGTCAGCGCATCGGATGTCGTCTCCCGCGTCACCTTCCGCCCCGCCTTCAACTTGCTCTTCTTGCGGAACTCCGCCACCGTCAATCCCGGATCGCCGCCCTCCAGAATCACCTCGCCGATCCTCGCCTGCGGCCCGGTATCTATCGTGTACGTCACGTTCATCTGCTGGTTCGGGTCGTCCGGCGTCAGCTTTACCGCCACCTTCGGCTGGTAGTAGCCGTTCTGCGAGAGCGACTGCTTCACCAGTTCGGTCGCCGCTGTCACCTCGTCCTCCGTGTACGCCGTCCCCGGATTCAGGTTCGTCGCGTACTCCAGCAGCGACGCCAGCCGGTCGTCCTTCACGCCGTCGATCTCCACCCGGCCAATGTAGTACCGCGCCGGCCCGCTGAAGATCAGCGTCACCGAATCGCCCTTCCGAATCCCGCTCACTGCGATGTTCCGGTACCGCCCGCTCGCGAACAGCCGCCGGATGCTCTGCCGCACCTTCTCCGGGTCCAGCGCCTCGCCCGCCTGCTGCGGCAACTGCTTCGGCAGCGCGTCGTTTGCGCCAAACGTCACGCCCTCAAAACGGATCGCCTCTACATGCAGCCCCTGCCACTGCCATACCGTCGTCTTCAGCGGCGGCAATTCGGCCACCGTCGGTCCCTCCGACTTGCTCGTTCCCTGCTCAGGCGGGGTGATCTTCGACGCCTGCGGCACCGTCACCCCCGGCTGCGACGCCGAACTCTGGCTCCCCGACGGCGCACCCGCCGGAGACGACGACTGCGCCACGCATCTGCCCTCCAACATCGAACCGACCATCGCCACGACGCAGGCGCACAATCGCAACCCCGCCACACCGCCAGCAAGGAATTGGACCCTCCTGTTTCTCCCCTCCAAACCCACTCTCGATCCCTTTTCTTTGCGGTCTCGCCGAACCTTCGACCTTGGATGCAGATTGGACGGATCGGGTCATGCGCCGTCAATGCCCTCGCGCAGCACTCTCTATACTACAAACGCCGGCCATATCCGTCGCCCATGCTCGGGTGCCCCACTCATCCTCGCGCCCTTTGCGAGGATGGGTGGGACGTACACCGCCCGAACCACCGCCCCTCTGGTGACGTAAACTACGAATCCCTATGCCGCGAATCTCCGCCACGCTCGACGCCGATCCCGACCGCTACTCCCGCCAGGTCCTCTTCCCCGGCATCGGCACCTCCGGCCAGACCCGCCTCGCCGCCGCCCACGTCGCGATCGTCGGCGTCGGAGCTACCGGCGCCGCTGCCGCCTCCTTGCTCGCCCGCGCCGGCGTCGGGACCCTCACCCTCATAGACCGCGACTTCGTCGAGACCTCCAACCTCCAGCGCCAGATCCTCTTCGACGAGGCCGACGCCGCATCCGCACTCCCCAAGGCCGAGGCCGCGCGCCGCAAGATCGCCCTCTTCAACTCCTCCGTCACCGTCCACGCCCGCATCGCGGACCTCGTTCCCGCCAACATCCACGGCCTCCTCGCCCCCGCCGACATCCTCCTCGACGCCACTGACAACTTTGAGACCCGCTACCTCCTCAACGACTACGCCGTCCAGCAGTCCAAACCCTGGATCTACGCCGCCGCCATCGGTGCCTACGCCGCGACCATGAACATCCTCCCGCAAACCGAAGCCCGCACCCGTCCGCACGCCACCGCCTGCCTCGCCTGCCTCTTCCCCAAACCGCCCGCCGGCGCCGTCGAGACCTGCGACACCTCCGGCATCCTCTCCACCGCAGTCAACCTCGCCGCCTCCATCCAGGTCACGGAGACCCTCAAGTTCCTCACCGGCCAGCCCGGACTCATGCGCCGCTCGCTCCTCTCCTTCGACCTCTGGACCAACGGCCGCTCCGAGATTTCCACCGCCCGCCCCGACCCCGACTGCCCCGTCTGCGGCCGCCGCGAGTTTACCCACCTCGCCGGAGAAGGCCGCCCGCACATCACCCTCTGCGGCCGCAACTCCGTGCAGATTCACGAACATAACCGCCCCGTCGATCTCGCCGCCATGCACGCTCGCCTCGCCGCACACGGGGACGTCCGTTCCAACGAGCTCCTCCTCCGCTTCGAGCGCACGCCCCACACCATTACCCTCTTCGCCGACGGACGTGCGATCATTCAGGGAACCACCGACGCGACCATTGCCCGTTCGCTCTACGCCCGCTACGTCGGCTCCTGAGCTCCCCGACGGCGGCAAGGTCGTCCAAACCGGGTTTGGGAACGTCTACTCGCTATGTCGCATGGCCGACTTACAGTACCGTCCCGCAACAACCTTGCGCCCCGGTTGCGCGTCTCACTTGATTCATCAACGTCGGGCTTTGTCTGTGCACATCGCGTCACTCCGCGAGTCTCCCACACAAACGCCTGAGGAAGGTCCTCACCGCCGATGCCGGAAATCACGAATCTCGAGCCCGCTGCCAGCGCCACACCGGCGGCCATCGCAGTTACCCTCCCCGAAGCCCCGCCGGCCAAGCCCAACTCCGGCCTCTTCAAGCGCAACCCCCCCATCGCCGGCGAGGCCGAAGCCATCGAACGCGCCAAGAACGGTGACGCTGAGGCCTTCTCCAAGCTCTACGGCCTCCACAAGCGCCGCGTCTACACCCTCTGCCTCCGCATGCTCGGCAACGTCTCCGAGGCCGAGGACATGACCCAGGAGGCATTCCTCCACCTCTTCCGCAAGCTCGGCAGCTTCCGCGGCGAGTCCGCATTCTCCACCTGGCTGCACCGGCTCACCGTCAATCTCGTCCTCATGCACCTCCGCAAAAAAGGCCTCAACCTCGTCTCCCTCGAAGAGACCATTAACCCCTCCGAAGAAGACGCGCCCAAGCGCGACTTCGGCAGCCGCGACCCCCAGCTCGCCGGCTCCGTCGACCGTGTCGCCCTGGAACGGGCCGTCGCTTCGTTACCTCCGGGGTACCGCATGGTCTTCGTCCTCCACGACGTCGAGGGTTTCGAGCACAATGAGATCGCGACCATGCTCGACTGCTCCACTGGCAACAGCAAGTCGCAGCTCCACAAGGCCCGCCTGAAGCTCCGCGAACTCCTCCGCCAGACGGATCAACGTTCGCAGACGGACCAGAGCACGCAACCGGCCCAAATGAAGGAAGCGGTCCAATGACCCAGACACCAGTAAAAATGACGACCGAGAACCCAACACCTGACACGATGACCCTTGCCGAGTTCGAGCAGCGTCTTCCAGAGTTCTTCGCCACCGGAACCGGATCCATCAGCGACGATCCCCGACTCCAGGCCTTCCTCGAAGCCAACCCCGACTCCGCCGCACTGGTCCGAGACCTCGAATACATCGCCGCCGCCGCCAGCGACCTGCTCAAAAAGGAAGACATCGAGCCCAGCGACTCCGTTTGGCAAAACATCCAGAACGAACTGAAATCCGCCCTGCCCGACGGTCCCGAACCCGAACCCGTCGCTTAATGTCTTGGTTCAGCGATCCTGACCACCCCCACCAGCTCGGCTAACCATGCATCCTCGCGCCTCTTGCGAGACCAGCCCCACCAGCTCGGGTGCCCCACTCATCCTCGCGTACTTTGCGAGGATGGGTGGGACGCATACCGCCCGGATCACCGCCGTTCTGCATCAACCACCACCTCCCGCGAAATTCCTCTTGCCCGCCACCCCCAACCCGTGTACTCTACTCCCAACATGACGAAGTTCTTCCAGACCGCCTCGTTTACCCCGCTCTATTGGCCCCCTCGCGCGGCCGGTGGAGTCTTCGCATGTGTCTCTGATACCTGATTCCAGAGAGACCAACGAGAATCTTCCGAGCCGCGACCCTTCCCAAGGTCGCGGTTTTTCTTTGCCCGCAACATCCAGCCGATACACTGAAACGGAGACGCAATGCCCACCACCGTCAAATCCCGACCCGAAGAACTTACCGATACGCTGGACCTTCTCGCCGCTGAAGAACCCCTGCCGCCAGAACTTCCCCCCACCCTCCGCCACATCGTCCTCACCGGCTTCATGGGCGCGGGCAAGAGCACCGTCGGCCGCCTCGTCGCCGCCCGCCTCGGCTGGAAGTTCCTCGACCTCGACGACCACCTCGAGGCCCGCGCCGGCCTATCCGTGCCCGAGATCTTCGCCCGCCACGGCGAAACCCACTTCCGCCGCCTCGAATCGAGCGCCCTCGCCTCCGCGCTCGGACAGCCCCGCACCGTCCTCGCCCTCGGCGGAGGAACCCCCGAAGTCCTCACCAACCGCCTGCTCCTCGAACAGACCCCCGGCACCGTCACCATCTTCCTCGACGCCCCCTTCCCCACCCTCTTCGACCGCTGCGTCCTCCAGGAGATCTCCCGGCCCGTCCTCGCCGACCCCGCCGCCGCCGAACTCCGCTTCGCCGCCCGCCACCCCCTGTACCGCCGCCTCGCCCGACACACCATCGAGACCGCGAACGCCGCCCCCGAAGAGACCGCCCTCGCCCTCATCGCCGCCCTGGCTAAGCTCTGATTGCCGTCACAAGTCCCTATGCCGTCACTCTGAGCGCAGCGAAGAATCCCCGCATCTCGCTCTTTTCGCGGCACGTCTACAAACCTGCATCCTAATAGACTGAAGCCTGGAACCAGCCCCTTCAGGAGCACGCACTGACCAAACCCGCGCAAGAAGCCACCATATCCGTCGTCCCCCTGCCCGACACCCCCGCCCGCGCCGAAGCCACCGCTCGCGGCACCCGTGGAACCGTCCTCTTCGTCTTCGCCATCCTCCTCGCTCTCGGCCTCGCCTGGAAGCTCTCCAAAGAGCTGGAAATCCTCTACGTCAGCGCGCTCTTCGCCGTCGTCCTCACCCCCATCGTCGACCGCATCTGCACCATCCGCATCCGCGGTCGGCAGCCCTCCCGCCCTATTGGCATCGCGCTGATGATCCTTGCCGCCGCCGCCGCCCTCGCGCTCTTCTTCTTCATCGCCCTGCCGCCCGTCATGCGCGACCTCCGCGCCTTCCTCACCGACCTGCCCCAGCGCATCCCCGACGCCGTCGCCCACCTCAAGCGCCTCCCCATGGCCGACAAGTTCGGCATCGACACCGCCGCGCAGAAGGTCCAGGGGGCCATCGAAGCCACCGCCAGCTACCTCTTCACCTCGCTGCCCGAGTGGCTCTCGCACATCTTCGACATCCTCATGGCGGCCTTCCTCTGCCTCTACTTCATGCTCGAAGGCGACCACGCCTACGCCTTCTTCCTCTCGCTCATCGCCCCCACGCATCGCCCCCGCCTCGACCGCACCCTCCGCCGCGCCGAACTCAAGATGAGCAAGTGGCTCCTCGGCCAGGCCCTACTGATGCTTATCCTCGGCGTCACCAGCACCATCGTCTTCTTCATCTTCCACGTCCGCTACGCCGTCCTGCTCGGCGTCATGATGGGCCTCTTCAACATCATTCCGGTCGCCGGCGCCATCATCACCATGTCGCTCGTCTCCGTCGTCGCCGCGCTCGACTCCTGGACCAAGCTCTTCGAGGTCCTCATCTTCTACGCCATCTACGCCAACCTCGAAAACGGCTTCATCACCCCGCGCATCATGAA
>Ga0116226_10005931_pt1 | contig 10935 bp, 11 predicted proteins | sample S1TSphfallax_FD_89692 | JGI IMG/M metagenome (GOLD analysis project Ga0116226, IMG submission 89692) | Host-associated microbial communities from peat moss isolated from Minnesota, USA - S1T2_Fa - Sphagnum fallax MG | ecosystem: Host-associated > Plants > Peat moss > Unclassified | place: USA...
ATATTTACACGATTGATTCATACTTACAGTTTTACTTCGTTTTTAGACAAAAGATATATTTATTAGAAAGAATCATTAATAATACTTATCATCAAATATCTACGTGATGGAATTTATTCATTTTATATCATTAAAAAATTTATCTCTATTGTAAATGATCAGATCAATTCAAAGACAGAAAAGTCATTTATTTTCGAAAGATAATCAGAATAAAATAATTGAAACAATGCATAGACTTGGTTTGATTTCATAAAACTTTTTTGCCAAGCAGCTTTACTTTCTATATATACAATATTTCGTGTCGATTTAAAAGCTATTGGATTTCAATTTCATTTATATTTCAAATATAGTATTCCGTTAATATATTATGTCTGACAGTCATACGTTTCTTTTCTTGGCAATAATAATGACGAAAAACAAGAGGTGCAAATAATATTATCAACAAAATTATTAAATACATTTATTTTTGTACTATTGCTAGAAAATTATGATTGCTGAACAAGAGAAAATGATTTTTTGTAATAATATATCAGAAAGATCGTATAGGAAAGCACAGAAATTATTTTTCAGCTCGATGATATTTAAGAGAAACTAATAAAGATCTTATAACATGGTTCTTTCTATTAAAATGAAAGTAAACATTGATGTAGAGATTCTCAAACGAACATATCAAATACAGAGTCGAAAAAGGTAGAACAAATCTTTTTATAGTATTTCATTCCGTATCAAGCATCAGATGAGCAAGAAAGATAAAGTCTGCTAAAATATTCAGGTGAAAAGTCAAATCTTTTGATATATTAAATCGGAGAAAACAACAGAAATTAGGCTTTCATCATGTTGTTTTTACTATTCTTATGGATTCACAAAACCGTCTTTATGCAAAGTTCACATCATGATTTCGATTCTATCGTCGGTCAGAATTCCAGATCCGATGAGGTCGAAAAAATCGTGCCCAACTTTAATATACCCTTTCATTCAATTCTAAGTTTTATCTTCTTTTTTTTTTATACAAGTACAAAGGAAAAAAAGCAGGAATCTGGATAGATCATATCATGAGAATCAACAAAAACTAATCAACAGTAGGAAATAAAGAACCAAAAAAAAAAAGCTCACACACCCGCACTGAAACGCATATATAAAAAAAGGCAATAAACTGTATATAATAACAAACGGATGCAAAAAAAATCACGAGTTTATCATCTTTTATTCTTGCGTATAGAATACTGTCCTTTTAGCTCCTAAAATATAATACCAACCGATAGATACATATAAAGAGATTTGTATGAAGAGAGATAGACAAAAACCAAACAAACTCTATATTTGTACAAAAAAAAGTCAGAAAAAAAGCTTTAACATTCAGTACCACGGACAACAGATGATGTTAATGTATTATATCTTGGTTGTTGTTGAAGAGCAGATGGCGTAGTATACTGTTTTTGTAAACTATCTTGTCTTGATTTAACAAGGCCTGAACGTATTGTATCACCATTAGGTAAGCAAACAACATCCACTTGACCTATACCAGAATCTGATGATGAAACAGGACGTTCTTCATATAACAATGATGCATTATCTGAATTTGGATTATTTAAACGTGTACGTGAATTGGAACGTGAACGTGGTTTAGGTAATGGAGTTTTATCAAAATTTTCAGGTGGTAAACGAACAGAACTTAAAGTTGAATAACGTGGTTTAGGTGGAGGTGCTGCATGTCGTTTTGATGATGATGGAACAAGAAATGATCCACTTTCTGACACAACATCAGTAGTTGTTGAATAAACAGGTGATTCATCACCTTCTTCTTCATCATTTTCATTATGTCTTTTTATTTTCGTTGATGATGGTACAACCATAGTTGTTGGTGATAATGGTCCATATTTATTATTAATTACTGGATGACCATAAAATTTATTATTAACAATACGTGTTCGTGTTGGAATTGAATTAAGACTACTTGTAAGAGAATCTCGATCGATATAATTTATAGATTTTTGTTGATGATAAGCGGATGTTGATGGAGTTGATGATGTTTGATGAGGATATTTGCCATTATTTAAATGAGTTGGAATATCATAAACCGTTCCATTCTGAAACAATAACAATTTATAAAGATTTTTTTTTCTAGGAATTTTACTAACCTGATGTAGACGTTTTTCACTGCTATTAGGAACTAAATGTGCGATTGTATCGTCTAAAATAAAAATAATAATAAAAATATATCATTAGTTTAATTTAAAAAATATTAAAAGAAGGGATTTCTATAATTTTCTACATTGTTTCTTACCAGTGATTGTTTTCAATGCTTCGCTCTCGTCCGATGAGCGGGAATATTCTATAAGAAGATATATATACATATAAGATTATTTCTTTATCATCACGAAAAGAAGTGTTGTCAATTAAAAGAGCGCAAACAAGAATAACCTCTAGACTAAACATGCATAAATCATGCAAACCGATTCTATGTCAATGTTTGACTATAAAGGTTTTTTATTTGCGTATTTAGATTATAAACATACGCTGAAGAAAATTGAATTTGATTTACAGTAACGATGGAAATCTTTTCATCGTCATTGAAAATGTTGAATATGCATAAATGTTTCTCATACATGAGAAAATTGACTTACTATTTTTTTGATACAAATCATTTTTATTTGGAGATTTTGTTGGCTCACGATGACATGTTCCACAAAGACAACAAATAAAAAAGAATAAAATTGCACCACCAAATATACTTCCAATAATAATAACCATTCTTCTATTAAAAAATGGTGTTTCTCTTGGTACTAAAAATGAAGAGAAGAAAAATTTTGATTTTGATTAGAAATTTTTTTTTTTTGATCATACATGTTGGTTGATTTAATCGAATAATATAACCATATGTATTAACCGGTAATGATCCATAACGATTAAAAGCAGCAACACGAAATTCAACTGGTTCAAAAAAATTTTCAAGTGCAAATATACAAGATTTTGTACGAGCTATTTCTTCAAACATTTTTTGATTTCCTTTATCATTATATTTAAATAATGTACAAGCATAACCATCATTATCACCTTGAGCATAACTTTTCGTACAACTAATTGTTATTGTTACATTTGAAGTATATGGATCAACGGTACATTGTGTTATTGGATCAGGTACACCTAGAAACATATTGATTAATCTTCAGAAAAGATAAAATATCATTAGTTTAGATTAGAATTCATAGGTATTCTTATTCATATTGATTACAGATTACGAAATCAATCCTTTAAAATTTGATTAATATTAGAAACGTGTTATAACAGATAAAAATGATATGTCAAACAGTTGTTCTATTCATTTCTTTGTGGCAAAAGAAGGTCGTTTTATCCTACCTCCATGAATAAGCTCATAAGTACATGTATCATAACCAATACTATTATTAGCTGTTACATTAAATGGACGAAATTGTTCTATTGATGTTGGTGTTATATCAAATGTATACTGTAAACTATTTTGATCACCATATGTTCGACGGGCAACTGATGGTGATAGACCATTAATTGAATAACGTATATAAGGTGGATTAGCACGTAGAACAGTACAATTGATTGTACGTGTTTGATTAATTCCGCAATAGATTTTCTTAGATTTTTCAATAACTTTTGGTCCAACTAGATGAAAAACAAAAAAAAATATGTTAATGAGCAATACAAGTGTATTTATTCAAATCTAATGAATAAATAATGATTATTATAGAGTCAAGTTTTTTAAATTAAAATCAAACACTATACATACATTCAATATAAAGTTGTTTTGTTGATGATAAACTAAGATTTTTATTAATATGCTTCATATCAACATGACATGTTATATTTCGACCATTGTCTGCCGGTGTTAATCCAATAATACGATAGGCTTCAGTAAAACTTGATTTAGATTGATCACTGACATCGATTGGTGCTGTTGCTAATGCCATAATTATTGGGTTTGTACCATTTTTATCTATCGATATATCGAGTGCAGGACGAGGATAACCATCAGCAGTACAAACAACATCCAATGATTCACCTTCGACCATTATTAAACAATTGTTCTTTTCCATTCCACAGAAATCGTTACTATGCACACGAGATGATATATGCAGATTATTCAACTGTACATATTGGACGGGTACTAGAGACAATAAACAAAACAAAAAGGCTTCATTCTATTTTGTTTCAATTACACTTTATATGAATAAAAAAGAGACTAAAAACATGTAGGATTCTATTAATCATTGATACACGATTATTTTTTCCTTTGTTTAATAACATACAAAAATAGTTTATCTTATTCGAAACAACAATCTTGCTTGATTGAGAATAAATGATATGTATAATCAGATATTTTTTTCTCAAACACAAAAGAAAAAAGAAAATGATATGTGATCGATTAATGATGTAACTCATCTGTCAAATGAAGATATTTTCTAACATAAATGAAATTACATCATCGATAATACGATATGTCTTTGTATGTTTATTTTATTTTTTAACTTACTATATACTTGAAGTTTTTGCCATTCAGTATCATCTTGTGGACATTTATATTGTCCACTATCACTTTCAATAACATTAGTGATTCGTAATAAACTTGTTAGATATGGATTTGAATAACGTTCAAGTTTTAATGGTTCAAGAATGGAATTTTTTTTACCATCAGAACTTCGATATTCATAAGCATAGATTGATGTTGTACGATTGTCACATAATTCTGCTGTATCACCACGTTTAACATATATGATTGTTTGTTGACCAAAAATTATATTTGTTGTTGATAATAATAATACGAAAAAGATATAAAAAGGATAGATTAGCATCAGATCATTATGCATAGTTCATCTAGAAAAAAAAAATAATAAAATGATGGAAATGTAAATATATTTAGATAGATTGATGATGGATGTGCATTTGCTTAAAAAAATGGGTGGAGAAGATTGAAGAGTATTTGTTCAAAGAAAAGATTGATTATACGAGAGATAGTAAAAGAGAGAGAGAGAGAGAAAAAGAATGCTCTACTATTAACATCGGCCTCTAAATACCGAAACAGGTAGTAGCTAATAATATTCTATTATTAGAAATAGTAAAAGGAGGAAAGATGAAATGAAACTAATTATCACAAGCAAATCGTCGAGTATCAACCTTGAAAATAGGAGAATAAAAAAGAAAGCGAGTAAAATCGTTATTTTATGTGGTCTATGATCATCGTTCTTATCGGTCTGTATCTTGATCGTGTATGCAAAAAAAAAAGAAAAGACCCGTCGGGTTACATACGACACTTAACGGCTCGTTCGCGCTCAACCATTAGTAATTGGTGCCGTCGATTACAAGCCGCGTGTTCGCTTGCCGTTTTATATACACACAATAGTATATTTCTACTGTTCGTCTGTGCTAGGCGTGTGTCTGTGTATGTGTCTATATATATTTGTTTGCAGGAGCAGCAGGAGTAATAGGAATAAGAAGACAATGATGACGAACTGTTGACCGTTCATATTGCACAACAGTGAGTGTCAATGACATGCATACGGTCGAACTGTAAGAGAGAGTAAGAGTTGGCAAGGATGATGAGTGATGCGATAACATGATTATACGCATATATGCGTATGCGAAAAAGTGCCAAAAATGATAATAGCATCCGTGAATCAGATAGACAAGAGGGAACATTGTTATATAGATATGTCTCGAGGGAACGAGAAAAAATTGGAAATTATCCAAGCAAAAAAAAAAAGAAATCAAGTATTATCATGTACCTGTGAATGTCAAAGAAGACATATTTACCATTGGTATGTGAAAACAGTTACTCATTCCTTATATATATATATCTCTATTTTTCTGGTAAATCCCATATTAACACGGATAACAGAAGAATAGATAAGAACAGCACATATGGTGATTAGAGAATATCTCCTCACCATTTGCATACGTACGCGAAGTTGATCGTACCGTATTTTATCGATGCCATGATATTACTATTTTTCTCCCGTCCTCTATATAGGACTGTTATAGGACGCAAATGAGCGTGCATGCATCCATGCTCGTGTAAAATACAGATGGCATGAACACGTCTTCCTCTCCAATTTTTTTTCCTTTTCTATTTCTATTCTACTTCAAAAAAGATGACCATCATCGTTCTTACGCTAGTAAGAGAAGAGAACAAGCACTGAATAAATGGATGGATGGATGGCGTTCTTTCTTCTGTCTCATTTTTTATGTTGTCTCTGCATGTATGTGCGTTTACGTCTATTTCTTAGTGCATCGAAATTCACCCACACACGCACATACTCTTACACATACAAAGAGAAATAAAGAGCGAGAGACAAAAGAACAAGATGAAAAATCGTGCACACACAGTTGATGGATGAATCTAACGAGTCAACCTACCGATGCAGATGCCAACCGGTCAAAGCACGTTGATTCATACATAATAAGAAGAATAATGGAAGAAGAAGGAGGAGGAGGACGAGGACAAAATCATAAAGCATAAAAATAGGAAAGAGAATATTATCATGTAACATGAGAATAGCAATAAATTTCCAACTAACTTGACGAGACAATGCTAGATTTGACATCATTATCGATTGTTCATGTTCATATAGTGAAACACTCAAATTTACCCTTTCAATGAGATATTAACATGGATCAAGTGAATATTTCGCTTTTTATTCAAACTTTCAATCATTCTCAATAAGATCTAACTTTAAAATTGTTCTCATTTATTCATTGTTTAACCAATTTTCTATCGAACAAAGTCACATTCAATCAATAAAATGTCATCAAAAAACGTCCTTCAGCATTCGACTCGGAGCTCAAACTAATTCAAGTGGTCACTTACAAACAACTCGTTTGACTGATGCAGACAAAAACTATATATTAGCAGACGCAAGTTAATGACATACTGGTGATGATAGTTGACGAGAAGAAAGAAGAAAAAAAAAAGAGGAAAAGAAACATCCAATTTGATTAGTTGCATGTCACTAACATTGATCGACGAACACATACCCACATTAAACCATTAACGTTTTGCTGGTAGTATTGCATAAGTTTATGTGTATGTCGTATGCAGACAATAAACGATCGAATTACACACTCGACATACGCGCGAGAAAAGAGACATATATTCAACATTTCTATACAATCGATATCTCTAACATACTAACGAGACACAAACAATCAAAAATTGACTTTTATATTTCTTTTTTTCTCCTGCTAAACATGATTATCGTTCGTGTCAACATATTCATGAAGTTCGGCTCTTTTTTCTTCTTTTCTTTTTCTAGGTCAATAAAAGGTTTCAAATGTATGCAGAAGAAATAAAAAAAAATGAAGAAGAAATAAAACAGCTTTACCACTTTTTTTTGTCAACCATATAGGTGTATATATAAATGAACGTGCATTTTACGGCAAATCGATCTGGTCTTTGAATCAACAACCCCTCACTCTCAAGAACGAATAAAAAAAAAGTTAAAAAAGTCCAATCCATAGTTTATTTATCAAATTCGAATCTGATTGGTTATTATTAAAACCTATGAAATTGTATCAACATGTTTAGTTAGAAATGAAATGCATTAATGATTATAAAATCATTCTTTGTTTTTTTTTTGTTCTTATTTCAGATCTCTGCTTATTTGATAAGTTTATTAAGTTATTCACAATTATTCATATAGATATTTATTTCATCCATATTTGATCGATAAAATTTGGAAGAAATTAATCCATTAAAAGAACACAGAACGAGCAATAAACAATTGTCTTTCTCCTAGTGTCACGTGCATATTTGTGTATTTTGACTGTTGGGCAATGTGGACGTTGTTTCTTTTTTGGTAAATAATCATAAAAAATATTTTTTCGTTTTCTTTACTGTATTATTCTATTATATTCCAGATGAATTTTCTACCTATGACTCATCAATTATTAATTTTTCACTGCCGTGATGAAACGCGATGCTCACACGGCAAATTCCTCTGTAAACGAAACTAATAATAATAATTCTCCTAAACGTTGTTGTATTCAAAAAGATAATAAAAATTGTTTTGCAAGGTAGATTTGATTATCTTTTTGTATATCTTTAGAATATTTTATTTTTAAAAGTAATTCATCAACTGCCTCTTCATCATCAATTGAGAATATTTCATGTTCAATTGTTTCATCATCAACATCAACTGATTTATTAAATATGGAAGAAAATATTGAAACATTAATAAATATGGGTTTTACTGATCGAGAATTAAATCGTAAAGTATTAACTAAAGCTGGCCATGATATTGCTGAAGCTGTTACTATTTTAACTGGTCCAAATTATTTTACTGATGATGTTATTATTCCAAATGAACCAGCAACAACAACAACATCACCACCATTCATTGGTCCACTTACAAAAGAACAAATCGAACAACAACAGATGGTAAGATGGTCAAGTAATTTCAGGGGTGTCCCGAGCAGGGTGATTACACACCCCAATCTTCAGAAATTTTGTTTTTTTCGGACGATATTTGACGGAAATTGTCGACCCCCTCTCCTCCAATTTTTTTTGGCTTCGCGACACCCCTGAGTAATTTGATTTGATTTTTTAAACAAATTTTTTTCTGAAGATTCCATTGAATAATAATACAAGTGTACCATCAGATGATTTATCAATGAATAATCCAAATGCATTTACAACAAATGCTTTTCTTGACCTTGAAACAAAAGTCTATGGAGATAATTGGTCAATTCCTTATAAACGTAAGTTTGATTAAATTAAAGATTTTCGATCGAATTTTTGTTTTGATTTAGGTGAAGAAGTTCTTGGTCGATGTCTTTTATCTGCTACTAAACTTGCCCTTGCTGGTAAAGTTAATAATTAGTAATGTTTTGTGTTTTTTTTTGATTCAGAAGATTTTCAGGAATAGCTGATCAAGATGAACATTGTAAAAAATTTATGGAAATTTTAATTCCCGATGCTTTTCGAAAAGTATAAGAAAAAAATTTTTTTTTTCTCAATTTTATGAATTCATTTTTCTTCTAGTTACAATGTTCTCATCATGTTAATAATTGGGGAGTGGAAGTTCAATTAGGTGTATTTGATATGGTGGAGTTATTAATTGATTTGATTGCTGCACGCCTATCATATTTTCCAGTACCTGTTCAATTACTTGAAACATTAGCTATACTTTTTGATCATGAATCAGTTTTTCAACGAAAACATAAAAGTAAACCATATGATCGTTCACTTTATGATAAACAATTAGGTGATCGTATATTGGCTAATTCACCATCATCATCAACATTTTCTGTTTATAATCGAAATGAGCCATATGGTTGGCTATGTCAAATAATAAATCGTTTTGTCTTAAAAGATGGGATACAAAATTTAAAAGGACAATTTAAAAATGAACAACCATTAACAGCTCTTGTAAGAAAGAAATTAATTTCTATTTTTTTTCTAATCCTTGGATATTTTATAGGAATACAATGCTTTACTTTCACCCTTTGTTAATTGTATGGATTATATATTCGTCGATAAATATCGACAATTATTTAGTGAACATATCGAACAAGCATTGGATTATGTAAAAAATTTAAAAGAAGAAGATTTTAAAGCTAAAGTATGTTAAACCTAATTTATCTTTTCAATAAAAATATTTTTCTTAAAATTTTTAGTCAACAAATTCAACATTTGAATTACTTTCAACTTTACGTAAAATTTGTTCTTTTGCATGGCCTAATCGTCTTGAACAAGTTGAAGAATTACATCTTAATTTATTACTTAAAATGGTTGCTCTATCAAATTTTAATGCAAAAATGAATTCCTTAAAAGAAGTAAAATAAAATTTATTCAATAAAAAAAAAATTCATCTGATTATTTAGCTTGCAAAAACAATTGATAATTCTACATCAAATATCCAGAGTATATCTAAAACATCGATTCCACGTGAGGTTGTTAGTGAATGGATTATTGAACATTCTATACTTTCAAAAGCACTCGAAGGTAAAAATAAATCTTCGTTTTCTTTGTTTTTTTTTATTAAATTTTAATAGGAAATATTGATCAAAATCAATATGTAGACAAAGTTCGAACATTAATGGATTTTATTGCACCAAGAATTTTAAAAGAAGATATTGAAACAATATGGAAAATGCAGGTAAAAATACATATTGTTTCATTTGATGATTATGATTAAAATAATTTTTCATTTAGCATGGTCGTTCCTTAGTTGCAGTTGATCATTTATTTACATTAATTGCATCCGCTGCAGCAAAATTTAATTTAGAACAACTCAATCATCTTATTGGTTTTATTTATAATGTAATCTAATTCATTTTTTTTTGTTTATATAAATCTCTTTTTATCTAATGTTGTTTTTTAATAGTCATGGAAAACTGAAACAATTCTTATCCAAGAAAAACTTATTGAATTACTTGGTGCGATTGGTCGAGAATGTCAAAAAGAATCAGCTGCTCGCGTCTTAGAAATTCTTTGGGATATGGCACATGAAGATCGTATTAGTCGTTCAATGCTTGATCATCTTTTACATTGTCATTTACGTGTATTTAGTGAAGGTCGTTCACCTTATGATACACTTAAACGTGATTATTGTCTTAAATGTATGACTGATTTACAACGTAAACAAGGTTGGCTTGTACCAGCTATAAAACATTTATATGAATTATTACGTCATGATTCAACAAATACATTTAAACGTTCTGAACAAGATCTTATATCATTATTAGTTAATAAACATGATTTAATTTCTGCATTAATTCAAAGTTTATCAACATGTCAATTAGATGTTTGGAATAAAACATATGGAAATGTTACTATTGATACATTAGTTGATGGACGTTTTACACATGAAGAATCAATTAAAAGTCATTTAGATTTATTATCATTTTTATTAAAAAAAGGAAATCTTTATTTAATATTAAAACGTAGTGAAGAATTATGGGATACAT
>Ga0116226_10005932_pt1 | contig 10934 bp, 7 predicted proteins | sample S1TSphfallax_FD_89692 | JGI IMG/M metagenome (GOLD analysis project Ga0116226, IMG submission 89692) | Host-associated microbial communities from peat moss isolated from Minnesota, USA - S1T2_Fa - Sphagnum fallax MG | ecosystem: Host-associated > Plants > Peat moss > Unclassified | place: USA...
GATCATCCTGATCGGCGAGATCGGCGGCACCGCGGAGGAGACCGCAGCCGAGTACGTCAAGGCTCACGTGAAGAAGCCGGTGGTGGGGTTCATCGCCGGGCAGACCGCGCCGCCGGGCCGCCGCATGGGCCACGCCGGTGCGATCATCTCGGGTGGGCAGGGCACTGCCGCCGAGAAGATGCAGGCGCTCACCGCAGCCGGCATTCACGTCGTCGAGTCACCGGCCGCCATCGGGGAGACTGTTGCGAAGGTTTTGGGGAGGGCGTAGCGCACTTTCACAGCTGCTGTGATCCAGGCAATCTCGCTAGCTGCAGCTTTTCCCGCAAGAAAAGCTGCCAGGAGTTCAGCCCCCGGATTACACCTGCTGTGAAAATTCTTTTGCGCGGGCCGCGAATGCGAGGGGCTCACGACAGATGCGTCGAGCCCGCGCCGCAGGGGGCGGACCGGGCAATCGTATCCCTTACCGCCGGACCAAATATCATGTGTCCGGACCAAATAACTAAATACCAAGATACGGCCGGACCAAAATATCCAGCCGCTGCTCTCCGGCCATTGCGGGACAAGGAAACTGGTCCCGCTCACGATGGCGCAAAGGGGTTACAACTCAGCAGGATGTGCAGCCATGGCGCATCCTGACATCGCATCTGGCATTGCATACGGCAATCGCCAACGTGCATCCCCGGCAGTTCCGCAGACATAGCAAAGCCGATCACCGGCAGGAGAACTCAGCCGGGCCATGAGAGACGTCGTGGTCTCAGTTGGCCTGCATGATCAGATTGCCCGCCGCCGCCGCTGCTTCCGCAAGAATACGGTGGTGAATCGTAAACAAGGCCAGCTCGAGGCGATCCGAGACCCCGGTCTTGTCGTAGACCCCGCGCAGGTAGTTCTTGATCACCTGCTCGGTGGTGCCAAGCCGGAGCGCGATCTCCTTGTTCTTGCAACCCTGCACGATCAGGGCCACGATCTTCATCTCCTTCGGTGTGAGACGGTCGCGCACCCGGGCGCCGACCAGATCCTCGTCCGGCATCGCCGAGGCGTTCTGTACCGAGTGGATGGCGCGTTCTCCCCGGCCGACCCGGCGCACGCAGTCCACCAGCGTTGGACCCGTGATCGAGCGGAAGAAGAGACCGTGTACGTGAGCTGCCAGGTAGGGTTGCGTCGATTCGCCATTCTCGAGGATGGCGATGCCGCGGCTGCCGAGCGAGCATATCTGTTGCATCAGCGGGCTGGGGTCCTGCTTCATCGTCGAGCCGAAGAGGACGGTTACGCCGCGGAAGGTCACGAGCGCGTTCTGCAGACGCTCGCTATCCGGGCACTGGGCTATGATGCGGAAATCATCTTCCATCGAAAGCACTTTGGCGGTGCCGGTGCGGAAGATGGCCTGGTTGTCGGCAAGAATGACTTTGTTCATTATGTGTCCCGATTCCTTCAGAGCGGAATATCGGCCGAGGAAAAGCTCTAGTGTATCCCGGCCCTTCTCCTGCAGACGTTCGTTCGTGATCGTTCGCCCCTGGCTGACTAGGCATAGGGGTTATCGGCACACAGAACTGAGAAAATAAAAGTGGTCCAAAGTGACACGCAAAACGCGTGATGGTACTGGTTACCAACACTTCGATCTATGGCACAGGATCAACTTCTGTGCTTAGTAACTATAGAACAGGTTACTCCAATTTTGCACGAGATTTGTGCCCGCTGCACAACGTTTACAGCATTCCCGACAATTTATTGGCCACCTTTCCACATGCGTTACCATAGTAATCGATAAAGTGTAGAAGTTACATGCTAAATCGGGAATGCCCGCTCCCTTTCACCCACGCTGCCAGCCTCGTACAATCATCCGAGCATGGCTAAGCCAGTAATTCTCGCTGTCGATGACGATGTCTCGGTGCTGGAGGCGGTCGTTCAGGACCTGCGCCGCAAATATGGCGCCGACTACCGTATTCTCCGGGCCGCCTCCGGCCAGGCCGCGCTCGACACCTGCGGCCAGCTGGTCAAGCGCGGCGACGCGGTCGCGCTCATTCTCAGCGACCAGCGCATGCCGGGCATGACCGGGGTAACGTTGCTCGAGAAGGTCCAGACGCTCTACCCGCTGGCCAAACGCGCCCTGCTCACCGCCTATGCCGACACCGAAGCCGCCATCCAGGCGATCAACTCGGCGCGCATCCACTACTACCTGACCAAGCCCTGGGACCCGCCCGAAGAGCGGCTCTACCCGGTCCTCGACGACTTGCTCGAGACCTGGACCAGCGGCTACCGGCCCCGGTTCGAGGGCCTGCAGGTCGTCGGGCCTCGCTGGACGGCGCGCGACCACCAGGTACGCGACTTCCTCTCCCGCAACCAGATCCCTTTCAAGTGGGTCGATCCGGAGGCCGGAGACGGCGCTCACGATCTGCTGGAGCGCTACCACCTGACCGACGACAAGCTGCCCGCAGTGCTCTTCCCCGACGGCACTTCGCTCTTGCAGCCCACCATCGGCGAGCTGGCGGAGCGCGTCGGCCTCAAGACCGGGGCGCAGCAGAAGTTCTACGATCTGGTGGTGATCGGCGGCGGCCCCGCGGGGCTGGCGGCGGCGGTCTATGGCACCTCCGAAGGATTGCGGGTGCTGCTCGTCGAGCCGGACGCGCCCGGGGGCCAGGCCGGCTCGAGCTCCCGCATCGAGAACTACCTCGGCTTTCCTTCGGGCGTAAGCGGCGAGGACCTGGCCCGGCGCGCCACCACCCAGGCGACCCGGTTCGGGACCGAGTTCATTACCCAGTGCGCCTCGGCAATCCGTACCGAGAACCAGTACCACACCGTCGTGCTCGGGGACCGCAGCGAGGTCTCCTGCCGTGTGGTGCTGATCGCGGTCGGGGTGCACTGGCGGCGGCTCGACGTGCCCGGGATCGACCGTCTGACCGGCGCAGGGGTGTACTACGGCGCGGCGATGAGCGAAGCGCCCTCCTGCCGGGACGAGGAGATCTTCATCATCGGCGGAGCCAACTCGGCCGGCCAGGCCGCCATGCACTTCTCCAAGTTCGCCCGCAGGGTGACGATGCTGGTGCGCGCTCCCTCGCTCGCCATCAGCATGTCGAAATACTTGATCGATCAGATCGCTGGCACATCCAATATTGTGGTCGAGACAAGATCCGAGGTGGTCGAGGCCTTTGGCCAGGAGCGATTGGAAGCGCTGCTGGTGAGCTCGCCCGAAGGCCGGCAACGCCGCAACGCGACGTCGCTGTTCATCTTCATCGGGGCGGCGCCCAAGACCGGCTGGCTGCCAGATTCGGTGCTGCGCGACGAGAAGGGTTTCGTGCTCTCAGGGCGTGACCTGTTGACGGACGGCGCTTTACCGAAGATATGGAAAGAGGAGCGCGATCCCTATCTGCTCGAGACCAGCGTGCCGGGCATCTTTGTCGCCGGCGACGTGCGCCACGGTTCGGTCAAGCGGGTGGCTTCGTCAGTAGGCGAGGGTTCGACCGCAGTACAGTTCATGCACCAGTACCTGGCGCAGTTTTAGAAACGCGCCGGCAGGAGAGCCAGCCACCGCCGTATGGAAGATGCAACCTCTACTCGTGACACGGAGCCCGTGCAGCCAGCTGTGCAGCCGGCCGTGCGCGTGCAGCCGGTGGACCAGCGGGAACTCTTAGAGCTCTTCCGGGGTATACCGCTGCTGGCCAGTCTGAGCCAGGAGGATCTGCGCTGTTTCGAGGGATGCGACATGCTCAGCGCCGACAAGGGCGCGATGATCATCGAGCAGGGCGTCGGCCGTCCATTTTTCTGGGCGCTGATCGAGGGCTCCGTGCGCGGATACAAGCATACCGAAGATGGCGCGCGCATCCTGCTGATGGATGCCGGCGCCGGCGAGACCGGTGGCGAAGTCCCGCTGCTGATGGGCCACCAGTCGCCGAGCGCTTCCGCTGAGGCGCTCGAAGACAGCCGCCTGGTGCGCATCGGCGAAGAGGGCTTCTGGCGGCTGATGGCCGGCTGCCCGACCGTGCGCGAGGGCGTGCTCCAGAACATGACTCGCCGCTTTGAGCTCTACCAGGCCGTCACCCTGCACCGGGAGAAGCTGATCTCGCTCGGCACCCTCGCCGCCGGGCTCATGCACGAGTTGAACAACCCGGGAGCCGCAGCGCGCCGGGCCGCCTCGCAGCTGCGCGAGAACATGACTCGCCTGCAGACCCTCACCCTGCGCTTTACCCGTACGCCGCTCTCCCAGGACCAGCTCACCTGCCTCGGCATGCTGCAGGAGCGGATCTTCTCGCTCAAGCAGCCGCCCGCCCTCAGCTCGATCGAGCAGTCGGACCGGGAAGAGGAGCTCTCCGCATGGCTCGAAGAGCTGGGCGTCGAGAACCCCTGGCGTCTCGCCCCGACGATGGTCGGTGTGGGCCTGGAGCGGTGCGATATCGCCTGCGCGAAGGAGGCCTTTCCGCCCCAGATCCTTTCAGACACGCTCAACTACCTCGAAGCGCTGATCTCAAGCGTGCAGCTGGTGGGCACGATCGAAGAAAGCATCGTCCGGGTGACGGATCTGGTGACAGCGGTCAAGAAGTACGCCTACGACGACCGGCGCGGGCATCAGCAGATCGATGTGCGGGACAGCCTGCTGAGCACCCTGACGATCCTCGGCCACAAGTTCCGCCATAAGCAGCTGCGGCTGGAGAAGAGCTTTCCGCCCGGGATCGCGAAGGTCTCCTGCATGGGGTCGGGGCTGGCCCAGGTGTGGACCAACCTGCTCGACAACGCGATCGATGCGGCGCCCGAGGGCTCGACGATCGGCATACGGCTCTGGCAGGAGGCGGACGCGGTCTGTGTCGGCATCCTCGACCACGGCCCCGGCATCCCGCGCGAACACTGGGAGCACATCTACCAGCCGTTCTTTACGACCAAGGACGTGGGCGTCGGCACCGGGCTCGGCCTCGATATCGCGCACCGCATCGTGGTCAGCAACTTCCGCGGCGACATCCGCTTCACCACCGAGCCGGGCCGCACCGAGTTCATCGTCCGCCTGCCCATCGGCCCGCAAAGCTGCTCGATCTCCGGCGGCGCCCAAACCACGTAGCGGGCTGTCCTCAGGACAGCGAAGTCCGGTTCGGGTGCCCCACGTCTCGAGTTTGAGACGTGGGTTCCACAGATATTGCGTGACAGCCGCTAGTCAGCAGAACTCAGCCCACGTAGCGCGGCACCATCGCAGCACCCAGCAGCCCTGAGTCGGCCCCGAGCTGCGCCGGAAACACATTCGTCTTGCCCGCCTCGTACCGGCTCCGGTCCGCAGGCTGGGTGAGCCGGTAGACGTAGCTCGCGCGCTCGAGCTCGCGAAACATCACCGGGGCAAAGAGCGGCCAGGCTGCCGCCGCGCCGCCGCCGATCGTGTAGAGCGGCAGGTTGAGCGTGTTGACCAGGTCCGCGAGCGCGAGGCCCAGCGCACGCCCGACCGTGTCGTAGACGCCCAGCGAGCCGGGGTCGCCGGCCTCCGCAAACTCGGCCACATGGCGCGCCGTGACCGGCTGATGATGGTCGACCAGCTCGCGCACCTTCGGCGAACGGCCCTCGGCCGCAGCCTCGCGCGCCATCCGGGCGATCCCGGTTGCCGAGGCAAACAGCTCCAGGCACCCCCGGTTGCCGCAGTTGCAGAGCATCCCCTCCGGCCACACCGCCACGTGGCCGATCTCGCCGGCCATGCCGTTCATGCCATGCCAGATCTTGCCGTTGAGGATGATGCCGCCGCCCACGCCCGTGCCGAGGGTGAGCATGCAGAGCGAGTCTGCCGAGAACTCGCGGCCGAGCCCGGCGTGCGCCTCGGCCAGCGCCGCCGCGTTTGCATCGGACTCGATGATCACCGGCAGGTTGAGCAGCGCCTCCAGCTCGACCTTCAGCTCGAGCTCGTGGAAGCCCGGCAGGTTCGGCGGCTGCAGCAGACGGCCCGCCGGCAGCTCGATCGGCCCGGGGCTGCCCACGCCGATTCCCTCCAGTTCGCCCTCGCCGCCACATTGGTCGATCAGGTGCCGGATCGCCGAAGCCATATCGCCCAGCACCGTCGCCGGGCCCTCCCGCGTGCGGGTCGGGATCGCGAGCGAGGTAAGCCGCTGCCAATCGTTCGTAAAGCCGGCGATGCGCAGGTTGGTCCCGCCGAGATCGACCCCTACTGTAAATTTCGACATGAAAATTGCTGCCTCGTGCTCCCGAACTCGATCAAGGACGCCTCAGCCAGATTACAACGCTCGGCGACGAGCCCTGAGACAGCTTATCTCACCCGCACACCCGGATGAGTTCCAGCATTGCGCCCGGCATCCCGATCTGGCCATGACCCTCGGACCGGCTGAGCGTCGCCCAGCCAGACAAACCCGCCCAGGCGCAATGTCAGTATGCGCTTTCGATGACGTTCCAGAGCGGCTCCCCGCGCAGGTAGCGGCCGAACTGCGCCTCTGCGAAGGCGACCACCCGCTTGAGGTACTCCGGGCTCGACCCGGCGACGTGCGGGGTGATCAGCAGGCCCGGCGCTCGCCACAAGGGGTGGCCGTCGGGCAGCGGTTCCGGATCGGTCACATCCAGCGCCGCCCGGATATGACGCTGCTCCAGGGCCTCGACCAGCGCCTCAGTATCGACGACCCCACCCCGGGCCGCATTCACCAGCAGCGCGCCCTGCTTCATCCGCGCCATCGCCGCCCGGTCGATCAGGTGGTGGGTCTCAGGGGTCATCGGGGTGATCAGCACGACCACATCCGCCCTGCCCAACAGCTCCGGCAGCTCCGATACCGGCGAGACGCCCTCGCGCGGGGTGCGGGCTACGCGCAGAATCTCCGGCCCAAAGGCCAGCAGGCGGTCCTCGATCGCCTTGCCGATCGCGCCGTAGCCCACGATCAGCACCGTCTTGCCGGCCAGTTCCTCACACAGGATGGGCAGCGTCGTCCGTTCGGGCCCGCCTGGGCTGGAAGGGTCTCCGTAGATTGACGCATAGTTCGCGTCCGCCTCAGAGGAGCTGATCCAGCGCCCCGCACCCTGCAACTGCGCGTACAGGGGCAGAAACTTGAGCGAGGCGAGAATCGCGGTCACCGCCCACTCGGCGGTCGGGGCGTTATGCAGGTTGCGCCCATTGCAGAGGATCGCACCCTCGGGCAAGAGCGGCAGCAGGCCTTCAATGCCCGCGCCGAACGACTGCACAACCTTGGTGCCGCGCAGCCTCGGCATCACCGCGTCGACCTGCCGCTGCGACCACGGAGCCAGCAGGAACTCGACCTCGACCGGATCCGCGGATTCAGGGTCCACCCGCACCACCTCGCCCAGGGCGGCCAGGCCCGTAAGCAGGCTCCCGTCGATGAACGAGGGAACGCCCACCCGTTTCGTCTCCGTCATCGGCAACCGCTCTCCTTTCAGCTCTCTCTTAATGAAGCACGAGGCCTTCCGGGCGAGGAAAAACCTCGCCGGCGGCCCAACCAGCCTCGATCAGTCCTTCTGGTGAAAGACTGCGCTATTAATGTTAGGCCAGAACTCCTGGAAGACGAAGGTGCCGCCGTCGATGACCACATTGGTGAGCCACCGCTGGCCGGTCTTGGTCCAGGTACGGTCTGCGGAAGGATAATAAAGGTCCGAGATGCCGGAGGCGGCGCCGGCGCCCACGATCTCGGAGAAGTTGAAGGTCTCGCGATCGTCGTCGGTGCGAGTGATCAGGGTGCGGTCAAAGGCGTACACAGCGCGCTTGACGAAGCCGCCGCGGCCCAGCGTGTAGTAGCGCGAGTCCTCGCGGGTAGCGGCGGGCAGAATGGCCTGCACCCAGAAGTTTTCGTCGGTCTGGTCGGCAAAGTTATGCCAGAAGTAGCGCGCATAGCCGGCGGCGCCCTGGTGAAACTGCGGCTCGGAGTCTTCGCCCTGCGCGTAGGCTGCCAGCACCGCTGGCAGAATGAACGAGGTGTAATCGAAGCTCTGCTGGACAGTCGAGGTGAACTTTTCCTTGACCGACTGTGGCGGCAGCTTCTGGTCGGCCGAGACCGCGCGGAAGTTCGGAATAATGCCGAGGATGCGCTTGGTCTGCTTGGGCTCACCGGTCGTGGGGCTGACCGGCCCGTTCGGCGTGCTGATCGACGGGGTCTGCTGCGACGCAGCCTGGGCTACGGCCGAGGGCGCATCCGGCATCGCGGCCGCTGTCTCGTCCAGCGTCGCGACCGCTGTCGCGTTCAGGACCAGTTGCTGCGCGTGGCCCGGCGGTACTGCCGCTCCCAGCATCATCACCGCTGTGGCAGCGAGAACCATGGAGTGCTTGAGGCGAGATGCAGCCGGGCGGCATGCGGCCGGCCGCGATACGAGACTCTGGGGAAACCTCTGCGGAGATCGAGCGCTCGGGCGTGCTCCAAACCAACCGATGGGTAAATTCACTCTGGCGCCCTTCTTGCATAGCGGTGAGGAGGTGAGAATGCCAGCCGGCTCAAGAACAGTTTCAAGGGGAAGATGCTCCCATCGGCTGGCAGGCACTCCTCGTGAGAAGCCGCCATGCTAGAACTTTGACGCCCTTATGGGGCATCAGGTCTCAGTATTTTGATCCGGCCCCCGTTGCGCCTTCGAAACCCCGGATAAAGTAAGCGGTGTGCTCAAAAGGCAACTCCCAGGCAGGGGTTTGGGACCCGGCGCAGGTGCTACCCTGCGGAAGTATGCGACGTTGGATGATCTGGGCGCTGCTGGCCCTTCTGTGGGGATTGCAGGGAGTCTTTGCCGCTGGGCATCATGCGCCCCGGCAGGCGTTCTTTCATATGGTCATCGCGCTCTTCTTTTGCTTCATCGGGCTGATCGTATACCGGCGCGACCCCACCCGCTGAAGCCTTCACACCATCACAGTGAGAAGGCCCCAAGCCCGGGCGCAACCCTCGAGCCATCTTCGTGGCTGCGCTACTGCACCTGCAACGTCAGCGTGATGTTATGGATAGTCACAGCGCTTCCGTCATTTCCGGACGCCGCGATATTGATGCTGTAGGTGCCCGCCAGGGTCCCGGTCGCGACCTGCGGCGGGTGATGGATGTAGCCATAGCGGGTCGAGCAGCCGGAGAGCCCCAGCGCTGCAATGCCCCCCGCAGCCAACAGCAGAACCACTCCGGCTGTCCTCGCAGCGCCGCCCAGCGCCCGGCGGCGCAACGACGCGAAGCCGATCAGTGCGAGCACTCCGGGCAGCGCCCAGGCCAGCGCCGCGCCCGGCCCCTGACTCCCGGGAACATCTCCGGGGCGGGGACCGAAGCCCGGCATCGTCACCGCGCCCGAGGCCGCCTGCGTCTGCACCTGAAGCGTGCTCGTGAATGCGCCGCTCGCGGTCGACGCGATGACCGGCGAAAACGAGCAGGTAGCCTGCGTGGGAAGGTTCGAGCAGGAGAGCGTGACCTGCTCATTGAAGCCGTTCAGAGGGGTGATCGTCACAGCCGAGGCGCCGGTGCCCCCGGGCTGCACGGTCAGGCTGGAAGGATTCGCAGTGACCGCAAAGTCCGGCACCGCCGAGGCGTCCGAGACGACCAGCGCCACTGGCGAGACCGAGCCGGCCGTTCGCGCTGTGACCCCGCCCGGGTGATAGACCGCATGCACCGCCAGCTGTCCGTCATCGGCAGCGGGCAGGCTTGCAACCGCGAGCGTGGCGACGCCGCTTTCATCGACGATCGCCGAGCCGAGCGATCCCGCCGCGGTCTCGAAGCTGACCGTGGCTGCGCCCGCGTCCTCGCCTGCCGGCTGACCGGCAGGATCGGTGACATGCGCGGTGAAGACCGTCTCCGGCCTGGGGCTGCTCTGGCTCTCCCGGGTCGCGACGGTCAGATCCGTGCGCGTGTTCCCAGGCGCGGCCTGGGCCATCGCCGCACCCATCGCTCCGGCAGCCAGCAGCAGCAGGCAGCAGAGTTGCCTGCCGGCCTTGCACCCGGAGTGTCCGGGCGAAGGGTGTGCGGGAAAGCTGTCCCCGGCAACCCTGTACCCGGAGAGTCTGTTGAAACCATCGAGAGCTGCATTCATCCGCCCGCCGGTTCCCGCGGTGGTCTGCTTTTCTGGTGTCCACTGCCGCATCATCAGGTCGATCTCTCTGCTCTCCGCGCTTCTGGCGCATGGCCGCTCAAGCGGTGACTCTTAGACCGCACCATGGGGCGGTCCGGCACCGGTAAGCGCGGCCAAAGTTTCATTGTATCTGCTGGCTGCGGGTTTCGAGCGGGAACCAAGGCCGGCCCGGAGCCAGAGCAGCCCCGCAACCCTTCCCGGCAGCCCTTCCCGGCGGCCCGGACGCACACCCGATCCGCAGGCGCTCTGCCGGGGCCTCCGCGGGCGATGCTAAACTGAAGCGGCCCGCGTAGCTCCGCAAGCTGGTTGCGAAGCCGACTCCCGCCGAACGGATGCGCCTTGCCTGATAAAGACAAACCCGCCCGCAAGCCGCCGGGCAAGCCCCTAGCCAGCGGCAAGCCGTCCTCCACAGCAAAATCGCCCGCCCTTTTTCCGAGTTCCGCCTCTGCGCCGGCCAAGGCCATGGCGCCTGCCCCGGGCGGTGCCAGGGTCAAGTCTCCGGGCAAGCCCCAGGGACCCTCGCTCGTGCCGCCCAAGCCCGCCCAGCCCGTCACCTACGCCTCGGCCGGGGTCGACATCTCGATCGGCGACCGCACCAAGCAGCGCATCAAGTACCTCGCCCAGAAGACCTTCAACCGCAGCGTGCTCTCAGAGATCGGCGGCTTCGGCGGGCTCTTCAAGCTCGACACCACCAAGTTCACCCAGCCCGTGCTCGTCTCAAGCGCGGACGGGGTCGGCACCAAGCTCAAGATCGCCTTCGAACTCGGCATCCACCACACCGTCGGCGGCGACCTGGTCAACCACTGTGTGAACGACATCGCCGTCCAGGGCGCCACACCGCTCTTCTTCCTCGACTACCTGGCCACCGGCGCGCTCGACGGCGAGATCGCCGAGAAGATCGTCTCCGGCATCGCCGACGCCTGCCACGCCAACGGCTGCGC
>Ga0116226_10005933_pt1 | contig 10934 bp, 9 predicted proteins | sample S1TSphfallax_FD_89692 | JGI IMG/M metagenome (GOLD analysis project Ga0116226, IMG submission 89692) | Host-associated microbial communities from peat moss isolated from Minnesota, USA - S1T2_Fa - Sphagnum fallax MG | ecosystem: Host-associated > Plants > Peat moss > Unclassified | place: USA...
CTTAGCGGCGCGAGCTGCGGCGCTTCCGGCCGGCGCGCGATCCGTTCGGACCGCTCGGTCCGTTCGTCGCGAGGGCCGGCTTGTCGACGGCGACCGCGGGGGAGCCGTTTTTGCCGCCGAGCTTCGGCGCGACCTTCATACCGGCGTCCGCGCCCGCGGGCTGCGTCGAGCGATATTTCCGCATGAGATAAAACTGCTGCGCCATCGTGAAGATGTTGAACGATAGCCAGTAGATGATGAGGGCCGAGGGCCAGTGGAATTTGATCCCGAGATACGCGACCATGGCGGGCGAGATGAAGGCCATGATCTTCTGCTGCTGCGCCTGCTGCGGATCGAGCGCCGGGCTCGAGAGCCGAACCTGGAAGTACATCGACACGACGTAGCACGCGAGGAGGACGTAGTCGGGAACCGCGAGGTTCGCCGCCAAGATCTGATGCGGCGACGCGATCGCAAACGCGCTCCCGATCCAGAGCCAACCTTGCGTCGCGAAGAGCGCCTTGTCCGAAAGCACCGCGTAGTAGAGACTGAAGAGGATCGGCATCTGCAAGAGCAGCGGCGCGCAACTCGCGAGCGGGTTGGCACCCGTCTCTTTGTAGAGCGCCATCGTCGCCTCGTTGAGCTTCTCGCGATCGCCCTTGTAGCGCGCTTGCAACGCCTTGAGCTGCGGCGCGATCTCCTGGGTTTTCTTCATCGCCTTGAACTGCATCGAATTCAGCGGCCAGAAGAGAATCTTGACCATCGCGGCGAGGATGATCAGGCTCCACCCGTAGTTGTGCACGACGCCGAAGATATGCTCCAGCACCCAGTGCAAGCCGGCGACGACCGGGTCGAGGATGATATTGGTCGCGAGCAGCGCCGCGAGCGGGAGCGTCAAGACGGGGTCAGCCTTTCAGACGGGCCTCGGGCGCAGTCTCTCTGCCCTCGCGGCTCGCAGGTTGCGGAGCGCAACCCGCTAGGGGACGAAGTCCACGCCCCCGGCGTTCCAGGGGTTGCAGCGAAGGATCCGCCGGACGGCGAGGGATACGCCCCGCACGACACCGTGTTTCAACACGGCCTCCTTCGCGTACTGCGAACACGACGGATAGAATCGACAACGCGGTCCAAAAAATGGCGAAATCGTCCATTGATAGACGACGATCGCCGCTGCGACGAGCCAACGCAGCGCGCTCATACGGGCTTCCGCGCTCCGAGCGCCGTCGCGACATCGGCCGCGAGACGCTCGAAGGGAAGGGTCGCCGCTTCGGGCTTCACAACGAACACGATGCGGGATCCCGGCGCCGGGATCTCGAGGGCGTCGAGCGCTCCCTTGATGCGACGCCGAACGGCATTTCGTACGACCGCCCCGCCAACCGCCTTCGAGACGGTCACGCAGACGCGGGTCCCCGAGCCGCCCTCGAGGGCGAAGACCGCGAAACCCGGATAGCCGGAGCGACGGCCACGGCGCCTGACGAAGGCGATCTCTCCCGACCGCCGCAGACGTCCGTACCAGCGCATGGCGAGCCTAGACCGTGAGGCGCTTGCGGCCCTTCTTGCGGCGCGCGGCGATCACTTTACGGCCGTTTTTGGTGCTCATCCGCTCCATGAAGCCGTGCACGCGCTTGCGGCGACGGTTGTGCGGTTGAAAGGTGCGTTTCACGATCGAATACTCCGGGATGCAGACAGACTCCGCAGTATAGCGAATTCAGAGCCGCCACGTCAATCACCGCGGCAACTTTTGCGAAGCGTTCCCATTCTGTCCACACCTGTGCTTAAAGCTGTGGAGACTTCGGAGGGCGGAAACCCGGAAAAGCCCGCCAGCTGGGAGGTTTTCCGCACGAAAACGGTTGTGGACGGCACCGGACCGAGGGTCGAAAAACGTCGATTTGACGGGGGTTCCTGCCATCGCGAGCGCCTGTGTATAAGTGGATAAGTTCGTGGAAAATTTCCAGAGGATTAGGGTTGCCGCACTCCAATCGAACGTCCTCATTCTCGGGATCCTTGATGCCGGGAACCCCGTCGTCTCGGAAGCGCTGAACTAAGGTGGTCAAGTAATGGGCGTCGTTGTCGGTTCGTCCGGCGTTTCTAACGAACTCTGGAGCGCGGCGCTTGCGGCGCTGGAACGCAAATATTCCAAGCCCATCTTCGAAATGTGGCTCAAACCGATGCGCCCCGTTTCGATGAGCGAGACCGAGATCGTGTTGTCGGTGCAGTCGCCCTTCGCACGCGATTGGGTGGAGAATCGGCTGCGCGGCGACATCTCTGAAGTGCTGACCGAACTTCTCGGCGCGACGCTCGCCCTGCGTTTCGTCGTGGCGGCCGACGCCCCGAGCGGACCACCGCAGGAAGCCGACATGCCGCCGCAGGCGGCGCACCGCGCCCCGCTCGCCGAAGACCTCCGGCACGGCAATCTCAACCCTCGGTACACCTTCGAAGAGTTCGTCGTCGGCAATTCCAATCGATTCGCGCACGCGGCCTCGCAAGCGGTCGCCGAGGCTCCGGCCCGTGCGTACAACCCGCTTTTTTTGTATGGGGGCGTCGGTCTCGGGAAGACCCACCTCATGCATGCGATCGGCCATCGCGTGATCGCGCAGAACCCGAGCGCCAACGTCGTGTACGTCTCGAGCGAGAAGTTCACGAACGAATTCATCGTCGCGGTGCAAAAGAATCAGACGCTCGAGTTCCGGAATAAATATCGACTCGTCGACGTTCTCCTCATCGACGACATCCAGTTCATCGAAGGCAAGGAAGGCACCCAAGAAGAGTTCTTCCACACCTTCAACGCGCTCCACGAAGCGCAGAAGCAACTCGTGATCTCGAGCGATCGGCCACCGAAAGAAATTCAAACGCTCGAATCGCGCTTACGCTCGCGCTTCGAATGGGGACTGTTGACCGACATCCAGCCGCCGGATCTCGAGACGCGCGAGGCGATCTTGCGCAAGAAGGCCGAGTCGGAGAAGATCCCGGTGCCTGACGACGTGACGTCGTTCATCGCCAAAGTGATCCCCTCCAACATCCGCGAGCTCGAGGGCGCGCTGATTCGCGTGGTCGCGTTCGCCTCGCTCACGAAGTCTCCGATCACGGCGGACCTCGCCGCGGACGTGCTCAAAAACGTCGTCGCCGCGACCCCGGCACGCCGCATCACGATCGCGCTGATCAAAGAGCGCGTCGCCAAGGCACACGGCCTCACGGTCAAAGAGATGGATCACCAGCGCCGCGATCAGCGCCTCGCCGCCCCGCGCCAAATCGCGATGTATCTGGCGACGGAACTCACGGATTGTTCGCTGCCGCAGATCGCGCGCGAATTCGCGAAAAAGGATCACACGACGGTCATGTACGCGCGCGATAAAGTGAAGAATCAAATGGCCACGGACGAGGCCTACCGCAACAAAGTCCGCGCCCTCCTCGCACTCTGCCAGAGCGATTGATCCCCTCCACGAGCGCGTGCACAGCCCCCCTGCGTATAGACGATCACAGGGCGGGGTCGCGAACGTGGATAACCCAGCTCTTCGCGACCCACGGTGGAGATGTGCAGAACCGAGGCCGTTCGATACACAGGTTCTCCGGCGCGAAAAGCCGCGTCGAATCGGGGTTTGCGGGGTTCTCCGCAGATTCAACCGCATTACTACGAGTACTACGACGTTCTTTTTTAACGATAAGAGACGGACGGATCGCCCGACGGGAGTGGATATCGTGAAGTTCAGTTGCAGCACCAAGGACATCGCTGGAGCCGTTGGCGCTGCGAGCAAAGTCGTCAACGCGCACACGACCGTGCCGATTCTTTCCAACGTGCTGCTGACGGCGAGCGACAACACGATTCGCGTGCGCGCGACCGATCTCGAGCTGACGCTCGAGCACGTGTTTCCGGCCGAGATCGCCGAGCCGGGTAGCGTCACCGTGCCGGCCAAACTCTTCAGCGGGTATCTCGGAAACCTACCGCCGGGGATCATGGAACTCGCGGGAACGCCGACGCGTGCGAGCGTGAAATGGGAACGCTCGAACTACGATTTTCACGCGCTGCCGCCCGACGAATATCCGCCGCTCCCCTCGTCGCAGAAGGGCGCATCGTTCGCGATCGACGGCAAAGCGTTCCGCGAGGGCGTGAATGCGACGATCTTCGCGGCCTCGAGCGAAGAGGCGCGTGGCGCCGTGCTGATGGGAACGCTGCTCGAGATTTCGGGCGATCAACTCACGATGGTCGCGACCGACGGGTATCGCCTCGCGAAGTGGCAGACGACGCTCGCCCGCGGAATCGAAGACGGCGGAACGGCGAAGTACATCGTCCCGTCGCGCGCGCTGCTCGAAGCCGCCCGTAATCTCGGCGGCGTGGAAACGATCGAAGTGAGCGCCCTCGGACCCTCCGGCAACCAGCTCGCGTTCGCCGCGCAAAATGCCTCGATCGTCGTGCGTTTGGTCGACGGTCAGTACCCGAATTACGGGCAGGTGATCCCGCAGCAATTCGACCGCTCGGTCACGGTGAACACGAACGCGTTGATCGCCGGTTTGCGCCGCGCGGAGCTCGTTGCCGGCGATCGCGCGAGCATGGTCAAGATGAGCGTTTCGGGCGCGCAGTTGATCATTACGGCGAATTCGGATACGACGGGCAACGCCTACGAAGAACTCGAGGTCGAGCAGACGGGCGAAGATCTCACGATCGCCTTCAACGCGCGCTATCTCGTCGAGATTCTCAACCACGTCGATTCGCCGCGCATCGTGCTGGAGTTTCTCGGACCGCTTTCGCCCGCGGCGATCAAGCCGACGGACGGGGCCGAGGGTAGCGCGCAGATGTACGTCCTGATGCCGCTGCGGCAATAGTGCCCGACCGGCGCCGCTCCGCGCCGTGATCCTCACGCAACTGGCGCTCTCCAACGTGCGAAATTACGGGTCGCTGGAGTTCGCTCCGCAGCCGGGGCTCAACGTGTTCGTGGGAGCGAACGCGCAAGGCAAGAGTAACCTGCTCGAAGCGATCGCGCTGCTCGGAACCGGAAAATCGTTTCGGACCGCGCGCGAAGCCGACATCGTGAAGAACGGGATGCCGAGCGCCGCGCTCTCCGGGGAAGCGCTCGTGTCTGCCGGCACCGTCCGTCTCTCGTGCACGCTCAACCTCGGCGCGGCCGGACTGCGCAAAGTCTATGCCGTCAACGGGAAAGGCGTGCGCTACGCATCGTATCTCGGAAAGATGCGCGTCGTGACGTTCGTGCCGGCCCATCTCGCGCTCGTTTCCGGTCCGCCTTCGGCGCGACGCTCGCTCGTCAATGCGGCGCTCGCGCAGGAAAGCGCATCGTACTATGGCGCGCTCGCGAGCTACCAGAAATTTCTCGCGCAGAAAAACGCGCTGTTGCGTGGCTCCGTCGGCCCGGACGAAGCACTGCTCGCCACGTACGACGAACGGTTGATCGCATTCGGCACGCAACTCATGCTGGCGCGCCGCGCGTTCGTTCAGGCGCTCGGCGAGCGCGCGAAAGCCGTGCACCGTAGTTGGGTCGGCGATCGCGAAGGCGAACTCGAGATCGCCTACGCGCCCGACGTTCCGTGCGACACGCCGACGCGCGACGGCATCGCGGCCGCGTTCGCGAATCGGATCGCGGAGAAACGCGTGGCCGAGGTCGCGCGCCGGACCGCGCTCGTCGGTCCGCATCGCGACGACGTCACGTTCCGGCTCGGCGGCGCGCCGCTCGCCGCGTTCGGCTCGCAAGGCCAGCAGCGCACGGCGGTGCTCGCGCTCAAAGTTGCCGAGTACGGCGTGCTCGAGGCCCGTGCCGGTGAGGCGCCGCTGTTATTGCTCGACGACGTCCTCTCCGAACTCGATCCCGAACGCCAACGCGCGTTTCTCAGCGGCGTCGGTTCGTACGGGCAAGCGTTCGTCACGACCACGCACGACGTCGACGTTCCGGTCGCAGCGGCGTATCGGATCGAGCGCGCGACGCTCGAGCGCGTGGCATGAGCCTGCGCCCGCTCAAAGCCGCGGTGGAAACGTGGGCCCCGGGGCGCGGGATCGCGGCGGACCCGCTGCATCGGATCTCGGCGACCTGGGCGCAGATCGTCGGCTCTAACGTCGCAAAACACTCGGAGCCGCTCGCGCTGAACGGGGCGACGCTCCTCATCGCGACGCGGTCGAGCGCGTGGAGCCAGCAACTGCAACTGCTCTCGCCGACCATCTTGCGCGGCATCGCGGCGCTTCCGGACGCGGTCCCGGTCGAGCGGCTCGCGTTCCGATCCGGCGGGCTGCGTCGCACGGAATCCCAAGCACTATCCCGCCGTCGCACCGCGGCCGGAACCGCCGCGCCGCGCGGTGTCGATGCGCCGCCGGCCCCCGCCGCGGACGCGGCGGAGGCGCTCGGGCGGCTCCGCCTTCGGCTCACGGCCCTGCGCGCGCGTGCGGACCGCGCATGTGTGGTGTGCGGGGCGCCGCTCGAGGGCGACGCGGGCCGCGCGGAACGATGCGCCCCATGTGAGGGCGAAACCGAGAGGGAGCGCATGCTGCTCGTGGAGCGCACGATCTACCTCGCGCCGTGGCTCACGCATGCGGAGCTTCGCGAGCAGATACCCGATCTCTCGGGCGCGGAATTCGAACGCGCCCGCCGCGTGCTCTTGCAGCGGTGGTGGCTCGTGCTCGATCGGATCCGGCGGGGCGACAAGGTCGGGCGGTCCGGCGACGAGCGTCAGGTCGCGAGTTCGTACGTGTTGCTGCAATCGCGCCTGCCGCCCGACCGGATCACGCCCGCGATCGTGCGCAACGCGCTCGGCGACGACGTGACGGACGCACTGTGGCCGAACCGGGGCGAACGAGCCGATTCGTCGAATAAGTCCGTTCGATGAGCGAATATACCGGCGAACAGATCGAAGTCCTCAAAGGCCTCGAGGCCGTTCGCAAGCGCCCCGGCATGTACATCGGAAACACGTCGGAACGCGGCCTCCACCAACTCGTGTACGAAGCCGTCGACAATGCGGTCGACGAAGCGCTCGCCGGGCACGCGACCAAGATCTCGGTCGTCCTCGGTAAGGACGGCTCGTGTTCGGTCGAGGACGACGGACGCGGCATTCCGATCGACATGATCGTCGAAGAGAATCTGCCCGCGATCGAGGTCGTGATGACGATCCTCCACGCGGGTGGAAAGTTCGGCAAGGGCGGCTACAAAGTCTCGGGCGGCTTACACGGCGTCGGCATCTCCGTCGTCAACGCCCTCTCCGAGAAGATGATCACGCGCGTCAAGCGCAACGGCAAGCTCCACGAGATCCGCTTCGAGCGCGGCATCACGGTGCAGAAGCTCAAGGTCATCGACAAGAACGTCGAAGGCACCGGCACCTATCAGTGGTTCATCCCCGACGCGTCGATGTTCGATACGGCGGACTTCCACTGGGATATCTTGCAGAAGCGCCTGCGCGAACTCGCGTTTCTCAACCGCGGCCTGTCGATCACGCTGCGCGACGAGCGCCCGGAAGAACCGCGCGAGAAAACGTTCATCTACGACGGCGGCATCGTCTCGTTCGTCGAGCATCTCAACGATAAGAAAGATCCGCTCCACCCGATCATCTCGACGAATGGCGAACGCGACGGCGTCGCCGTCGAGTGCGCGCTGCAGTGGGCCGACACGTATACCGAGACGATCTTCTCGTACGCGAATAATATCAACACCGTCGAAGGCGGCATGCATCTGCTCGGCTTCCGCACGGCGGTTGCGAACGCGGTCAACACGTACGCTCGCAAACGCAGCGTGCTCAAAGAATCCGACGCGAACCTTTCGACCGACGACGTGATGGAAGGCCTCACCGCGGTCGTCTCGGTGAAGCTCGAAGAACCGCAGTTCGAAGGTCAGACGAAAACCAAACTCGGCAACGCGAAGGTGCGCGGAATCGTATACGGGCTCGTCGGCGAGCGCTTGGAATTCTTCTTCGAAGAGAATCCGAAATATTTCCGCACGATCGTCGACAAGTGCATGCAGGCGCAGCGCGCGCGCGAAGCCGCGAAGAAAGCGCGCGACCTCTCGCGCCGCAAGAGCGCGCTCGACGGCATGGGCCTCCCCGGCAAACTCGTCGATTGCACCGACAAGAATCCGATCGTCTCGGAGATCTTTCTCGTCGAAGGCGATTCGGCGGGCGGCACGGCGAAGATGGGTCGCGATTTCCGGACGCAAGCGATCCTGCCGCTACGCGGCAAGATCCTCAACGTTTGGAAGGCGCGTGAGGACAAGGTCTTCGCGAACGAAGAGATCCGCGCGATGATCACGGCGTTCGGAACGGGCATCGCCGCGGACTTCGACGTCGAGAAACTTCGGTACCATAAGATCATCATCATGACGGACGCGGACGTGGACGGCTCGCACATCCGCACGTTGCTGCTGACGTTCTTCTACCAACAGATGCGCGCGCTCATCGAGAAGGGCTTCGTGTACATCGCGATGCCGCCGCTCTACGGCGTGCGTCGCGGCAAGAAGCAGCGCTACGCGTTCACCGACGACGAGCTCAAAGAGATCATCGGGGATGCGGATTCGAAAGACTTCTCGATCCAGCAATACAAGGGCCTCGGAGAGATGGACGCGGAGCAACTCGCGGAAACCACGATGGATATCGATAGCCGACGCCTCAAACGCGTCGCGCTCGAAGACGCGGTCGCCGCGGACGAAATGTTCACGACGTTGATGGGCGACAAAGTGGAACCGCGGAAAGAGTTCATCCAAGCCTACGCCCGCAGCGTCAAGAATCTCGACCTCTAAGCGACCCGCGAAGCGTCGCGCCGCGGCTGCGATCGCGCTCGGCGCGCTCGCCCTCGCGCTCGTGCTCTTCGCCTTCCGCGGCGCGCTCGCGCGCGCGGTCGTCTGCGTCGTTGCCGGAGCGTTGACGGGCGATCGTATCGGCATCGGCGATCTCGCGCTCTCGGCACATCGCATCGTCGTTTCGGATCTCGACGTGTCGCGGGGCGGCGACCCGTTGTTCGCCGCCGAGCGCGTCGACGTGCGGTACGATCTGCACGCGCTCGTCTTCGGCGGCGCCCGACGGTACGGGCTCTCGTCGATCTCGCTCGAGCGTCCGCGGATCACGTTCGTTCGCCACGCGGACGGCAGCTTCGATCTCGCGAACGCCGGCGGCGCGGGAGCGCCCGCCGCGGCGGCCGGGGCGACGCAGTCGCGCGCCGCACCGCTACGTTTCACGCTCGCCGTGCGCGATGGGAGCGTCGCCCTCGTCGATCCCGGCCGCGCGTTGCCGATCGCGCGGAATCTCGGCGTCGATGAGATCGCGGCGAACGCCGACGTCGACTCCGGAACGCGCACGACGTATCGCGGCAGCGGCCGATTCTCGCACGACGATCGGCAACGCCTCGCGTTTGCCGGACGCATCGATGCCGATGGGTTCGCGTCCCACCGCCTGCGCGCGGCCTACGTCGTCCTTCCGCCGATCGTAAACTACTTTATCAACGCGCCGTCGGCCGAACTCGTACGCGGCGAGGCGCGCGACGTCGACGTGCGCGCGTACGCATTCCCGACGGCTGCCGGCGCGCCGTATCACGTGACCGGCAACGCGCGCGTCGATGGCGGCGCGATGCACGTTCCGGGGCTCGCGGTCGATGCGACGGACATGCACGGCTCCCTCGCCGCGTTCGACGGCGGGATCGCGTCGCAGCGACTCGATGCGGAGCTCGGGCCGATCGCCGTGCACCTCACCGGCGGCGTCTACGACTGGGCCGATCCGGCGTTCCGCCTCGGCGTGCGATCGAACGCGGATCTGAGCGCGGTGCGCTCCCTGTTCCGCTTCTCGCGTCGCCTCCCGTTACGCGGCGCGGCCGTGCTTTCGACGCTTCTCGAGGGTTCGGTCGGCGAGCCCCTCGTCGCGACGCGCGTCGAGGCGCCCGCGCTCGCGTACGGCCGCTTTCCGGTCTCGGCCGCGAGCGGCCGCGCGATCTATTACGATAGCGAGGTCGACGTCGTGGCCGCGCGGGGCACGTACGGCGGGCTCGACGTGCGAGCGGATGGCGGCATCGGCCTCGGCGCGGACGAGCCCGCAACCGAGCTCGCGGTCGACGCGAATGGCCCGGCGCGCGGCGTCCCCTATGCCGCGCAGGTCGCTCCCAACGCGACGCTGCGCGGGACCGGGCTACTCGCCGGGACCGGGCTTCTGTTCGATGCGCGTGGGGTCGTGGTGGGCGATGGCGGCGGCGTGACCCTCGGTGCGCCCTTTCACGTGGATCCGCGCGGCGATGGGGCGTTCGGCCCGATCGACCTGCGCGGCGCGGGCGGTGCCGAGCTCGCCGGAACGTATTACCTCGAGCGGTCGCAGAGCTCGAGCGGCTTCTGGCTCGACGCGCGCCACTATCCGTTCGCCGACCTCGGGTCCGTGCCGCAGCTTCCGGGAATCGACCTGGTCGCGCCCGCGTTCGCCGGCGTGCTCGATGGCCGCCTCGCCGGCGTCGGGCCCCCGTCCGCGTTCCGGATCGCCGGCCGCGTTCGGGCCCGCGCCCTACGCGTCGGCAGCGTTGCGATCGACGACGCTTCCGGCGACGTCTCGGGCGCTTTCGGCAACGTTCGTCTCTCCCGGGTCGACGCACGGGGACCGTGGGGGCATTTCGGCGGCGACGGTGCGTACGCGGGCGGCCGGCTCGCGCTCGAGGGCCGGTACGACGGGAGCTTCGGGCGACTGGCGACCTTCACGGGCGACCTCGGCGGTTCGGGCGCGATCGCGGGGCCCGTGGCACTGCTGCTCGACCCGCGCGGGACGGTCGTTCAGACGAGCGGCGCGACGAGCGCCGGTGCGACCGTGCACGGCGTGCCGGTCGACCGGATCACGGGAACGCTCGAGGTTGCGAATCGGCGGTTTCGCATCGATGCGGCGACGGCGGCCGTGGCCGGCGGGACGCTCGCTGCCGCGGGAAGCCTCGGCGCGCCCGGGGGTGTCGGGGTGTCGGTTTTCGGCGCCGACGCCGCGCGCATGGACGGCGTGCCGCTCGCGCGTGGACGCGTGGCTGC
>Ga0116226_10005934_pt1 | contig 10934 bp, 9 predicted proteins | sample S1TSphfallax_FD_89692 | JGI IMG/M metagenome (GOLD analysis project Ga0116226, IMG submission 89692) | Host-associated microbial communities from peat moss isolated from Minnesota, USA - S1T2_Fa - Sphagnum fallax MG | ecosystem: Host-associated > Plants > Peat moss > Unclassified | place: USA...
ACCTCGCAAGGCCTTCTAGGCCACACTGACTTTAGTTTTTTTACCGCGACGCACTTCGTCCTTTAGCAATCTCGTCTGTTCCGCCAGCACTTTGTCCTGGGCTTTCAGCATATTGTCCTGGTCCACCATCCCAAGCATCATTTCTTCCTGCTTTTTCAGCATCGCAATCATTTGGGAATATGTGTCCTTCTGCTCGTCATAGGACTTCGCCAGCTTGGCATGGTCCAGCTTCGATCTGCGCTCAGCCTCCCTGCCCAAAATATTGGTGCCGACAAGAATCAACGGCATCGACCATAGCTGTATCCAGTTCGACCAGTACAAAAATGCAGCCTCATGGGGATGAAACAGGGCATACGCAGGCAGTATTCCGTAGATCATGAACGCATAACAGGTCCACATGGAACCAAAGCCCTTGGTCAGCAACACTGCAAGCGAATCGTTTATATGATTTATTTTTTGAAGCATGGTATTTTTGGCAAGCATGTTGTTCTCCTCAGCCTGCCAAAAAACAACAGGAGCGTGGGTTGTCCACGCCCCCTCATTCTACGTTCAATCCACTGTTCTAGCTGTTTAGTTAGCACCAAGTCGCAGCTTCAAACCAGCGCTAAAGTTAAACGGCAACGCCGGATAACCAATCGGCCCAATGTGCTGCTCACTCAGCAGGTTATTCACTTCACCAAAAAGTTGCAGGTGCTTGTGGAAGTTCCACGTCACATCCCCATCAATTTTCTGGAATGCATAGTCAAGGTTTTTATTCGGCAGCAGGAGACTGTTGCCATCGTTGATGTCTGAATAACTCAAAAAATCGGAATCATCACTGCGACTGTCAAATGCACCCTTGATGGCTGCGGCCCAACGCTTGCGCGTGTAGGTCACAACCGCGAACCCAGAATCTGGCGCACGACGAAATGGCCGCGCCCCAACCAGCGGTGATGACGCACCAATGGCTATGCCCGGCAGCACCGGATTGATCGTGGGAAACAATGCGCTGCTGGCAAAGGAGTGCTGCACTTGTGCGCCCAGATGCGTATACCCGCCCCGCACAAACCAGCGATTGCTTACATGCCATTCGCCTTCCAGCTCAACACCCTGCGCGCTAAAGCTGAGTGTGTTGGCTTCAGCTCCACCATTCGTGTTGTTCAGCGCAGTAATGTCAGCCGAGGGCACGGATGGAAATAACGCGCCTAGCTGGCTGGCTGAAATAAATTCAATTTGATTTCCAAATTCATTATGAAAATAATTGAACTTGAGCAGCACCCGTTCACTCAACAGGCTCTGCTCAACACCGCCATCATAGCTGCGTGAGGTCTGTGCCCCAATGGGTGACACACGATATCGTGCAATCGTTGCCGATGAAATGCCATTCTGTTGCAAAAAGGAATCCAGGGAAAAGAACTCATCATTGTTCGATGGCTCCTGTACGCCTTTAGAAAAATTGGCCCGCAACTTGGTCCCCTGCGCCAGTCCACTCCCCGGCACAAACGGATACCAAGCCAGACCAATGCGCGGCTCAGCCTGCACTCCGAAAACATAGTTCTTTTCAACGCCCCCGCCGAGCGAATAGAACAGCCTGTTCTTGATGTCACCATTCAGACCGAGGTCAATGTCATAGTTGCGACGGTCAGTCGTTTCATATTCCAGATACTCGGGATAGTTGAATACTCCACGCTCATCCTCAGCACGAAATAGCAACAGACCAGTCAGGTGCTTGGTGATGTTGTAATTCGACTGCCACTGGCCTAAATCACGATCACCCACCGTGCCGGTTGGCGCAGGATATGTCCCGCCAGCATAGTTGAGGATCGCCTGACCGGCAACCGCATATCCATTGGCACCGCGAATGGTCACATACTTGCCATAGTAATCAGGACCAAACGGATCATTTTCCAAAATGCCAGCGGCATACCACTGGTTGGTCTGGTCGTGGCGGCGCGTGGCCGAGTAGCGAAAAACATTGTGCCACTTATAGTTGGTCTGCCAGTCGATTGACTCACTGAGAAAAAGATTTTGGTCGCTCTCTTTGCTGTCATTGGGAAGGGCATAAAAGTCCCACGCCCCCGGCAGTCCCGTGGCGGAGACGCCATAGTGCGCTGTGCTGCGCAGTGTCAGTCCGCCCTTCACCTGATAACCCACATTGGCCGCCAGCGTCACACCGTGGAACTGATCCATCGGCAGCGCGTTGGAAGAGTCAAGCCGTGATGCAGCGGCAAAATAATCCAGCTTTTGGATGGCACCGCCAATGTTCGCGTCATCACGCCATGTATGGAAATTTCCTGCTTCGCCGGAATAGTTGAAAATCGGACGCGGCGTAATTCCCTTCGGAGTGGTAAAGCTGATTACACCCGCAGCCGCATCCGAGCCATACAACACACTGTCTGCGTCGCGGTTCTCCTCCACCTGCGCTATGCCTGTGGTGGAGACGGGGCCGAAATCAAAAACACCACCAATGTCCTCTGCGGGCGCACCATCAAACAGCACCTTATTGGCATCTGAATTACCACCGCGAATAAAGATGGAAGTAACGCCGCCATGCTGTCCGGTCTGCACCACATCCAGGCCCGGCACCAGCCGCTGTTCATCCACCAAATCCATGCGCGTGGCGAAGTCCGTGTCTGGAATAACGCTGGCAGCAGAACTGACCTGTGCATCAGGAGTAGGTTCCCCCGTTGCAGTCACCACAATCTGCTGGCTGGCAACCGCGGGCAGTAACGCGATATTACGGTCAACAATATCAAGCGCACCGGAGTAGAACTCGCCGCCAAACGTGGCTTTGAAACTTTGTGCGACCACTAAGACCGCAAACCGCCCCTGCAGACCACTGGATACTTCATAGTGACCATCAGGGCCCGTCAAGCTGAACGCGAGCACCTTTGGCCCCTGCATCAGCTCTACCCGCGCGTTGGCAACAGCCGCACCCAGCGAGTCCGTCACTTTGCCGCGCACCACAACAGCATGTAATGGATAAAAAAAGAAAAATAATATTGTGAAGGCAAGCGATGTTCGTAAGAAAGTATTTCTACGAAGCACCGCACTCTTGGCCACGCGCGATGGCGCGCCAGCATTGGCGTAAGTCATTATGGCTCCTTCGTCCCCCTCGGGACGGGATGATGTTGAGCAACAGACCGGTCTCCTGACTTACGCGCTGGCCCAGGCAAATTTCGCTAAACTTCGCCTTTAGCCTCTGGCGGGACCACCTTCCCGAAGCATTCACTTCAGTGGTGCTGGATATTTCTCCCACCGATGGACAGCATACTGCTGTCTGACGCGATTACAGTTGCGGGGCAGTGGCGGGTTTTCACCGCGCTTCCCGAACATCTATTGCGCTACGGACACTGTTGACGATCTGAAAATTCAGACCGCAGAATTCCGCTGATATCAACCAGCGGCTATACGCTTTATATTCGACATCGCCGTTGAAGTCAAAGCACCTTGCGTGTAAATCTTCATGTTGTCCGATTAACAGTTCACTGCTACTCTGTCCGCATGACTCTTCTAATGCTTGTCATTGGCTTGCTGGCTGGCGCACTCTCCGGCGTCATTGGAATTGGCGGCGGCATATTGATTGTCCCTGCCCTGGTCTATATCGCCCACATGTCACAACTGCGGGCGCAGGGCACATCACTCGGTGTGATGCTCGCCCCTGTCGGTCTGCTTGCCTTTATTGAGTATTACCGTGCAGGCAATGTTGACCTTAAAGTTGCCGCTCTTGTCTGTGCCGGCTTTCTAATTGGCGGATATTTTGGAGGCTCACTGGCGCAGCACGTACCTGAGATTTTACTCAGACGCAGCTTCGCTGTACTCATCGTCGGTGTCGGTCTAAAAATGCTGTTCTCCCGATAAGACTAATAATTAGCAACTAAGGCACCAACAACAGCTTCCCTGTCGTCGCACGCGACTCCAACTCAGTATGCGCCCTTCCTGCCTCAGCCAGCGGATACACATGCTCAACGCGCAACTTCAGTTTTCCTTCCGCCACCCAATTGAAAATGTCTCGCGCCCGCCATTCCAGTTCCTCGCGTGTCAGCGTATAACTCACCAGCGTTGGCCGCGTAATGTAGAGCGATCCCATCGCAGACAACTGAATCAAATCAAACGGAGGCACTGCACCGCTCGATCCACCAAACAATACCAGCATTCCACGCGGCTTTAGACACTTCAGTGACGAATCAAACGTGGTCTTGCCCACTGAGTCATACACCACATCCACACCTGCGCCGTCCGTCAGCCGCTTTGTCTCCGCCAAAAAATCCTGCTGCATATACAGGATGACCTCATCCGCGCCAGCTCCATGCGCCAACTCGGCCTTGGCCTCAGTGGAGACAGTCGTTATCACCCGCGCACCACACAGCTTCGCAATCTGAATCAGCAGCAACCCAACACCGCCAGCACCAGCATGAATCAGCGCCGCGTCACCAGCCTTCAACGGATAGGTCGACTTCGCAAGATAATGTGCCGTCATACCTTGCAGCATCGCAGCAGCAGCCTGATGATGCGTTATGCCTACAGGCACGTGCAGCAGCACCCTCGCTGGCACAGCGGCATATTCCGCGTATGCCCCCAATACGCCACACCATGCAACTTCATCTCCTACTGCAAAGCCGGTAACGCCATCACCCACCGCCTCCACCACGCCAGAAGCTTCCTGCCCCAGCACAAACGGCAGCGGCAATTTATACCGCCCCTCACGCTGATACACATCAATAAAGTTCACACCGCTGGCATGGATGCGCACCAGCACCTGCCCAGCAGCCGCCACAGGGCGTGCTACAGCTCTCGCTTCCAGCACATCCGCTGTGCCTGTTTCTGTTATCTGGATTGCCTGCATTGTCTCTGTCGCCATAATTTTACAAGTCTGAAATCACTCGCTCTTCACTCGAACGCGACCGCACCAGCCGGTCAATCGTGTAGGGAGCACGTAGCGTCGGCGCATGGTAATGACGGGCTTGCAACTCGCCCAGCAGCCCAATCCCAATCATCTGCACTCCGCCCAGCAGCAGCACTGCGCCAATCACAAATATGGGCCCGTGCATCTCCATCACTTGCTGATTGGCAAGCACTTTCAGCGCCAGCAGCCATATCGCAATACCGCTACCGCTCATCATTCCCAGCAGCCCCAGCGTTCCAAAAAAATGCAGCGGGCGCGACATATACTTCAACAGAAATCTCACCGTAATCAGGTCGAACAGCACATGCAGTGTCCGCCCCACACCATAGTGGCTCTTGCCATATTCGCGGTTTACATTGCGGATCGGTATTTCACAAATACTCGCGCCATACCACGATGCCAGCGCGGGAATAAACCGGTGCATCTCACCATACAGCGGTATGTTCTGGATCACTTCCCGCCGATATGCCTTGAATGTCGTACCAAAATCATGGATCTCCACTCCACTCAACTGGGCCATCATCCAGTTGGCAACATGCGATGGAATCCTTCGCAGTATCAAATTGTCCACACGTTTTTCGCGCCAGCCGCTGACCACGTCATAGCCTTCTTCCAGTTTTGCTAGAAACGCAGGAATCTCTGCCGGGTCATGCTGCAAATCGCCATCCATCGCCAGTATGTATTCACCCTGCGCATGGTCAAAACCCGCAGCCAGCGCCGAGGTCTGCCCAAAGTTACGGCGCAATTTCACGATCAGCACTCGGCTGTCCACCGCAGCAATTTCTTCCAGCAGACGGTACGTCCGGTCCCGCGAGCCATCATCCACAAACACCATCTCAAACGAATCGCCGATGTGCTCCATCACCGCTTTCAACCGGTCATAGAGCGCGGTCACATTTTCTTCTTCATCGTGGAACGGAACAACAATTGAATATTTTGGCATGGTTTAGTTTGTTTCAACCTAACTGCATCCGTATTAGATACAGTTGCAAAGTAAATAGTTGTGCAATACTGCCCTTTTTTGCCCTAAGAAATCTAGCTCATGCTGCGTACAGGGCGTATCAATTATGTTAACTGAAATGTGCTCTTCGAGATGGACTTTCCATTCCGCAAACATCAACATTAGTACATGTTGCCTAGACAGCCTTATACTGAAGTTCCCTATGTCGCTGAACCCTTTCCCCCCAAAGGAGAAGTAGTCGTGGTGCCTTGGTATAGACAACGCATGATGATGACGGTGTACGGCCTTGTTGTCTTTGTATTAGTTGCCTACTTGATCTTGGTCATGTACCAGCGCAGCCATGCCAGTGAAGGCACCGTGACCATTACCGAAGGTGATACCTCGGTCCTCTCTGCTTCAAACAATCCGCCGAGCAAATCTCCCAACAACAGCGTCACTTCATCTTCAGCGGATACACAAATGACCGCCCCCTCCTCTTCACAATCTCTCTCCACAGTGGAGGCAGCCACTGATGCCCCAACCGCAGACAGCCGCCCTGCCGTACCACCCGATGGCAAGGCATACTCTGGCAGCGGCCATCTTGAACTCTACCGCGAGGGCAATATCACCTATCAATACAACACAGACACTGGCGCAAGCTGCGTCATGTATGCATCACTGCGCGAGTGGCGTAATCCCCTCGTCTATCGCCATAGCTGCCGCTAGCCTTATTCGCTTCCCTCCAAATCTAAAATTCCCCGCGCGACGAACTTTGCGTCCCTCCTGTATATTTGCTATTCAGAAATCTCCGCAAATTTGCAGGACGGCAAATGCATTTTTCTCTCGCTCTGTTTTTTTTCGCTGGCAACCGGCTCGCCCATCTCAACGGAGTCGATCTGCTGATTCTGGCGCTCTACTTCGCCATGGTCGTATTCATCGGCTTCTATAACAGGGACTCCGCCAACACCAGCGAAGAATTTTTCCTCGCCGGGCGCGAGATGACCGCCTGGATCGCTGGCCTTAGCTTCGTCTCCGCCAATCTCGGTTCGCTGGAGCTGATGGGCTGGGCGGGCGCGGCCTACCAGTACGGCATTCTGGCCACCCACTGGTATTGGATCGGTGCCATCCCCGCCATGCTTTTTCTCGGCATCGTCATGATGCCCTTCTACTACATCTCCAAAACCCACTCCGTCCCCGGCTATCTGCAACTGCGCTTCGGTGAAGGTGCACGCGGTGTCTCCGCTGTCAGCTTCGCCTTTATGACCGTCCTCATGTCCGGCGTAAACATGTACGCCATGGCCACCGTCATGGAGATTGTCCTCGGCTGGAACATCAATTTCAGCATCTGGGTCGGTGCCATCACCGTCGGCCTCTACGTCGTCCTCGGCGGCCTGCGTTCCGCCATCATCAATGAGGTCCTCCAATTTGTTTTGATCTGGGCTGGCGCGGCGCTCATCCCCATCCTCGGACTCATCCAGGCTGGCGGCTGGACCAACCTCAAAGCCCAAATCGTCGCCCACATGGGCAGCGGCTACGTCCACCTCTGGAGCACCACCGGCTCTGCCACTTCCAACCCCATGGGCGTCCAGTGGATCGGCCTCACCTTTGGCCTCGGCTTTATCATCAGCTTCGGCTACTGGACCACCGACTTCCTCGTCGTCCAGCGCGTCCTCTCCGCCAACAGTCTGCGCTCCGCCAAGCTCGCCCCCATCATCGGCGCCGCGTTCAAAATGTTCGTCCCCCTCATCGTCATTCTGCCGGGCCTGCTCGGCCTCGTCGTCCTCACCAATTCTGACGGCAGCCTCATGCATCTGGTCGGCGCCAATGTCGCCACCGCCGGCCAGCACACCTATAACGAAGTCCTGCCTCTCATGATGGTCCGCTATCTCGGCCCCGGACTGCTCGGCATGGGCATCACAGCGCTGGTCGCGGGATTCATGAGCGGCATGGCGGGCAATGTCAGCGCCTTCTCCACCGTCTGGACCTATGACATCTATGGTGCCTACTTCAACAAGAAAGCCACCGACAAACACTATGTGGCGATGGGTCGCTGGTGTACCGTCGTCGGCATGATCGTTTCCATCGGCACCGCCTATCTCGTCGCCAGCGCCGCCAGCATTATGGACTACGTTCAGGCGCTCTTCAGCTTCTTTATCGCGCCGCTGTTCGGCACCGTCATCCTCGGCATGTTGTGGAAGCGCGCCACCAGGGCTGGCGGATTCTGGGGACTGCTCGCGGGCACGGCCTCCTCCATCGGCATGTGGGCCTGGGTCAAGGCCGACCCCATGAATATCCGCTTCATGATCCTACAGCCAGATGCCACCGCCGAGGTCATCAATAAAGTCCAGGCCATGTCTGAAAATATCTATCGCGCCATGTGGTCTTGGAGCATCTGTGTCGTCGTCACCGTGGTTGTCAGTCTGCTCACCAAGCCAAAAACACTGGCAGAGCTGGATGGCCTCGTCTACGGCGCAACCAAAATTCCCAGCGAAGGCGATTACCCCGTCTACCAGCGTCCAATTTTCTGGGCCATCGTAGTCGGCGTCGGCCTCATCACGCTCAACTTCATCTTCTGGTAACGGAGCAAACATTATGCCAAGACACCAAACACTCTCCATCTGGTTTTTCGTCGGCATTCTCACTCTCGCCTATGGCCTCGTTCTCTTCGTCACCGGCACCTATGAGTTCTCGCACCCGCTAGGAGCAGCAGTCCAACTCGCCAACCTCCACGCCACCTTCTGGTGGGGACTGTTGATGACCGTCTTCGGTGCCTTCTACACCCTCCGCTTTCGCCCCGGCAGGACGTGAACTCCACGCTCTCCCCAGCGCGACATTACAATCATTCTTAAGCATTCATTAGGAGCAATTTTTCATGAGCAAAAAAATGACCTTCGGCGTCATCGTCGGCAACCGCGGATTCTTTCCCGACCACCTCGCCAAGACGGGCCGCGAAGAAATTATCGCCGCCCTTGAACTCGCCGGAATCACTCCCATCGTTCTTACCGATGCAGACACCAAGTACGGCGCAGTAGAAACCTACACCGACGCAAAAAAATGTGCCGAGCTTTTCAAAAAACATGCTACCGAGATTGACGGCATCATCGTCACCCTGCCCAACTTCGGCGAAGAACGCGGCATCGCCGATGCCCTGCGCCTCTCCGATCTGCGCGTCCCCATCCTCATCCAGGCCACGCCAGACCACTCCGGCAAAATGACCATCGCCTACCGCCGCGACAGCTTCTGCGGAAAAATGTCCATCTGCAACAATCTCCAGCAATACCGCATCCCCTATTCCCTCACCCGCCTGCATACTGAGGCTCCAGACTCCCCCGAATTCAAGGCCGATCTCGCCTGGTTCGCCGGTGTCTGTCGCATCGTCAAAGGACTCAAGAACCTTCGCATTGGCGCCATAGGCGCACGTCCCACCGCCTTCAACACCGTTCGCTACTCTGAAAAACTCCTCGAAGGCTCCGGCATCACCGTGGAGACACTCGACCTCTCTGAAGTTATGGGCCGCATGAATCGCCTGAAGGACAATGACGACCTCGTGCAGGAAAAATTCACTTCCATCAAGAAATACATCACCACCTCCGGCATTCCCGAACCAGCGCTTATCAAAATGGCCAAGCTCTCTGCCGTCATTGATGGTTGGATGCAGGCCTCTGACCTCACTGTCAGCGCCATCCAGTGTTGGACCTCAATGGAGGAATTTATCGGCATCGTCCCCTGCACTGTGATGAGCATGATGAGCGAAAGTCTCTTCTCCAGCGCCTGCGAAACCGATGTCGCCGGCACTGTCAGTATGTATGCCCTCGCACTTGCCTCAGAAACTCCCAGCGCCCTGCTCGATTGGAACAACAACTACGGCGACGACCCAGACAAGGCCGTCTGTTTCCACTGCTCCAACCTGCCCAAGCATTTCTTCAATCAGGTGAAGATGGACTTCCAGCAAATCATCGCCGGCACCGTCGGTAAAGAGAGCACCTATGGCACTCTCGATGGCCGCGTAAAGTCCGGCGCCATGAGCTTCGCCCGCTTCTCCACCGATGACCACCACGGCGGCATCCGCGGCTATGTCGGCGAGGGCGAGTTCACCAATGACCCGCTCGAAACCTTCGGCGGAGCTGGCGTTGTCCGCATCCCGGAGATGCAAAAACTGCTGCACTATATCTGCGAACAAGGCTTCGAGCACCACGTCGCCGCTAACTTCTCTAACGTCGCTGCTGCCGTAAATGAAGCCGCCGTCAAATACCTCAACTGGCCAATGTACTGGCACAAAGGCTAAATCCAATGCTTCTCGGCTTAGATGTCGGCACCGGCGGTACACGCGCCATCTTGATTGACCGCGACGGCAATGTACTCGGCTCGCATTCCGCCGACCACGCGCCCATCTCGTCCCCCCATACCGGCTGGGCCGAGCAGTCACCCGATGATTGGTGGCGCGCCGCCCAGCTTGCCATTCGCGGAGCGCTCACCGCCGTTGGCCGCCCTGCCAGCGAGATTCAAGCCATCGGCCTCACCGGCCAAATGCACGGGGCCGTCATGCTCGACGCATCCGGTGCAGTCCTCCGCCCCGCGTTGATCTGGTGCGACCAGCGCACCCAGCCGCAGTGCGATTGGCTAACCGAAAAAATCGGCTATGACCGCCTCATCGAACTCACCTGTAATCCTGCACTCCCAAACTTCACCCTCACCAAGCTCCTTTGGGTGCGCGAACATCAGCCGGAAATTTTCGCCCAGATCGCACACATCATGTGCCCGAAAGATTATGTCCGCTACCGCCTCACCGGCGAGTTCGCCATCGACGTGCAGGAAGCCTCCGGCACACTCCTGCTTGATGTCACCCATCGCCGCTGGTCCGCTGAAGTCGCCGAGGCCGCAGGCATTCCCCTATCGTGGCTCCCCAAAGTTTTTGAAGGCCCTGAAATTTGTGCCCGCATCAGCGCCGACGGAGCAGCCGCAACCGGACTCACCGCCGGAACTCCCGTTGCCGCTGGCGCTGGCGATCAGGGTGCAGGTGCCGTCGGCATGGGCATCATCTCACCCGGCGCCGTCAGTGCTACCATTGGCACCTCCGGCGTGGTCTTCGCCTCCACGGACTCGCCCGTC
>Ga0116226_10005935_pt1 | contig 10934 bp, 11 predicted proteins | sample S1TSphfallax_FD_89692 | JGI IMG/M metagenome (GOLD analysis project Ga0116226, IMG submission 89692) | Host-associated microbial communities from peat moss isolated from Minnesota, USA - S1T2_Fa - Sphagnum fallax MG | ecosystem: Host-associated > Plants > Peat moss > Unclassified | place: USA...
AAAAATTATTTTCATCCAACAAAAAATAAATTGTCCATAGTTTTTCCATTGGGAAGTTGGTAACCAAAGTACATGGAAAATCCTTAAAAAGTATCAATACATAATTAACAACTTTTTTTCTCTAAAATGGGAAAAAAATAAAATGGTACACTAACCAAGATACCTTTTATTATGAGAAGCGAAGTCACTTCAGGTGGATGAGAAATAAATGCTCGCGTATGGGGTAGTTGACTGGATGAAAGAGTTTCGTGGATTGGGAATTAAATACTAGCATTATGGGTGGTTGACTAGATGAGAAATAAACACTAGCATGTGGGTGGGTGGGTGGGTGGGTGGGTTGAATGGATGAAAAAGATCTTGGATGAGAAATATATACTCACATTAGAGTTGAATGGGTGAAAAAAATTGTGGATGAGAAATAAATACGGAAATGCGGGTTGACTGGATGAAAAATTACGGTGGATAAGAGAAACAACTCGGATGTGGGTTGACTGCATGAAAATATCGTGGATGAGAAATAAATACTTGAATTAGAGTTGAATTGATGAAAAAATGTGGTGAATGAGAAATCAATACTCCAACGTTGGTTGACTGGATGAAAATTGATGCTGGATGAGAAAAAAGTTCGGATGTGGGTTGACTGGTTGAAACGTATTGTGGATGAGAAATGAATACTCACATTGAAGTTGAATGGATGAAAAATTGTGGTAGATGAGAAATGAATACTCCGATGTGGGTTGACTGGATGAAATATGATGGTCGATGAGAAAAAAAAACTCGGATGTGGGTTAAGTGGATGAAAAAGGATCGTGGATTCATAACCCGTCTTTTTCATCTAATCTTTCTTATGAAATGGATGAAATGTGCCTCCGTTTCATCCGCGCGGCAATGGGACGAGGAATGCCTGCTGGCCTGCCTTTGTTGGGGGAGGGGCTTCGTCGTCGTCCCGAAGGGCCGCTGCTTTGTTGTACGCGCGCGCGCCCGCGCGCACACGCGCACGCGCCTTCGCTTTCGCTGCTGGTAATGGCCCACCGGCGTCCTCTGCTGCTCACGACGACAACGACGACGACGCACGCTCCCAGCGCTACAAAATCAAAAATAGTCTGGGGCCCCGAGAGCAGGAGCAGGGACGAGAAGAAGAAGAAGAAGAAGAAGAAGAGTCATAGAACAACAAGAAGAATCATTGCCTGGTTGACGCCGCCGCTGAAGAAATGTGAAACCCATGATCAGGTACCCGCTTCTTTCCTCCCTTTTGTTTTGTGTTTTTTTCCTCTCCCTCATGTGTTCAGTCGTAATGGGAGAGGGGGGATTTGTGTCGGGTGGATTTGTTTTCTGGACTTCCGATGTCGGGGTTTGGTTTTGTTTGGTGTTCTTTCATGGCTGCTATTCTTCCCACTGACGTTATGCACACACAAGCAAAGAATTGAGAGGGCAATAGTGGTTTGTGTAATTTGGTTTTTCTTTTTTAAAAAATTGCGTGTTGATTCACATTTTTTTGAGGCTTGGAAAATCAGCTTTTGGGTGTGAGAGAAAGTAGGGACAATGTTGAGTTTTGGAGGAGTTGGGAGAAGGTTTGTTTGTGGGATGACCCACCCTGCATGACTCTTCTATGTGACATGGAAGGAAATGTCGCTCGAGATTGTGGGTAGCAAGCGAGAGAGAGAGCGAGAGAGAGAGAGAGAGAGAGAGAGAGAGAGAGAGAGAGGTTTTGATAGAGATTCGTGAACCTTCAAGCAGGGTGCAATAGTTGTTGGCATGGCGGAAGGTGGAGATGAAGATATTACGGTGACCAAGTTGAAGCTCAAATCAGGAGACCATGTATACGTGAGGACAAGGTGGATAGAAGATGAGAGCTTCTGTATCACCGTCCTCAATGGCTCCTTGGCTTGGTCCTACCACAGTACGCTCCCTATTATTCCCCTGAGCCCTCCTCCTCCTCCTCCTTTTGCTTTCGTTCAGGTGTATACTAAGTCCTGAAAGACTTTGGGGAGTCAGAGGGAAAGACACAGAGATTGATAAGTTTCTCACAAAGTCGTAGGTGAACTGGGGCAGTGTCAGAGGAGAATGTGGCTGAAATAGCATCTGCATGGGGCATAAGTGTTGCGGAGTTCATGGAAACGGCTGGCACTCATCTGCGTATCCAAGATCCCACTTCAACCTACTCCTTTCGGGTTCTGGACTCTAATTGGATGCGGGCATTGGTTTGTCTGTCGAAAAACCCCCTTCCCAGCAATATTTCTGTAGCTTTTTTCTGGCAGTGTGCTTGTTGTTGTTGTCAACCCTTACAAATTGAAAATGCCAGTTGAAGAAAAGGGTTAGGACCATGGTTTGCTTGCCCCACAACATGTTGAACACAGGAGGAATTGAGAGTTTCAAGATTATATGGAAAGTGGTCAAAGGAAATGAGAGAGAGATGCCACCAATGTCATCAATCATGAGCAGACCTCAACCACAGTCCTCCCAATCACAAATGCTCAGTCTCCTGTTGCAGATCTTGATGTCATTGAAGTCATGAATTTCATACTTCTAGAAGGAGATGAAGCATTGTCCATTTGTCTTGCCTTTGTACCTCTCTATATAACATTCACAAGATGGCAGCATGTTACTATTCGATGCTGCCAAATCTTTTCAGCAAATGCATCTTCCTTATGAGCCATAGGTACTTATGTGTGGTGATAGGCTGTGGAATGACCAATTTCTCACATCTATCAGCAGATAGTTTTTCTCTTAAATCCTTTGCTTTTGATTCCAAATTCAAGATAGTTTTTCTCTTAAATCCTTTACTTTTGATTCCAAATTCAAGATAGTTTTTCTCTTAAATCCTTTACTTTTGATTCCAAATTCAAGACATGCTATTTCAAATGAGGGGCAAGCAGTTTGTATTGTGCCAGTAACCCTAATATCTCCACTGTTTTTGCTCTTTCTATGGCTGGAAGGTGTAGCAAAGCATTTTTGTACGGATGAAAGTGTCTTACAGTTGTTGCCTTGATCTTCCTTGATTTGCATGGGTTCCATGGCACAATTCTACTTCTTTATTTCTCTCCTGGTGATTGTGGAGGGACCTGACTTTTGGCAGAATTTCTGATCTTGAAGTCTGAAAGACTTGGTGCTATGCAGTTCTCATGGACAGTGGCAGGCAGGAAGGTCAAGCTTGAGCTCCAGAAGGAGCAGGATGCAGCTGCAATTAACCGCAATGTCTTTGACCTTATTTTGGAAAAAGTTGAAAGACTTGAGGTGAGGAGGCCACAACCATCTCAATTGGATCAACTGTGGTTAGCTGATTATGTGCTGAACTTTAAGCATCTTTCATATGCTGTTGAAAATTAGGTCAAAACTGAATGTGTTTACATACAAAAGCTGGAATGAAGCTGAACACCCTATAGAATGCAACGTGTTGAATTTTGACCCAAAAGACCATTTGTATGTTGGAACATCTGAACAGGCTGAACAAGCAGAGGCTGAGGTGTCCCATGCACAACATCTGCCTTCCAGGCAGAACCTTGATGCTTTGCAGAAGCAAAATGCATTGAAGAGATTGTTTACTGAAAGTCAATATACTTTGACACATTTTGGACCCCAGAATTCTTCCCCAATTGGGCCCGAGTTCAATGCACTGAAACCACCACCTAGGAATGCTCAAAGGACCTTTGTGTTTGGTTCTTCAAAAAATGTGATCTCTCACATCAATCCTGAGATCTCACAACTGGAGACTGTTTGTGGTCCTCGGCAAGCATCCTGCTGCAATTCTGTCAAGGATGCTTCTTTCATCCACCCATCAGATTTCACCTTTCTGGGTTCTCAAAGGTCACATCTTATTGAGCCTCCTGATATTGGTATTCATTGCAATAAGAGGCCCTACTCACATTGCTTACAAACAACAACCAATGGTGATCAAGATTTGGCCTTCAATCACAACAAGAGAAGAGGGACTGTTACTGAGGAGCAAGCCAACCAGGTGTGTGAACAGCCATGTGAAGGTGGTGGCCAAGTTGTTCTTGGTGATGACATCATGAGACTGTTGAATTGCCTCACACGACTTCCAGCAAAAGTGGGTGCTGAAAGTGCAAGATTTGGGGATCGGGTCCTGCCGAATTTCAAGCTCGCCAGAGCTCCTCCTGTCAAAGACAATGAGGCACATGTCATTGACAATAGAGAGATTGGTAATTTGAAGAAGACAAATGTGGGACTTAAGAAAGGAGTCTCAACAAATGAAGCTCTCAACCTCATTGATGGACTTGTGAGCAATGCCTGTGATGTAAGGAGTGTCCCTTTCAGAGTATCTCATGGTCATACAAAGGATGATGCAATTGTTGTCAGTGACAGTGACAATGAGGACCAGGAGGATGACAGAAGAGTTCCTCCTTTTCAAAGCAAGGAGAGTGATAGAAAGGGGCAGGAGGTGCAAAGAGGCAAAAAGATAGGAGATGAAAGCAGTGGATACAGGGCTGTGAGAGGAGAGGGAGATTGGCCCAACACTATGAGGTGCAAGGAGGAAGATGAGGGTGTCCCTGGAAATGTCCCTGTTGAGAGAGTTGTTGCCAGAATTGGTGATATTGATAACATGGGCTCATGGTCTGAAAGGCAACCCTTGGTGACTCTCCAAAAATACCAGAAGAAATTAGGCATTCACAATTGTGCAGAAGCCAGCAAAGGGGCAGGAGCAGGAGCAGGAGCAGGAGCAGAAGAACAGAACATAGACTCTAGCCTGAAGGAAGGCACCATTCCCAGTTCTTTTCACACTGGATTCAGGTAGTATGCCATACCACTCTGCCACCAATCAGGATGATATTGATGTACAACAAGCAGGTGACATGAAAACATGTAACTAAATGGCAGATCTATTGATGATATCAGATAGTTACTGTGCTGTAAACTGCACAATAGTATCTGCTTTGGGAACTTGCGGGCTCTAGTCCTTGCTGCTGAATGATTGAGAAACTTGTCATGCACAAGTGTAGGAGGCCTTGCAGCAACCTGATTTTCTTGACCATGTTTTGGAGAGGTTGCAAGACATAGGGCTTCAATTGAAGTACTGTTAAAAGTCCTCAGGTTTTGTACCCATTTTAGCATTTGGGTCTTCTTGATGCAACAGAAGAAACTCTGTCACATAGTAACCTCATGTCCCAACAGTGGCCATTTGGTAATGCTTGCTTATGTGGTGAAGAAAATAACTTGGAAATTTATCTGCTTCTCTGATCTCACAAGAATTTACTTAACACTAAATTTCATATTCTAGGGGAGGCAGAGAGAGCACAGCAGGAAAGTGGAGCACATGGCTGAAGGAAGCCAAGAACGAGTTTCAGGAAGGAACCAGTTGGGAATGTCTGGGACGTAGGGATACTGAACCACCCAGGGAGCTGGAAGAATCAGCGAAAGTTGCAAGCTCTGGGAAAGGGGGTGTGACAACACAAGCTAACAGCTTGGAAATTCCACCCATATGCAAAGTCTATGAGAATCACAAGGTTTGCTTGAAGACAACTGTGGAGGACCTGGATCTTTCAAATAACACAGCATATCCAGCAGCTAAGGTGCCAAGTACAAGAAACAACCATGAGAGACTGCAAACTGTCAATCAGAGAGCATCAATTAGGGAGGATGTCTCTTCTAGACCATTTCCAACAGGAGTCATGAAATTGAATGGTGTAAAAGTGGAGCTAGTAGCAGAGCTTTGCACAGAAGGGAAAGTGGAGGGGAATAAGGAATGGAAAGAAGGATTACAAGATGAACCTGAACACATATCTGACGATGATGTTGAGGAAGTTCCTCACATGGGACATACAAGTGCTCAGAAATTGAGAAATTCCAGTGCAAAGACAGTCAAGTCAAGTCAGAATGAGTGCAATGGGTCACACAAGGCACCAGGGGTGCTTCATCAGGAGCACAAAAAGCGGGGCCGTCCATGTAGTGTAGCTAAACGACAGGCACATGCTGCAAAACATACTTCTCCAGGTCCTAATTTCACTTCTTGATTGAATTGCTATATTTGTCCAATCAGGTGGCCTTCCAGAGGTTATCTTAAGTGGGTCATCAGAGTAAGTTTGGACACTGTGATGACCCATCTAAGATAAACCTGCCACTCCAATTGGGTGTCCAAACTCACTTGTCACCCCAATCAGGTTTCCTGCCATCCACCTCCTCTCTATTTTCAGGAGCTTCTGTATGTAAGCACACTTAAAGCAATGGCAATATTTGTGCAGATGCTGGGGCACATACCAAGTTTGCCACTCAGGACTCACAGTCAGAGTCATCAGATGATGATGATGCTTCAATCATTGAGGTGAAGTTGGACAAAAGTCTTCATCAGGAGTTCCAAGATGGTGATTATTACAAGTTTGAAGATGACCGTGCAGAAGAGCGAATAAAAAAAGACCAGGTGTGCCTTTTTTCAAGTTCATGCAAAACTGTTGTACCACTTGTTCAACTCCAATGCCAAGTTGGAACTCCCATTTCTTTTTAGAACCAGACTCTGTTGTGAACATGAGATGGTTTTAGATCTGCTTCATCTGTTGGAGGTTTGTGATAATATCAGCCACACACTTGCTGTCTGAAATCAAATGGTAAAACAATATGGAGCTGTTGATAAGTGTGCTTCTGGAAATAGCATTTTCTTTCTGTTCTATGATAGGTCTGTTGATCAGTCTAAGAAGCCAATGATCGACTTTGTACTTTTGAACTGAATTCAACTGTTACATTGTACCTTGCTGACAACAAGTTGTCCAAATTTGAGCTATAGATCTATAATCAGCATATAATGCAAGAACTGGACATTGTGCTTCATCTTCACATGGAGACATTATCAGGGTTTGTGAAATCTATCATGTGTCACTGAACCATGCATAGATAGATGGCAACATTTTTGGCATGTGAAGTGGGTTTAACCATGGGGTTGCAATGATTGCAGATATGGGCATTGTATGATGAACTGGATGATATGCCACGTACATGGGTGCGCATCATGAAGGTGTCTCGGAAGCCTTCCTTCAGAGCATGGTTTAGGTGGCTGGAGCCCCTAAACCTGACTCTGCAGGAACGCCAGTGGGAGCAGGTGAAGGCTGTTCCCTTTTCTCTCCTTGATCCTCCTTCCTGTATCTGGCTACTGTTTTTCTTCCTTTTATCTCCATCTCTTCTTTCCTGTCCCTGATTGTTATGAGTCAGCTCATATCTTGACAACAAGCATCACAGGTGTGCTTCTTCCTTCTTTATGATGCCATATGCTTTAGAGAGAGATATGAGAGAGAGAGAGAGAGATGGGGAGGGGGAGACAAGACAACCCTTCTACTGACTGGAAACACAGAAGTACACAGAGGGAGGAAATGCCAGATGGTGATATCCTTAATTACACAAGGGCCCCAAAGTTGAATCAGAGACCAACTATTTTTTAGACTGTATAGGTTCTCTTGCGTGTTGATTGTTTTTCCTTTTGGATAGTTGCATGTATTGGAGGTTTAATCTCAGATTCTGACACCTGTTGGCAGCTGAAAAATAAGTGCACTTAAAGAGAATTCAAGTTTCTGGATAGTCAATTCTTCCATCTCATTTTTACATTAACCCTTTTGTTCTGGCTCTGTTGATTGAAGCAGACAAATGGTTATTCTCCTTCTTGTGGTGAATTTAAAGATGGCAAGGTTGGTAGGTGTAATACCATCACCATTTTCTCCCACCAAATGTCAGTCAATGCACTCCCCAATGGGCACGTTCAAATCTATCCCAATGAAGGAGAAGTGTGGGCGTTTCACAGAAACAGAAACAAGTCAGCAGCAGAGAAGAACATTGAGAAAGAGGGTGGTGGGTCAGAAAAGCCCAATGGGACAGATTCTGCAAAAGAGCCTAGCTTCCGGCTTGTTGAGATTCTATCCAACCCTGGATGTGGCAGGTCACCTGAGGTTCAAGCACTTGGGAAGCTCCCAGGATTCCGGACGTTTTGGATACCTGCATACAAGAGAGGCCACCTTCCCCCGAAGCATATGCATTATTTTTCACATAGAGTACCTGCTTACAGAATGACAGGCAATGAGCGTATGGACGTTCCCCCTAATTGCTGGGACATTGACCCAGCTGCTATCCCAAAGTGGGAGTCAAAAGTGACTTAGAATGCAAACTTACTGAGAGCTTTTGGGGTTGCAAAAGGTGTGGTGTGACCAAAACCAGAATAGAAGTCCCTCATAGAAGTTTATTTTATTTGCTCATGTGTGATCAATCATTCTGTAGATTTAAGTTAGTATGCATTTTGTTTACACGGACATAAGGCCTGCCAAACCTAATATATTGCTTGAAAGGACAAGATATGGTTTGCACATTGAACATGATCGATGATGTTTGGATATATGCATATCCATAGGTGCGTATCTTGGCACTGACAATGTACACTTCCTCTGCGTGTGGCAGGTCACCTCTCAGGAAGCTTTTAACATAAGTGATCAGAGGGACCCTAAACTGTCACAATTCCTACATTCCAAGGACCAAAGACCATACCATCTGAACAATTCATTGACCTTATCTATTGTGTAGGATGGGCATTGAATTCAATACCAAAAACAAGACCCTGAGCTTGATGGGTATTGTGAAAAACATATATGTCTGCTGCCCTGACTTGATTCAAACACCAGTTGAATATGTGGGGTTGACGACCGCAGGGATGGAGAGAAAGGGGGGGGTGCAAAATTCTGAATGCAATGGAGACATGTTTACAGGAGTGATGTCATAGTATACAAGTTATATGGAAAATTCCAGTGAGGTTATAGTGTAGTTACACAGTAAATTGGAGTGATGTTATAGCATACAATTGCATGGTAAATTGCATAAGGAGGTGGAGTCACAGTGGTTCTGGTTAGGGGGTTAGGGTTGGTGTCATTTCCTTACCAAAAGTGCTTTATCAAGCAGAAGTGTGATTGGGATTGGAATAGGGAATTAGATCAGGAAAGGAAGAGGAGTGATTATTAGTTGTTGAAACAAAATACACCCACGACAATTGGATACTTGAACATAGTAGTCTAACCTAAGCTTAAATCTCAAGCCAAACTTTGCCACAAAGTTTAGACAGTAGGGGTTGTTAACTCATAACACACTTATCTCAATTTTGTACTTCACCAAAGTGTACTTAAAGTTTTACATAAGAGCCAAGCACAACTTTGCCATGAAAGTTTTACTTAAGAGGGAGTGAGCAAAATTTGTATTTCTAAGAGCATCTGCAGCGCCGCCCTTGCATCTGGCACTGCAAACTGGTTTGAGCGGGGAATGTGCAGGCTCTCTTGTGCAAGGGTTGGTATACAATTAAAAAACGACCCCACTGCAAGATCCAACTTGGCCCCACCCGGCATTTCATTGCACATGTGCTGAAGAGGTTTCACAATGTTTTGACAACATCTTCTACAATAATGTAAATAAAAGATTGTAACTTTTCTACTTGCAATGGAATGTTAGAGAAAGTAGTTGCAAGAGAACTTTCAAGCAATACTTGAAGATGATGATTGTGAATATTTGTTTGCAAGCACATTCATCAATAAGATAAGGACTAGTTTTGAAATTTAGAAGAAGAGAAAGCGTGGAGGTTCATATCCAAGAAAAAAACTTAATTTGGAGAAGGAGAGGAAAGGAGGACAACATAGAATGGAGAGGGATTATTTTTGTGCCACACTAGTGTATGATGATGGATTATTTAAGAGGAGGTTTAGAATGAGGAAGACATACATTCTTATAGTGTATGTGCACATGATTCTTATTTTTTGTAAAAGCAAGATGCACTTGGTAATATAGGATTGAGCTCCATGCAAAAGTGCACAACTAGTTTGCACATTTTAGTTTTATGGAATCACACCTAATGTAGTTGATGAGCCTACAAAAGAGGATATTGAGAGGCAACTCAAAACTAATGAGGATGGAGGTTTTCCAACTATGTTTGCAAGTTTAGATTGCATGCACTACCATTGGAAAAATTGTCCAATTGCTTGGCAAAGGCAATTTCAAGATAAAGATGATAAGAGGTCAATCATTCTTGAAGCTATTGCCAACCAATCGCTATGGATTTGACATGCATTTTTGGTCTTCCTAGTGGTAACAATGACATCAATGTGTTAAATTGGTCACCACATGTTAACTTATGCTAACTTATTTCAAAGGCCAACTGCCAAAATGGAATCTATTGTCAATGGTAATACAAATCCAAAATATTATCTATTTCCTAATAGGATCTACCTTCGATGGAACATATTTTAAAATGAACTAATAATGTATGAAAAAAGAACTCACATTTTTACATGTATTTTGTCGTAGGTAGATTGTAGGTAGGGTGTATGACAAACTTACAAATTTGTATACATATAATGTATTTGCAATCACATATGTTTGCAAATATGTATACAAATTTGCAACCATATAGCATTGTTATTGTAGTTCCATCAACTTGTTAACATCATATATTGTTAATGAGGTTCATCATTTTTAGTTAACAAATAATGGTGCAATTGCTTGAAAATTATTTTAATTTAAAAATAGTTTACCAAAGTCACCTATCATTGAAAAGTTTTGTTTTGGGTTCTTCATTTGAAATGTTACCATGTTCCTATCAATGTCAAGTGGGAACTTCCTACCTTCTTAGTGAAGCATGAATCTTCTTTTCCTTCTCAAGCAACACCTACTATAAGAATTCACGGTTTATTTAACCATAAAAGTTGTTCAGAAAACACTTGTCAAAAAGACCATATAGTCATTTTGGACAAGTCAATTTCAACAATGTGATTAATGGTGTTTTTTAGTATCCCTAAGGTGGCATTTTGACTAGTCAAATATATGTCAAGTTGCCCATTTGATTATCAGTCACATACAACCAATCAAAATGACAAACATTTTGGGTTGACCATTTATTCCACATGTGGCAACATGTGAATGCATTTTTTTTTCACATGTCAATGTTTTGTTATGTGGTAGAAAGGTAGGTA
>Ga0116226_10005937_pt1 | contig 10932 bp, 11 predicted proteins | sample S1TSphfallax_FD_89692 | JGI IMG/M metagenome (GOLD analysis project Ga0116226, IMG submission 89692) | Host-associated microbial communities from peat moss isolated from Minnesota, USA - S1T2_Fa - Sphagnum fallax MG | ecosystem: Host-associated > Plants > Peat moss > Unclassified | place: USA...
GCCTTGGGCGCCAAAGATCGCGCCGAAGTGGACGCGGTCTACGCCAAGGCGATTGCCTTGGGCGCCAAGGACGAGGGTGCGGCGGGGCCACGCGGCGACAGCTTCTATGGCGGATATTTCCGCGACACCGATGGCAATAAGCTGTGTGTGTTTTACGTGGGATGAGGGTAGGTGGGATGAGGGCGGCCGCGGCACGGACACCTGAACTTCCCCGGGACGGGGAGGTCTGACCGGAGATTAAACTCGAGGGTGTGCGATGAAGCGATTGACGGCGTGTGGTTTGGTAGTCGGGCTATGTGTGTTGGGCATGCGCCCCGTGGCGGCGTCGGATTGGAACATAGTCGGCCTCTATGCGGGTGCCGGCATCGGTGAGTCGACCGTGCGAAGCGATTATGGGTTCGATCCGGACTATCCGGTCGACTCGCACCCGCACCATACGGCTTACAAAGTTCTCGCCGGCATACGCCCCATCCCATTCGTGGGTGCCGAAGCGGAGTACATCGATTTCGGTCATCCGAGCAGCGGCGATGGTTACTTCAACGGCCTCAACTCGCTGGATTACAACGCGGATTCGCATCCCAAGGCCACCGTGCTTTCTGCGGTGGGTTATCTTCCGCTGCCGTTCATCGACGTGTTTGCCAAAGCCGGCGTTGCACGGCTCGAGACCAATTTGAACAGCTATACAGCGGGTTTGTGTACGGAAATCGATCCGGGCGGCTACTGCCCCCCGCCCGTACTGTCGCGGCAGCACGCGTGGGAGACCAAGGCGGCTTACGGCGCCGGGGTGCAGGCGCATTTCCTAGGCCTGGCGGTGCGCGCCGAGTATGAGCGGATCAACTCGACATTCGGCGATCCGGATGCGTTCATGGTCAGCGCGACGTGGACGTTCTAGCCCTCCATCGTTGATGAAACTGCGCATATGCAGCGGTGATCCGTCTGTCCGAGTCGGTGACGCCCCGGCAAAATGATTTTGCGGCAACATCAAGGATGAAACCCTGTCGGGCGCGGGGTGGGCATGGATGCCGGCCGTAGCATGGGTGGGGTGGGCTCGCGAGGGCGCCATCGCAAGAGCGCCTCACCCGTGCTTTTCAATCGATACTATTTCAATCGGGCTGCATCGCCGCGAGTTCGTTGCCGGCGGGATCGCGGAAATGAAAGCGACGCCCTCCCGGAAAGCTGAATGTCTCCCTCGTGATCGTTCCGCCGGCCCGCCGCACGAGTGCTTCCGTCGCCTCCAGGGATTCAACTTGAATGACCGGGAGCGGAGCGCGTGGCGCTTCGCTGGCATCACTTTGAATGCCGAGGTCAACGTCACCGGTCATGGTGCAGGAGTAAGTAGGACCGAAGTCCGCCATAACGAAGCCGAATGCGTCGGCATAAAACTTTTTGGACGGCGCCGTGGCGTCAGCTGGTAATTCGATGAATGAAATTCGATTGGTCATGGATTCTCTCTATGGTCGCCTTGGTTTTGATAATCGATGCGGATCGAGTTCATTGGTTGTGTCCGTTGATAGGTGGCACCCTCGAAGCCATTCACGAACAACGTCCGGGGGCCGCGCCACGCGACCTTGACAGCCTGCACGCCGGCCACGGATAGCACGTTGCCCGGATCATTGCGCAGCGATTCGTGAAATGGCATGAGTGACACCTGCGTGCTGACTCCATGAGGTTGCTCGCACGTGCGCTGGAACACGAACGCGATGAACGCGCCGTCGGGCGAGGGCAGGCCGTACAGCGCTTCGTTCTTGCACTCCGGTTGAGAGCAGGCGGCGACCGTGAAGAGGGCGGCCACTACCGCGGCTAGACGGGTGATTGCGGTCGTTTGCAAGCAGCTGACTCCTTCCGGCCTGTTGCGTCGGGGGGCTATTGCGGTAGTCTGATCCAACTACGGCAGCGCGGAGCGCGAACGATGACATTTTTTTGGCGAGCAGCTTTAAATCTTTGCTGCGCGATCGGCTTTGGCGCGGGCGCAACGGCCACCGCGGATCCTGCGACGGAGCTGGGCTTCGATCCCGCCGTGACGGCTGCGATGCAGGGCATCGATCCTGAACGCATTCGCGCACATGTGAAATTTCTGTCGGACGATCTTCTCGAGGGCCGCGGCACCGGCACGCGTGGCGGCGACATCGCTGCCAACTACATCGCGACGCAGTTCGCCCTTTACGGCCTCGAGCCCAAGGGCGACGACGGTACGTTCCTGCAGAAGGTGGCGTTTACGGGAGTGCACACGGAGGCGGGCACGACCATGTCGCTGGTACCGACCAAGGGCGCGGCCATCGATCTGACCCTCGGCGAGGATTACGTCACCAGCAATCAGACGCAGACAGACAGTGTTTCAATCGATGCGCCCATCGTGTTCGTCGGCTACGGGATCGAAGCGCCCGAATACCGATGGGATGATTACAAAGGCGTCGATGTCAAGGGCAAGGTCGTCCTGGTGATCGTGAACGAGCCACCGTCGAAAGATCCGAAATTCTTCAAAGCCGAAGCCATGACCTATTACGGTCGCTGGACGTATAAATTTGAAGAGGCCGCACGCAAGGGGGCAATCGGTGTGCTCATCATCCATCGCACCGATCTCGCCAGCTACGGATGGCCCGTCGTGAAGAGTTCTTGGAGCAACGAGCAGGTATATCTGGCCGATGACAAGGACCCCAAGCTCGAATCCGCGGCGTGGATTCAGCTGGACGTGGCGCGACGTCTGTTCGCCGCATCGGGACTCAAATTGGACGATATGATCGAGGCCGCGGGTACGCGCAAATTCAAGGCACGGGAGTTGCCCGTCCGGCTCGAGGCCCACGTGCTCAGCAAGGTTCGTAAATTTGCATCCTACAATGTCCTCGGCCTCTTGCCGGGCACGGACGCTGGTGCCCCGACCCAGGCAGTGGTGTACTCGGCTCATTACGACCATCTCGGGATCGATCCGGGCATGAGCGGCGACAATATCTATAACGGCGCGGTGGATAACGGCACCGGGTGCGGCATCCTCATCGAACTGGCGCGGGCGTTTGCGAGGTCGGCGGAGAAACCGCCGCATCCGGTGCTCTTCGTATCGGTGACCGCCGAGGAAAAAGGCCTGCTCGGATCCAATTACCTCGGCAAACATCTGCCGATTCCGGCGGCGAATGTGGCTCTAGATCTGAATTTCGATGCGATCCCTCCGAACGGCATTCCGCAGTCGGTCAACGTCACCGGTGCGGAGAGGACGACGTTTTACCCAGTGGTCGAAAAAACGGCTCAGGCATTCGGGTACGAGATCCAAGCCGACCCAGAGCCGGGTGCGGGGCACTACTACCGTTCCGATCATTTCAGTCTGGCCCGCGCCGGCGTGCCCGCCTTTTCCATCAATACAGCACTGAAGTTCTTCGGCCACCCACCCGATTGGGGCAGGGCGCAGCGCGAGGAATATACGGCCAAGCACTATCATCAGCCCAGCGACGAATATCACGCCGACATGGATTTCCGGAGCAACGCCGACATGGCCAAGTTCGGATTTGCCTTGGGATGGCAGGCGCTGACCGCTGGGCAGACCATTGCGTGGCTGCCCGGAGATGAATTCGAGGCAAAGAGGGTACATAGCGCCTCGCAATGATCCGTCGCCTCGCAGTGATTTTGTAGGCATGGTGCATCTGAAGATGATCGAGCGGCGAATTGTCTCGCGAAGGGTCAATTCGCTTTTGCCGCCATCATCTTCAGGGGAGTCCTATGAATACACATCTCGCGTCCCGTGCGCTCGTGCTCGGGGCATTCTTATTGCCTGCCTGCGTCCTCGCATCCAGTCACCGTGAGGCGCCGGCCATCGGTGGCACTCCGCGCCTCGACGGCACCGACTTCTATATGTTTCGCAGTTACGAGCCGGGCCGCAGCGGGTTCGTCACGTTCATCGCTAACTACATACCTTTGGAAGATGCATACGGCGGTCCGAATTACTTTCCGCTGGACACGAACGCAGACTATCGGATCAACATCGACACGACCGGCAATGCGAATCCGGACCTGCAAGTGACGTTCAAATTCACGAATACCGTCAAGGATCTTGCCGTCGAGGCGAACGGAAAATCGGTCGCGGTGCCCTTGATCAACATCGGACCGATCACGGCAGCCGGAACCAACCTCAACGTTTCTCAAAGTTACGTTGTGGCCATCACCCGCGGTGGAACGACCACGATTGCCGAGAACGCGACGTTGGGCGGAACGACCTTCTATAAACCGGCGGATAACATCGGCAATAAATCCATACCCGACTACGCTGCATACGCATCCGGCTTTACGTATGCGATCAGCATTCCGGGCTGCGCCACGCCCGGACGGGTATTCGTCGGGCAGCGCAAGGAAGGCTTCGTCGCCAATCTTGGGGAAATATTCGATTTGGTGAACTTGAATCCGGTCGGTCCGCGCAACGCCAACCCGAATGTGCTCAAGGACAAGAACGTGACCTCGCTCGCGTTGGAATTGCCCATCAGCTGTGTGGCCCGTTCGGGTCAGCCCATCATCGGCGCCTGGACGACGGCCGATACCGTGCTCGGATCACCGCAGACCTACACGCAGGTGTCGCGGCTCGGCATGCCGCTGGTCAACGAACTCGTGATCGGTTTGCCCGACAAGGATAATTTCAATGGAAGTGCACCGAGGAACGATGCCGGGTTTTTGACTTACGTCACGAACCCTTCCTTGCCCGTGCTTCTGAACGCGTTGTTCGGCAGCGCCGCCGCCATTCCGGCGTCGCCTCGTAACGATCTGGTCGCGGCCTTCCTGACCGGCGTCAAGGGCATCAACCAGCCGCCGAACGTGAATCCCAGTGAGATGCTGCGGTTGAACACGTCGACACCGCCCACACCGCCGGCTTCGCAAAAGGATCTGGGTGTTTTGGCGGGTGACCTCGCGGGGTTCCCGAACGGGCGCCGGCCTTATGACGACGTCGTCGACATCACGTTGCGGGTGGCCGAAGGTGCTCTGTGCGGGGCGATCGGATCGTGCGGCACCGAGATGACGGATCCCAATCACGGTGCTCCCTACACCGACGGCGCCGAAGCGGCAGGGCCCGATTCCAGCTACCTGCATGTCTCAGGGGCGATCAGTGCGGGGGACACTTACCTGCCTGGCTTCCCGTATTTGGCCACACCCTTGCCGGGCTCGCCGAACTCGGCGCAGAACTAAACTTCAATAGGCGAAATCGAACAAGAGGCCAGATCAAACCGCGGCGACCGATTCACCCATTAGAAGATGAACGGCGACCGCGGCGAATACGATGGTGCCGCCGATGAGCGTGGCAGGGGTCGGGCGTTCGCTGAACGCCAGCCACACCCACATCGGCGCGAGAGGCGCGTCGACCGCGCCTATCAGGGCGGTCTCGATGGCGGGCAGACGTTGCGCGCCATACGTGAACAGCGGCAGGCCGATCGCGAAATTGACGACGCCGAACAGGGCCAGCAACAGGAGTTCGCCATGGGTGACCGCCAGCGGTGCGCCGAATGGCCACGCCACAAGGCCACTGAGCAGCGAGGAAATACAGGCGGTGAGCATGATGGGAATGCCGCGATAGTTTCTCGCGATCACCATGGTGCTGGCCATGGACCAAGTCATGCCGAGTGCCAGCAGATCGCCGACCAATCCCCCGCGTTTACCGAAGCCGACCATGAAGGCGACGCCGCACAGTGCGACCATGCTGGCAATGATCGAACTCGTCGTCGGTCGTTCGCGCAAAACCAACCAACCGAGGGCTGCCGCGAGAAAGGGAGCGGTGGCGTAAATGACGGCCACGTTCGCGACGCTGGTGTGGGTCAGGGCCGTCAGGTAGCAGATCATGCCGGCGGATGACTGGATGACGAACAGCCAACCGCGCCAGCCCATCTCGCGCAAGCTGTGCCAGATGTGCCGCTCGCGAAGTGCGCCCATCACGGCGGCCAAGCCGAGTGCACCGAATAGTCCGCGCCAGGCCAACATGGTCCAGCTATCGAGATGAATGACGCGCGTGAACAGACCGCCCAAACTCCATGCGACGGCCGACGCGGTCACGAGCAAAAATCCCAGTCGGCGGCCTTGGCTTTTCATCAAAAGGCGGTGGGTATTCATCAAAAGGCGGGTGTTAAGTGAAATTGCATGGGCTTCGACGTCGGTGTGGTATTACCATCGGCAAAACAACGAGGGGATGTTTCATGCGCCTGGCCAGCCCGATCTATGAAATCATGCCGGTCATCTACGCCGGTATCGGCGTCCTCGGATTCGTCATATCGTACGTCGATCCCATTGGTCCGCGAACCGTGATCGCGCTTCTCATCGGCGTCATCGCGGAAGTGTCGGCGCTGACGGTGTTCTTGCGGCGCCAAGATTATCGAGCGAAACAGCGGGAGTACACGGGGCGTCGATTGGAGCTGCCGGGCTAGACTTACGTCCTCGCGGCGATGCCCCTACGTCCTTTCGGTGACGCCCGTGTCGGTGGCTTCGGTCGACGTGCGCGGCCGGGGTATGCGTTCGTCGATGTACATGATTTCGTGCTGCCCGACCTGCACGACGTCGCCATCATTCAAATTGTGCCGTCTGACCCGCTTCGATTGGACGTAAATGCCGTTGGTACTGTTGAGATCCTCGATCACGCAGGCGTCCACCTGGGTCACTATCTGGCAATGGTGACGGCTGATGAATTTGCTGTCGATCTGAAGGTCATTGTCGGCAGTCCGGCCGATCACCAGCCGTCCCGTCGTCAATTCGCGTTCGATAATCGTCGTACCCTCGCTCGCGACGAGAATCCGGCCAACGGAATGGCCGTTGCCCATCATGACGGCACTCGACGATCGATCCAGGCTCGGTGAACGCATCCGATTGGTGTTGATGCCCGCTTCGACCCATTGCAGTTCCCGGATCGCCGCCTCCAAGTCCTCCAATATCACGGTGTCGCGATCACGACCGAAGGACGCCATCATGGCGGTGTCGCACAAGGTGTTGACGAGTCGCGGCACGCCGCCCGTGTAGGCATAGATCACGGGGTAGGTGTCGTCGGCGAAGATCCGTCTTCCCTGCGAGCCGGCGACCTCGAGCCGATGATCGATGTACGCGGACGTCTCCGCCTTGGTCAACGCGGCGAGGTGAAAGCGCAGGCGCACGCGCTGGGTCAGCTGCAGAAGTTCTTGGGAATTCAATTTGTCGTTGAGCTCGGGCTGGCCGGCCAGAATGATTCGAAGCACTTTTTCCTTCGTGGTCTCGACCCCCGACAACATCCTCACCTCCTCGAGCACGCGACTGCTGAGGTTTTGTGCTTCGTCGATGATCAGCAGCACTTTTCTGCCGCTGGCATGTTGTTCGGTCAGGAACTGATTCAGGGTCGCGAGCACTTCCGGCTTCTTCATGTTGAATGGCGAGAAACCGAATTGCACCAGGACGGTTTGCAGAAATGCCGTGGGCGACAGCTGCGTCTGATTGATCTGCGCGACCACCACGTCGCTTTGCAGTTCGCGCAGGAAAGTCTCGATGAGCGTGGTCTTGCCCGCACCGATCTCGCCGGTGATGACCACGAATCCGTCGGTGAACCAGATCGTCGACTCCATGTACGCTTTGGCCCGGGCATGCTGTTTGCTCAGGTACAGGAACTGGGGATCCGGGCTGAGCCGGAACGGCAATTCGGTGAGCTTGAAAAGTTCCAGGTACATGGGATTTGAGTTTACTGGATTACCGGGTGGCCGTGAAATGCGTGGTGCCCGTGAGATTCTTGCCGGTTCAACTCCATTTGATCCGTTTCAAGGCATCGGCCAGGGCGCCATTCCGTTGTGCTTGATTGGGCCGCACGATGGTGCAATGGCCCAATTTTCGGCCGGGCCGCGGTTCCTTGCCGTAATCGTGATACGCCAGCCCCTCGATGCCCAGTAGATCCTCCCGGCTCGGCATGCAGCCCAAGAAGTTTATCATGGCCGTGTGACCGAGAGGGCGGGTGCTCCCCAACGGCAGGTCGCAGATCGCGCGCAGATGATTCTCGAACTGGCTGGTTACGCAGCCATCGATGGTCCAGTGCCCGGAGTTGTGTACTCTGGGTGCCATCTCGTTCGCGATCAATCGGCCTTTGACCACGAAGAACTCGATCGTCAGCACACCGACGTACTCCAGCGTGTCCATGACGCGTTTCAAATACCGTCGAGCCGTGCGTTCGAGGGACTCATCGACGAACGGCGCCACGCCGTAACGCAGGATTCCGCCCGCGTGCGTGTTCGCTGACAACGGGTAGTAGACGATTCGACCGGTCGCGGAACGCGCGCCGATGACGGAAACCTCGCGCGAGAACGACTGAAATGTCTCATAGATGAGTGCGGATCCGCCGAGCTGCTCCCATGCAGCGCCGGCCTGATCCGTGTGCTGAACGATGAACTGGCCCTTGCCGTCATAGCCCAGACGGCGAGTCTTGAGCACGCCGGGAGTACCGAGCGCGCGCGTGGCCCGCACGAGATCTTCGCGCGTATCCACGGCCGCATGAGCGGCGACCGGGATCTTCAGGCGCGAGAACAACGCCTTTTCCTGCAGGCGGTCCTGAGACACTTCGAGTGCGTAACGCGGCGGCCGGATGGTGGTCAGGCTCTCCAGCGGCGCGAGGGCTGCGCCGGCAATGTTCTCCCAATCGAAGGTGACGACGTCGCTGCGGGACGCGAGTTCCGCGAGCCTGGCCGGGTCCTCGAGTTCACCGGGCACTAGCGCAGCCACCTGCGCTGCGGGCGCGTCGACGCTGCGGTCGAGGAACGTGCACTTGATCCCCAAGGGATATGCGGCCAGCGCCATCATGCGGCCCAGTTGGCCGCCGCCAACGATGCCCACATCCCGTACGATCAAGGCTGACGCGGATCCGGCCGCGCCAGCACGGCGGCGGTTTGCGCGGCCCGGAAAGCATCGAGCGCGATCCGCACTTCGATCAGCTCGTTCGCCAGTATGGCGGCGGCGAACAGGGCCGCATTCTTCGCACCCGCGGCGCCAATCGCGAACGTCGCCACGGGCACGCCGCTCGGCATCTGGGCGATGGAGAGCAACGAGTCGATGCCGTTCAGCGTCTTCGACTGCACTGGCACGCCGAGGACCGGGACGGAGGTCTTCGCCGCGGTCATGCCCGGCAGATGGGCCGCTCCCCCCGCACCGGCGATGATGGCCTTGAGTCCGCGTTCGCGTGCCGACCCGGCATAGTCGAACAGCAGGTCCGGAGTGCGATGCGCTGACACGATTCGCACCTCATGCGCAATGGACAACGCCGTGAGCGTGTCGGCGGCGCCTTGCATCGTTTCCCAGTCGGACGCCGACCCCATGATGATTCCAACCAGCGGTTTCATGGCCGGAGCCTGTCCTTAGGCGAACAGTTCACGCAGGAATGCGAACAGTTCCCGGGCACCCACCGGAGACCGCTGTTCGAGCCGCTCGCGCGCCGCCTTTTCCAGCAGTTGGACCAGCGTGGCACGGTCGGCAGCGGGATATTCCTCGAGCAACTCATCGACCCCGGCAACGGGTTCCGACAAAAGCCGATCCCGCCAGCGCTCGATGTGCTGAAAATGGCGAATTTCCCCATCGTGGCGCGTCTTGCGCTCCGCGAGTTTGGCCAGCACCGGCTCGGGATCGATGCTGCGCATCAGCTTGCCGATGTATTGCCGCTGGCGCACTTGGGCACCATGCGACGGCAGGCGGCGCAGGTCGCGCAAGGCCACGAATAGCGTGTCGGGCAGGCCCAACGCCTTGATTTCCTGGTCCGGAAGCGCGGACAGCTGGACGCCGAGCTCCTGCAGCGAAGCAGCCTCGCGCTTGCGCGCGCTCTTACTCAGGCGCTGCTCTTCGGTTTCGCCCGATGGCTCGATTTCTCTCTCGCTCGTCATATTGCGCATGCTATCACCCAGGTCGGTAGAATCACGGGCTGGTGTCCTCGAAGACAGAGTTGGAGACGACGATGGCCGTAGTGCCCAGCAACCCGATACGTCTTGCCCCGGAAGACTTGGAATCGATCATCGAACGCGCCCTCGAAGAGGCGCGCTCCCGCGGTGCTTCCCAGGCCGAGGCCGCGGTCAGCCAGGATACCGGTCTTTCGGTCGGCGTGCGACTCGGCGAGGTCGAAACCTTGGAACACCAGCGGGACCGCAGCATGGGGATCACGGTGTATTTCGGCCAGCGCAAGGGGTCCGCGAGCACGGCCGACTTCTCGCCGGACGCCGTTCGCGCCACGGTCGCCAAGGCCTGCAGCATCGCCAGATTCACGGCCGAAGATGCCTGCTCGGGACTTGCGGATGCCCATTTGATGGCCAAATCGCCGCCCAACCTCGACCTTGCCTTTCCGTGGAACGTGGGGGCGGATCGTGCGATCGAAATCGCCAAATCGGCAGAGTCCGCGGCGCTCGCTTTCGACTCGCGCATCAACAACTCGGAGGGCGCGTCGGTCAACACCCACCAGGGTCTGCACGTCTACGGCAACACCCATGGTTTCGTGGGCGGTTACCCGACGACCTCACACTCGCTGAGCTGTGTGGTCCTCGCCGGTACCGGCGACGAGATGCAGCGCGATTACTGGTACTCGAGCTCGCGCGATTGGCGCGAATTGGATGAGCCCGAAGCGATCGGGCGGGAGGCGGCGCGGCGTACCATCGCGCGCCTGGAGCCACGCAAGTTGAGCACGCGGCGAGCGCCGGTTCTGTTCGTGCCTGAGATCGCGCGCGGCCTCATCGGACATTTCACGGCGGCCATTCGCGGCAGCAGCCAATATCGCGAGTCCTCATTCTTACTGAAGTCGGTGGGGCAACAGATATTTCCCAAGGGTTTCTCGATCGCCGAGCGGCCGCACATCCCCAAAGCCATGGGCAGCGCGCCGTTCGATGATGAGGGCGTGGCGACGCGCGATCGCGAACTCATCGCCGATGGCGTGCTGACGGGATACATCCTGTCGAGCTACTCCGCTCGCAAGCTTGGCTTGCAGACCACCGGCAACGC
>Ga0116226_10005938_pt1 | contig 10932 bp, 8 predicted proteins | sample S1TSphfallax_FD_89692 | JGI IMG/M metagenome (GOLD analysis project Ga0116226, IMG submission 89692) | Host-associated microbial communities from peat moss isolated from Minnesota, USA - S1T2_Fa - Sphagnum fallax MG | ecosystem: Host-associated > Plants > Peat moss > Unclassified | place: USA...
CCCCAGTTGGTAGAGATGGCCGAGCGCGAGTTCCGCTGCTTTGTCATGGTCAAGCGCGATGTTGGTGTGCGCTGTTCCTTTACGGTCGGACGAAATCGTGACGACGGGCCGGGGACTCTCCACTACAGCCGGGGTGTTCAGCAGCAGGAAGCCATCGACGGCGCGCTCCTGCAGCATGACCGAGTAGCGCTGGATCAGGTCCTCATGCCAGTGGTGGCTGGCCGTCAGATAGAAGAAGTGCGCCTTCAGGAGTTGTTCCTCGACCCCGCTCATGACCTGCGTGAAATAGCCTTCGCTGAGATCGGGCGAGATGACGCCCACAGACATGCTGCTGCTGGTACGGAGCGAGCGCGCAAAAAAATTGGGCCGGTAGCCGAGCCGGTCCGCGGCTTCGCTCACGCGGTCCCGCGTGCGCTGGGGGATTGCCCTGCCTGCCGGGGAGTCATTCAGGACCAGCGAAATGGTCGTCGGAGACAGTCCGAGGTGCTTTGCCAGCCTGTTCAGATTCATGGGCGGCTGCATTATTGCGCCTGGAGGTCTTGTCGTGCCCGGAACTTGCACGGCGGTCGCCGCTTTCTTTTTACCAGCGGACCTTTTACCGGGCGGCAACTTCGAACGTTCGTTTGAAATGGTCATTACACCTTCCGATCGGTGGAGCGAACGGGCCTCTACGGATGGAGTGTAACTGTGCCTCCTGACTTTGGAGAGAGAAAACACAGGCAGAAGTGAGTCGGGTACTCAGGTCAAAGGTTTGTCTAAGGCCAGAAGGAGAGCTTCACCGGCTGCGGAGCTGGCCCAAATAAAAGCATTTAATAAAGAAAGAAGGGTTTTACCGTTCCACGCGCAGCATTGTCAACGTTTCTTTAGAGGCAACCGGGACAGTCGTCACTACTGATTGACGCCGCTCGCCAGAAATCCTCCATCCACGACGAGGACTTGGCCGGTCACGTACGACGCTGCATCGGATGCCAGGTAGACGGCTGCGCCCTGTAGTTCTTCGGTCTTCCCGAAGCGCCCCATCGGGGTCCGCATCAGAAGCTCCCTGCCGCGCGGCGAATTGTCCAGCAGGTTTGCATTCAAGTCGGTGCGAAAGACACCCGGCGCAATCGCATTGACGAGCACGCCCTGCTTTGCCCATTCCACTGCCAGTGAGCGCGTCAGTGCGGCGACCCCGGCCTTGGTCGATGCGTACGCCGCCACTTCAGTCAGGGAGACGAATGTATTCAGAGATGCGATATTGATGACCCGGCCTGCCTTTTGCTCCAGCATATGCGCGCCGAAGATCTGGCATGCTCGCAATGTGCCGGTCAGGTTGACGTCGACGATCTGCTGCCATTCGCTCTCCGGGAAGGTGACCGTGGGGGCGCGCTTGATGATGCCGGCGCAGTTCACCAGGATGTCCACTTTTCTGAATTGATCGAGACAGGCGTCCAGCAGCGCTCGCAGCGATGCCGTGTCCAGCACATCGCTGGGCTGACGCAGCGTCGCGCGTCCGGCTGCTTCAATTTCAGTCGCCGTCGCTTCTACCTGTTCCGCGCGACGCGCAGAGGCAACGACGTCGGCGCCGGCATGGGCCAATCCCAGGCTGATCGCGCGGCCGATCCCGGACGTACCGCCGATCACGACAGCCGTCCTGCCCTGCAGGTCAAACAATGACTTTGTGGCCATGCTTCTTCCTTCATTCCTACGAGACGCCGACGTACTCGACGCCGGTCATCTGTTCAGAGATGTGCCACAACCGCGCAGCGCTTACGGGATCCAGTGCATGCGGCTTCGGTTGCACCTCAACCGGCGTTCCCTTGATCTCGCCGATCCCATCCGGACCGTAGTAGCGACCGCTTTGCGAGTCGGGGGAAGTGGCTGCGTAGAGGGTCGGCCATGCGCCGCGTGCATCGGATTGCGCAATGAAGGGAAGGACAAAAGTGGCAATCCTGGCTTGCAGGGTCTTGCCCATGCCATTGCTGACGATGCTGGTGATAGCAACGCCGGGGTGCGCGAGGATGCTGCTCACGTGCGCGCCTGCCCGCTTCAAGCGCCGGTCAAGTTCCAGTCCGAAGAGGATGTTTGCGAGCTTCGATTGCTGGTAGGCCTTGCGCGGATCGTAGCTCTTCTCCCAATTGGGATCGTCGTAACGCATGCGGCCGCCCTTGTGCGCGATAGAGGCGACGGTCACCACCCGGCTTCCGGGGGTCTTGAGGAGCGCAGGCATCAGTTCGCCGGTGAGGGCAAAATGCCCGAGATGGTTCGTCCCGAACTGCATCTCAAACCCCTGCGCTGTCGGCGTTCTCTGCGGCAGCCCCATAACGCCGGCGTTGTTGATCAGTAGATCCAGCTTGCGCCCGCTCGCGACGAACCCTTCTGCAAAGCTCTTGATGGAGATAAGGTCGGCCATGTCCAGCTTAGCCACTTCGAGCTTCGCATGCGGCACGGCGGCGACGATTCTTGCCCGCGCTTCTTCTGCTTTCCGCGGATTGCGGCAGGCCATGATGACCGTCGCACCCGCCCGCGCCAGTTCCAGTGCTGTGTGATATCCGATGCCGCTATTCGCGCCGGTAACGATTGCGAGCTTGCCCGTCTGCGCAGGGATTTGACTCGGCGTCCACTTATTCATTTCGTCGATTGTCCTTCGCAGTCCACTCTACACGCTTAGGTCTCGGTCTCCTGTTGAGCGCCAGCTTCGCCCAGCGTGACCGTCACCGTGCGCTTCGCTTTTCCGCGGTAGTACGTGAGTTGCACCGTGTCGCCGGCGCGGTGCTGGTTCATGATCTCGGCCAGGTCCTGCGTGCTGGTCACGGGCTGGCCAGCGACGGCGACAATCAGGTCGCCGCCAAGATAGATCAACTGATTGCCCAGGTACGCCTGCTCGGTGCCGCCATGCAGGCCGGCCTGGTCTGCTGCGCCGCCGGGAAGAACGCGCTGGATCAGGACGCCGGCATTGGCGGCAAGGCCCATCTCCGAAGCGAGTTCGGGCCCGATCGGCAGCGAGACGATCCCCAGCGAAGGCCGCCGGATCCGCCCATACTGCGCAAAATCCTGGAGGACGGCTTTCGCCTTGTCGATGGGGATGGCGAAGCCGATTCCGGCGTTCTGTTCGATCTGTTCATTGGGGTTGGTCGCAATCAGGGAGTTGATCCCGATCACGTCGCCATGCAGGTTGAGCAGCGGGCCACCGGAGTTGCCGGGGTTGATCGCCGCGTCGGTCTGGATCGCATTTTCAATCAGGTTGCCTTCCGGGCCGTGGACGGAGCGGATCGCACTGATGATGCCGGTCGTCATCGTGCCATTCAGGCCAAAGGGATTGCCGATGGCGTAGACCTTCTGGCCCACCTGCAGGTTTTTCGAATCCGCCAGCACGACCGGCTTGAGGTTCGGCGCATTGATCTGTAACAGTGCCAGGTCGTCTGCTTTATCGCGCAGAACAACCTGCGCTTTGTAGGGCTTCTTGCCGACCGTGACTTCGATGTCGCGGCCGCCTTCAATCACGTGGTAGTTCGTCAGGATATGGCCCTGCGCATCGACGATAAAGCCGGACCCCTGCCCCTGCTGCGGGACTGCGCCGTAGAAAAAATTGTAGGCAATCGACGTTGAGGTCACATTCACGACTGCAGGCAGCACGCGCTTGTAGACGCTCATATTGTTCTGCTCCTCTGCGTCGTAGGCTTCATCCGCGCTGGCCTCGGTGAGGTGCAGGGCGCCCAGACGAGGCAGCTCCGCGGCAAAGGGCAGGTGGTCGATGCTCATAAAGCTTTTGCCGGAAGTGACGTACCAGAAAAGACCGACAAACAAACAAATCAAGAGAATTCTTCGCAGCATCATGCGACGTTTCATTCAACGTCCCTTTCGTAAACAGGTCCAATTCATAGTTTAGTCTGCAACTTGTCCCAGATTTCCTTCACGGCCTTCCGCACATCTTCTAAAGACGTGCTGTTCTCGAGAACGAAATCGCAGAACGGGATTTTTTCTTCATCCGGGACCTGGGCAGCGATGCGGGCTTCTGCATCTGCCCGCAGCGCATCCTTGTCCCCTTGAACCCCGTTTCGCGCAAGAAATCGCGCAATTCTCAATTCGAGGGGCGCCGTCACCAGGATCAGCGAATCGAAGCGGTCCCGCCAGCCGGGGACGGTGCCATCGCGTTCTGCTTCAAAAATCAGCGCGGATTCCACCACCGCAACCGCGCGCGGCTCGCGTGTGAATACCTCGCGCATCCACGCTTCCTGGGCGGCGATCACTGCGGGATGGACGATGAGCGAGAGTTCACGTGCGCGGCCCTGTTCAAAGGCCAGCCTGGCGAGCAATTTACGGTCGAGCGAGCCGTCTTCGCGCTGGACATCGGGGCCGAATTGCTTCACTACAGCGGCAAAGACGGCCTGGCCGGGCTGCATCAGGGAGCGGCCGACTGCGTCTGCTTCGATGACATGCGCGCCGCATTCCCGCAGCAACGCGGCGACTGTCGATTTGCCGCTCCCCAATCCGCCCGTCAGGCCAACGCGAAGCATCAGACGGGTCAGCTCGCGTTGCCGGAAGCATTGCCGCGCCGCAGCCGCGCGGCCCGCGTGGTATTCGCCATCAGCATCGCAATGGTGAGTTTGCCGACCCCGCCCGGGACCGGCGAATAGGCGCCGGATACTGCGAAGGCTGACGGATGGACGTCGCCGACAACCGTCGATCCCTTTTTCGCGAAGGCTTCTTGCCGTTCGCTGTTCACGCCGAACAGTTTTTCGAATTGCTCGCGGTCGGTGACCCGGTTAATGCCCACGTCGATGATGGTTGCACCAGGTTTCACCATGTCTGGCGTCACGTATCCGGGGCGACCGATCGCGGCTACCAGAATGTCGGCGCGCCGGCACTGTTCTGCAATATTGGCCGTACGCGAATGGCAGATGGTGACGGTCGCATTCTCCTGCAACAGGAGAATCGCCGTCGGTTTGCCCACGATATCGCTGCGGCCCAGCACCACGGCTTGCTTGCCCGCAATTGCGATCCCGCCGCGCTTCAACATTTCGATCACGCCAATGGCGGTGCAGGGCGCGAAGGCGTCCTGGCCTGTCTGCAGCCTGCCGACGCTGACTGGATGAAACCCGTCCACATCTTTCTCCGGGCTCACAGCCGCCAGCAGTTGCTTGGCATCCACCTGAGGTGGCAGCGGCAATTGCAGCAGGATGCCGTCGATGTCGTCCCGGCGGTTCAGCGAGGAAACAACCTCCAGCATTTCCTCGGTCGTCACCGTGTCCGGAGGCGTAATCAGATCGCTATACAGGCCCAGTTCGGCACAGGTTTTCACCTTGCTGCGGACGTAGATCTCCGACGCCGGGACATGCCCCACCAGGACCGCAGCCAAACCAGGGCGAACTCCGCGCGCGCTTAAACGCGCGACCTCGGCCGCGACCTCACGCTTAATTTCCTCTGCAATCAGGGTCCCGTCCAGGACCCGCGGCACTGTACTGGTGGAAGTCATGCTGATGGCAAAATCCTCAACCTCCATGGTACTTTACGCCGCCGGGCAGCCCATCCTGTCCGGCATTACACTGGACGCATGCCATCCTGGCAGCCAGCCCTGACCATGCTCGCCTGCCCCGCCTGCCGGGAAACTCTGGCTATCCGGGAGGACGTCGTTCCCCCCGCAGTCGGCTGCACCGGCTGTCGCCGCCTCTATCCGATTGTCGATGGCATTCCGGTCCTGATTGTCGAGCGGGCGTTCCGCGAGACTGCCTGACAGAACGACGTAACCGCTGACGGTTACCGAATTACCCGGAAATGGCGTCCGCAGTACCTGCATTCCCGGCATCGACCTGCACTTATTCCCCATCTGCCCTGCATATTGGTGCGTTACCAAGTCGATCGTGCAGCGAGCAGGGAACCGATGTTTTTTTCCTGAGCAGTATTCCGCTGGAGATGTGCTCTGAATCAAAGAAGCTATGTAGGACGGAATCTTTTGTGAGGGGAACCAATGGCAAAGCCCGGGAAAATCGAAAAGTTCAAGACTTCTGACCTTACAGGCCTTCGCCTGGAGCTCTGCAATTCTGCTTATGACTCGTGGCAGGCAGCGGACGTGGTGAGCGAATTCCTCACTGGCCGCGGGTACGGCACCAATCCGGACCGTGTCCGGCATGCGATTGCCGGGATGAAAGGCGGGGTGACCAACTTTGAGCGCATGCAGGAAGAACTCGAGAAAATCGCCTTTGTGATGTAGCCGCTACTCGTACTTAAGGCTCTCGACCGGGTCCATCTGGGCCGCGCGCGTTGCCGGCAGAGTGCCGAAGACTACGCCGACAATGACCGCGGCAAGCAGCGCAATCACCACGGACAAGCCATTGATGGGAAGACGGTAGCTGGTAAACAGCCGCACCGAATAGGGGATGGCCATCCCGATGATCGATCCGGCAAGGCCGCCCGCCAGTGAGATCAGGACCGCCTCTACCAGGAATTGCAGCTTAATCTCTCGCGAGGTCGCTCCCAGCGCCTTGCGTATGCCGATTTCCCGGATGCGCGCCCGCACATTCGCCAGCATGATGTTCATAATGCCGACGCCTCCGACAGCAAGCGTGACGAGCGCCACCAGCAGCAGGACGATCGTCAGCGCATCCGCCGACTGGCCGGCGACCGAGATCAATGCTGTCAGGGTTTGTGCCTTGTATACAGAGTCCGGCTTATGCCGCGAGTGGATGACCTGCTGGATTTCCTTCGCTGCTTCTTCCACATCGCCCTGGTCCCGGATGGAGAAATAAAGCTGGTTCACCACATCGGTGCCCGTGAAATACCGCGCGACTGAGTAGGGAATCAGCACGGTTTCGTCTGTGACTTCGGTGGCGCCGAAGGTCTCCACGCGCTCCTTGAAGACGCCGATGATGGTGAAGGGGATGCCGCTCAGCTTGATGCTCTGGTTGATGGCTTCGTCGGTGCTGCCGAACATTTCCTGCGCAAACTTGACGGCAACCACGGCGACCTGCGCATGCGTTTCTTCATCGTCGTCATCGAAAAAGCGTCCATTGACGGTCACCAGGTTGCGGACGTCGTGATACTCCGGGGAGACCCCGAGGATGAGGATCTCCTTTGACGCCCCGGACGCGAAGGGGATGCGGTCATGGATGGGGACTACCGGAGAAGAAGCGTCCACAGCGGGCACCTGGGCATCGACCGCCTGCTCGTCGTCAAACCGCATCGGGTCGTTGCGAAAATCACTGATGGCGCCTGCGCCGCCGCCGGAATACTCGACCTCAACCTCGTTGATGCCGATCCCCTGGATCAGCTTCTGCACATACTGCTTGCCGGTCAGGCCAATCGTCGTGACCAGGATGAGCGATGCGGACCCGATGACCATGCCCAGCGCCGTGAGCGCAAAGCGCACTTTATTCGCCCGGAAACTGTCGAAAGCGAGGCGCACGATTTCGCTGAGCAGCATGGTGCGCTTGGCGCTGGCCAGCGTCCGCTCGAACCTTGAGTTTTTCGTGAGGATGGCGGACATTTCAATCCTGTTTCAATCCTACTGATGCGAACTTGCAGAGGCAGGCTTCATTTTGCCTCCTGGCGACATCCCATAGCCGTTAACAGTAATTACTTCGCTAGTGACCAGATGTTTCATCCCGTTTATTTACTAGTAATGCATTTTCAGGCGGATCACCCTCCCGCCTGTCTCGCAAAAAACCACGATTTGGAGCCGGCAGAGAAGTCATCATTGCTGGCCTGTCGTTTCCAGCCCTTATGCGGAGAGGGTCGTCCGCCGCTGGCGCTTTGCCGGCCAACGGAATGTTTCGACGATATCAAATTCTCCGCTCGTCGCAGTCTTAACCGGAGGCAATACACGTGAAGCACAGGAAGTTTCCCCCACTCTCTCATCGGTTGCAGATACCGTTTTCCCAGTCGAATTCGACCTTCTTCAAACTCAGCGGCTTTCTATTTCTATTCGTTTTAACGGTGAGCGGCGGAAAGCTGCATTCCCAGGCGGTTTTCGGCACCATTGTGGGCACGGTGAGTGACCCGACCGGGGCCGTTGTGCCCAATGCGACCGTCGTCGTCACTGACATCAATAAGGGCACCAGCCAGACCGTCCAGTCGAACGCCAGTGGCAATTACACCGTCTCCCGCCTGATTCCCGACACCTACAAGATCGAGGCCACGGAGAAGGGCTTTGCCCCGGCGGAAGCGCCGAGCGTCACCGTGACCGCGGACGCCACGCAGCAGGTCAACATCACGCTGCAGGCAGCCGGCAGCAACCAGACGGTGACGGTCTCTGCCGTTGCGCCGCCGCTGCAGACGGATTCCGCCGATGTGGGCAATGTCATCAGTAATCGACAGTTCCAGGCGCTGCCGAATGAGAACCGCAACTTCTCGCAGTTTGCCTTGCTCACGCCCGGTGTGCAGCGCGGATCTTTCAATATCTCGCCGACGGAAAACCCGCAGGGCACCCAGTCCCTGGAGGTGAACGGCGCCAACTACGGATCGCTCGGCTATTATCTGGACGGCACGGACAACCGCGAGCCGATCGACGGCATTATCGTGGTCAACCCGACTCTGGATTCGGTGAGCGAATCGAAGGTCGACACCGAGAATTTCCCAGCCGAGTTTGGCGGTGCGATTGCCGGCTTCGTCTCTGCGCAAACACGTTCGGGATCCAACACTATCCACGGCGATGCGTTCCTCTATCGCCGCAGCCCCTACTTTGAAGCGCGCGATCCGTTCACGCAGTACCAGCCTGACCCGGTGACGGGCAAGTACATACCGGATGCGCTCTACAACCAGTTCGGCGGCTCGGTCGGCGGGCCCATCATCAAGGACAAGGCCTTCTTCTTTGCCGATTACCAGGGCACCCGGCAGAAGGTGGGCACCAGCGTCCAGCAGAACGTTCCGACGGCGCTTGTTCGCAGCACCTGCCTGAATGCTTCCAGCGCAACGTGTGATCTTTCGGAGTACGGGGGCGGCGTGTTCCCGAACATCCTGGTCACCCCGCAGGGGCGTGCGTTGCTGAGCGCGTTTCCGGCACCGAATGCGGGCGCGGGCGTGACGAACAACTATGTGGCTTCCGGCAACGGCAACAACAATGGCGACCAGGCAGACATTCGCCTGGACGACCAGACCACGGCCAGCATCCACACCTTTGCCCGCTACGATTACTCGCGCTTCACCCTCCTGGGTGAGCCGGCTTTGGGCGCCGCGGGCGGCGAAGGCTTCGGCCTCGGCAACACCACGGGTACCGACACGGTCCAGAACCAGAGTGCGGCGACCGGCTTTGACTATGCCATCAGCCCGACGCTGCTCACAGATTTCCGCTTCGGCTTTCTCGGCTATCACGTTGCGGAAAACAAGATCGACAACGGCACCTCGCCGGCAACGGCCGACGGCCTTCCAAACCTGAACACGGGTCTGCTGGAGTCTTCCGGTTCGCCGACGTACAACGTAACGGACGGCTCCATCAGCAACTTCGGCGAGCAGGACTGCAACTGCCCGTTGATTGAGAGCGAGCAGGTCTTCCAGGTCAACAACAACTGGACCAAGACCTTCGGCAATCATTCGGTACGGTTCGGCGCAGACCTGCGTTATGCACTGAATCTTCGCAACGCCAGCGACAGCAATCGCGCCGGTCAGCTGACCTTCAGCCCCACGACGAACGAAAACACTGTTGCCGGCGGCACAGCCGGCTCGGGCATCGCGTCGATCCTCGAAGGGCAGGTTGCGCAGTTCCAGCGCTTCGACGTCTACAACTCGAATGCCGCTACCCGTCAGAAGCGTGGCGCTTTTTATGCGCAGGATAGCTGGCGCGTCACTCCCAAACTTACGGTCAACTATGGCGTCCGCTGGGACATCATCTTTCCCGAGACCGTCAACGCTCCGGGCAACGGCGGCTTTACGGACCTCGCCAATGGGGTGATCCGCGTTGCCGGCGTGGGTGGAATTGGCACAAACGGCAACGAGAAGGTGGACCTCACCAACGTTGGTGGACGTTTCGGATTCGCCTACCAGGTGCGTTCCGGTACGGTCATCCGCGGCGCAGTCGGCCAGGTGTTTGATGACGTGGGCTTCTTCGGAACGATCTTCGGGACTGCCCTCGCGCAGAATGTGCCGGTCGTCAACTCTGAGAATATCGGAAGCACCAACGCGACCTCACCTGTCTACAGCTACAACACGCTGCCTGCGCAAAGCCCGCAGGTCGGGATCCCCGCGAATGGCCTGATCCCGATCATCAACGGCATTGGCTATAACGTGCGTCCGGCGACGCTGGTGCTGCCGAAGGTGGACCAGTTCAACCTGAGCATGCAGCAGCAGATCAATCAGAATGCCACGTTCACCCTGGCCTACATCGGCAACATCGGTGAGCGCGTGTATCCGAGCGAAACAGAGGGCTACAACGTCAACCAGTATGTGTTGCCGACGAACCCCGCGGACCTGACGGCAACGGACAGCAATACGACACCCGGCGTCCTGAGCCAGGACCAGAGGCGGCCGTATTACAACCGGTTCACGGCGAGCACGCCGCCCTGCTGCTCGCAGAACATCAACTCCGTAGCCCCGGCTGCGCGCGAAACCTACAATGCCCTGCAAACGACAGTCGAGCAGCATTTTGCTCACGGCTTCCAGTTGCTGGCGAACTACACCTGGTCGCGCGCGCTCAATTATGGCTCAACCTATTTCGCGATCGATCCGACCGTGGAAAAAGGGCCGAGCGATACCAACCGCAATCAACTCTTCGTGCTGAGCGGGATCTATCAATTGCCGTTCGGCAAGGGGAAGATGTTTGCCGGTAATTCGAATCGCTGGATAAATGAAGCAATCGGGGGCTGGCAGCTTGCGGGGACCACAACGTGGGAGAGCGGTCTGCCATTTACTCCTACATATGCGGAGTGCGGTTCGGACCAGGATGTCGACAGCAACTTCGGTAGTCCGGGTACGTCCAGCGACTGCCGTCCGGATGTTTCAAACAAGGGCAATGCACTGGGCTTC
>Ga0116226_10005939_pt1 | contig 10931 bp, 11 predicted proteins | sample S1TSphfallax_FD_89692 | JGI IMG/M metagenome (GOLD analysis project Ga0116226, IMG submission 89692) | Host-associated microbial communities from peat moss isolated from Minnesota, USA - S1T2_Fa - Sphagnum fallax MG | ecosystem: Host-associated > Plants > Peat moss > Unclassified | place: USA...
CATTCGCAGGTAAAGAATGTTATGACAAGGTGCTAAATGAAGAATTTTAAAGAATTTTATTGTGCAAAACGAAGAATGTCATCACTAGGCAACTATTATGTGATAATATTAACTCCATAACTTCCATCCAACAACACATCTTGTATTGTATTTTTCCCAATCTGTATTTAGATAACTACCATATGATTATTTATTGCTACAATAGTTGTCCTTACCTCTAGTACTAAAGAACCAACTTGGTTTTCTATGGTTGATTTACTTACATTTTGAATTTTCTCTAGTTTTAGCTTTGGCCAAAGATATTTATTTAACTTAAGAACTATTTCAAGCATTTGTCCCAAGCTCAAAGTATAACTTGTTTCTAGCATTTGCTTACCAATGTCCAGAAAAATCTCTTTTATTGTGATTAATTTTTCTTGTGAATTCATTAATTCTTGATATTTATGTGATTCCATAGGAGTAGTATTTGGCATACTTGGCCAAGTTGTGTTCCATCCCTCCATGGATGCGGATGCCTTTCTGAAGGTTTCAAAGTGGAGTTTCACAAAGATGGTTGTAAGGTTAATGATGCTCAAGGAGTTGTTGTGACGGAAACACAAAAGGACAAGAACTTGTACCTCCTTAATGTGAAGGTGCGCAAGGACACGACACACATTGCAAATTCTTTGGATGAAGGTGCCATGCTTTGGCATGAAAGATTTGGCCATCTCAACATGGCAAGGCTTAAGGATTTTGGATGCCATGGTGAATGGCATGAATTTGAAAAAAGTGCCATTGCACCACGTGTGTGAAGCTTGTATTGAAGCCAAACATCAAAGGACATTTTTTCCTAAAGATAAAACGACAAGGGCTTCCAAATTTTTGGAACTTGTGCATAACGATGTGTGTGGACCGATGAAGACCACATCTCGTGGTGGAGCACGATATTTTGTCACCTTCATCGACGATTTTTCGAGAAAAACTCACATTTACCTTTTGGGAACAAAAGGAGAGGTGTTTGACAAATTCAAGGAATACAAGGCCTTGGTGGAGAATCAAACCGGCATGAAGATCAAACTTTTCAATCGGACAATGGAACAGAATTTGTGTCCAAAAAGTTTGATAACTTTTTGCATGAATGTGGAATCCAACGACAAACAAGTGCACCTTACACACCACAACCAAATGGAGTTGTGGAACGAGCCAATAGGACCATCATGGAGTGTGCTAGAAGCATGATTCGTGCACAAGGTATTCATTTGGAGTTTTGGGCCGAAGCAGTGAACACGGCGGTTTACATCAAGAATCTATGCCCAACTAAAGCTCTTGAATCAAAGACCTCGCAAGAAGCATGGACCGGTAGAAAGCCCGATGTATCTCATTTGAAAGTTTTTGGTTGCAAAGCATTTGTTCACATTCTTGATGAAAAGAGAAGCAAATTAAAGTCCAAATCCATGCCTTGTGTGTTTTTAGGGTATTGTGAAGGACCAAAGCATATCGCTTGATGTGTGTAGGAACCAAAAGGATCATCAAGAGTTGAGATGTTGTGTTCCTAGAAGGGACAAAAAAGGTAGAAGGTGTTCATCATAATAGACCCCTTCCAAAACAAGTAGAGCATGTTGTTGTAAGTGAAGTTGTGAATGATGATGAACTTGTCAAGGATGCCATTCCTATATCTTTGAACGAGGGACCAACAAAAGGCATGGAAGGTGATGAATCTACATCAAACTCTTCTTCGGAAGAACAATGTCTTACACCACAAGATGAGGGTTTGAATGAACCACAACAAGATGGACGAAGAGAAAGGCCCCAAAGATAATGTAAAGAATGGCCTCATGATTGGTGGGTGGCCACCAAATAGGTGGAATGGGCCACCATAGCCTTTTCAAAAGAACCTCAAATCGTGGAAGAGACGTTGAATGGCGAAAATGTTAAAAAGTGGGAGATGGCCATGTAAGAGGAATACGACTTTCTTGTGGTCAACAACACTTGGTCCTTGGTGCCACTCCCCAAGGTAGGAAGCCCATTTCTTGCAAATGGGTGTTCAAAATCAAACATGGGGTCCATAGTGAAGTCGAACATTACAAGGCTAGACTTGTGGCAAAAAGTTTGACCTAAACATGTGGAGTTGATTACAATGAAACTTTTGCACCTGCTGCAAAGTTTGTGTCAATTCGTTATATCCTTGCATTAGTAGCCATCGAAGACATCGAGATTCATCAAATGGACATCAAAACCGCATTTCTCAATGGTGACCTTGAAAAGGAGATCTACATGGAACAACCCGAAGGATTCACACAAGAAGGTGAGCATCTTGTGTGCAAGCTTCACAAGTCATTGTACGGGTTGAAACAATCTCCAAGGGCTTGGAACCAAAAATTAGATGCTTTCTTGAAAAGCATTAAGTTTGTGAGGAGTGATGCGGATTTTAATGTGTACGTTGCGAAAGTGGGAGATGTCGAATTTTTCATTGTCATCCACGTCAATGATCTCATCTTGGTGTGTGATAATAAGGACAAACTTTTGCAAGTCAAGGAAAAACTTTCTTGAAAGTTCGAAATGAAAGATCTTGGCGACTTGCATTTCTTCCTTAGCATGGAAGTGGAAAGGGATCGTGCACAACGTTTGCTTTAACATCAACCAAATTGGATATCTCAAGGAGATTCTCAAACGCTTTCGTATGGAGGATTGCAAAGCCATCAGAATGCCATTTGATCCCAAGACAAAGTTGAAGAAAAATGAGAATAAGGATGTTGAGATGGTTTCGTTATCAACAAGGTGTGGGATCCTTGATGTATGCCATGTTGTGTACTCAGTCGAATTTGGCATACCCAATAAGCATGGTGAGTCAACACATGGCCAATCCAAGCATAGAACATTGGATTACGGTCAAGTGCATATTTTGATACTTGCAAGGCACTTTGTAATTCAAATTACGCTTCAGAGGATGAGTGCCCCAAGGTTTGGTCGGATATTGTGATGCGGATTGGGTGGGTGACCTTGAGGATAGGAGATCCACCATAGGGTTTGTATTCATGATGGGAGGTGGAGCCATTTCTTGGAGTAGCAAACGACAATGCACAATCGCTCTATCAACGACAGAGGCCGAATACATGGCAAGTACACGAGCTACCAAGGAAGCCATATGGATGACAAAGCTCATGAAGGAATTAGGGTACATGAAAGAGAAGAAGGCAATGGTGATTCGATGTGACAACTAAGGTGCAATATCATTGATGAAGAATCCCATGCAACATGCTCGAACAAAGCACATTGATGTGCAACATCATTTTGTTCGAGAACGATTTGAAAATGGCGAAGTTACGTTCGAATATTGTTCAACAGAGGATATGGTGACGGATGTGCTAACAAAAGCACGACCAATAGAACGGCATAACAAATTGATAAGCATGTTCGAATTAGAAACTTCATAGAGTGGGAGTGTTAGAAATACTATTCGTTTCTAATTCCCAACGGAAATGAATGTGTTAAACATTCATCAAAAGGATGAATAATATTCTCATCCTTGTAGTAGTTAGGTTAGGTTGAATAGTGGTGGCTAGGGTTTAGAAGTGAAAATTAATTAGGGTTTGGCGGCGACTAGGGTTAGGGTTTGGCGACGGCTAAGGTTTGGTGGCGGCTAGGTTAGGGTTGAATGGTGGCTACTTTAAATTGGCATCCTTGACAAGTTCATCATCATTCACGACTTCATCTACAACATGTTCTAATTGTTTTGAAGGGGATCTATTATGATGAACACTTTATACTTTTTTTGTCCCTTCTAGGAACACAACATCTCAACTCTTGATGATCCTTTTGGTTCCTACACACATCAAGCGATATGTTTTGGTCCTTCACAATACCCTAAAAACACATAAGGCATGGATTTGGACTTTAATTTGCTTCTCTTTTCATCAAGAATGTGAGCAAATGCTTTGCAACCAAAAACTCTCAAATGAGATACATTGGGCTTTCTACTAGTCCATGCTTCTTGCAAGGTCTTTGACTCAAAAGCTTTAGTTGGGCATCAATTCTTGATGTAAATCGTCGTATTCACCGCTTCAGCCCAAAACTCCAAGTGAAGACCTTGTGCATGAATCATGATTCTAGCGCACTCCATGATGGTCCTATTGGCTCATTCCACAACTCCATTTTGTTGTGGTGTGTAAGGTGCACTTGTTTGTCATTGGATTCCATGTTCATGAAAAAAGTTGTCAAACTTTTTAGACACAAATTCTCCTCCGTTGTCCAATCGTAAGGTTTTGATCTTCATGCAAGTTTGATTTTTCAACAAGGCCTTGTAATCCTTGAATTTGTGAAACACCTCTCCTTTTGCTTTTATAAGGTAAACATGAGTTTTTCTTGAAAAGTTGTCGATGAAGGTGACAAAGTATCGTGCTTCACCACGAGATGTGGTCTTTATCAGTCCACACACATCGTTATGCACAAGTTCCAAAAGCATGGAAGCCCTTGTCGCTTCATCTAAACCCTAAACCTTCATCCAAATAATTTGCAATGTGCGTCGTGTCCTTGCGCACCTTCACATTAAAAAGGTAGAATTTCTTTGTCCCTTCGTGCTTCTACCACAACAACTCCTTGCGTGTCATAACCCCCAACAAGTTTTTGTCCTTGGCGTGGTTAGTTCCATGTTTTCCTTTCCTCATTTGACATGACATCTTTTGGGTATGGTGTATTTGGCACCGAGCTTTCTTTTTTGTCATTCGACTCTGTCATTTCACCATTTGGGCATACTACAAAATCCTCCTCCTCCACCTCGTTGCTAATTGTATTGGCCTCCACTAGTTGGTCCAATTCCCTACTATAAGTAAATACTAGTGCTTTATATGGATCATCCTTTACATTTGAATCGTTTCTTGGCCATTTATTTTCTAAGATTGAATTGCTTTTTTTTTTGGGCACTTGGAATCTTAGTAGGTGATCGCACTGTTGATGAAATCATGTTATTTGTTGAATCTATTGGCCATGGATTGTCTCTAGGTGGTTGTGGCAAACTACTTAGAAACTCCGAGGTACACATTTTGATCATTGTCTTATATATCTTATAATCTTGCAAGTGGTTAGTAGATGCCAATATCCAACCTTTGCTTGGAACTCTACATCTACACGTTTTAGCCAAGTATGGAAGAAAATAAAAAAATATTTTTATTCCAACTTTTGATGGTGTTTGACAAGACTATTGTGGATATGGATACCATGACATGATGCAAAATGAAAAAGCTTTATCCTAGGTTTCTTTGATTAAACCCTTCAACTTCAAAATAAAACTAACTTGAATGCAAAAAATAATGCACGTTTGGGAACATGTCAAGTTGGTGACATACTTGTAGTTGTCCACTCAATTTCTACATTTAAATCTAGAATGGCAACCATTGATTTTGATTGGACCATTTGGTTGGTAGTGGTGAGTTTGGAACAGTAGCATATGCCAAAATGGCTCCAAATGGAAAAATAACTACATGTGTTTCAAAAGCCACAAAATCATGTATTTGTTTATGATAATCATTTATTGCTTTGATATAATATTTTTAGTGATTGTTTGTGTCAATAGTCACTATGGATTTGTTCAATAAGCAACTTTAATGTTCAAGTTCAACTTTCATTTTATTTTATTTTTTCATAACTAAATATTTCCTTTTAAGATCACATATTTTGAACAAATATTCATGTTAACACATGTATTGAACCACAATTCAATGCAAGCAATGGGATTTTGATTCCTCTTTCATTTGTTGACACATTGTTGTTTTTTATTATCATACACATCTCATGGTTTTGGGGTTGGCCCTATCATTCGACAATTCACCAAATATTTAACACTTTGTTCCTAAATTTTTGTGACATCTAGGCTTGCATGGGCACATGCTTCTTGGTGGTGATTAGGTCATGTTTGGATTGGCACATACCTCTTGGTGGGTCAACAAGTTTATATGCCACTAAATGGGATCTAGTTTAACATTCTATATGATTTAGATGTTACAAATCAATATATTTCATATTAAATTTATATAAAGTATGACTTCAACATTTCATGTGTCCAATTTTTCAAAAAAAACCAACATAATTTTTTTCCATTCTGTTTCTTTTGTTTAATTTTTTGCAAAAATAATTGTTGCCAATGTTCATGGAAAAAATCATTCATTTTCATTTTTCATCCACATTTTCATCCATAAATATTATTCATCCATGAACACGTGGTATAATATTCGTTTATGTCACCAAATATTCTATCCCATGTGTTAAATAATATTTTCCAAATATTTTATTGACATCAACAAAATATTCCAAAAAATGCACTCGTGTTCACCTACTCACTGCTCATGCTCACATGCTCACAAAATTACATCCCTACTCGCAAAAAAAAGGTTTCTAGTTCTTTGTGTACAAATGAGTTGTGGTAGTCAAAGGTTGTTGGTAATTAAGCAATGTACAATCTTGCCACAAGTGGACACACCAAGCCTATTTTTTTTATGATGGTGCAAAGTTTGTTACAAATGAAATATTGGAAAATTTTCAGGAAATGGACTACTTAGAATGAAACAAAGTATAAAGATCTCGAATTGATAACCCAAATGTCTAAATTATGAATGATTGTTGGCCTTGGGTGGTGGAAGTCTAGCCTGGTGACATAATACATAGCAACTTGTTGAACATTGTTTAAATTTATGATAAATGCTATGAAGAGGAGGAGTTTTCATATGATGATTCTAAAAGTAGGTTAGATGACAAAATTGGTGACTATTTTGAAACATAAATATAACATTTATACATGTTCCTAATTAGTGGAAAGATTTGGACATATAGGAGGGAGGATTGATGGTTAAAAACATATAATTACGTATAGTGTTCCAATAATCAATGTAATTTTTATTATTACACATTTGTTTTGGATGCACATGTTTTTCAATTGACATTTGATATGACAATGTTTGTGGCAAATTTGAATGGTTGATGGAATTTTGTAGTGGGGCATGCTTTTGCAAAATACCACAAATGACAAAATTTCACATATAACTTCATTGCTATAGAACGTAAAGAAGTATGCCATGTGTCACTATATTAACAAATCATGATAATTGTATATTTACACATAGGGAAATATTTTAATACCTTGATACTTTGCCATGGGTCATCATTATGACTAGTTGAAATGAACAACTTGGGTTGAATAATAATACAAATAAAACATATCATTTAATTATCTTAAAATATGCCATGTGTCATTATCCCATTTGATGTTAATTATTACATGTGGGTTTTTGGAGGCCACATAATGTTAAAGGGCATGCACAAAGATGTGTACAAAATCTAGCCAAATCCCAACCTTTCCCTTTTCGCGTCAAGATAATTACATAATAATAGTAATAATAATGCAAATATATTATGTTAGTGATATGTGGCAACATATCATATGAACAAAAAGTTTACCAATTTAGTTGCAAATTAGTTACATGCGATAATATGTATATGGTGGGTCAACAAATGAACCAATATTTTTTTTATTTTTTTTCCATCCATCTATAATTGTCACTTGCAACTTGTCCAACACAACTAAAAGAAAAATAGTTGCAAATGTTGTTTGCAACTAAAATTAGTTGAAAATTCCTTGTTTTCTTTTAGTGTTTATACTTCCTTCTTAAATCAAAAGTAGGTGCTTGAGCTAGTCAACACACCCTAGGTAACTCCCTAACTATTATAGTAACTCCAACAATTATTTTCCCCACCTTAACAAACACCATTTAGACCTAATGGTAACAAGCCCAAAATTCGGTGTTGATAAATTTTTATTTTTTCATCAATTTGGACCACAAATGATAAAATTGTGCCACATTTAATAAAAAGAAAGCACCCAAAGAAAGGGAGATAAAAATAAACAAGGGGCAAGGACCAAATTCTAGGCAAGCAAGTAGCCCAAACGAGGCAGGCTATAAAAAGGAAAAGGAACCATAAAAAATTGAACCTTCCACTAATTGCATGAAGCATATCAATTTAAGAAAGGGGGGGTTTAAACTTGACAAAACTCCAAGCCTAGATAAACCCTCCCTTGTAGTAACAAACTATCTCAAGATGGAGGTGGCTTACGCTCTTTGTAATGCAACGACACTTTGTGTTTATAAAAAGAATGGAACATTGTTAAAGGAGGGCCTTCAATGCCTTTTGCTATCCACACCATATTAGCACATTAATGAATAAAGTTATTGGTCTACTAATGAAGACTCTTAAAAACCTCTATGGCAAGAGGGAAAAACAAATCCGTTGGCTAACGATTGTGATAAAGTCCTTCCTTCACATGAGTTGCTAATGTCACAACCACCCCATGAAAAAAAGCTGCCAATGATACCAAGTTTGTTTGAGTGCGTTGATAATGACACCTTGGCCAATGTGTGAATGCCATTGACCGATAAAATAATGTTGATTCACCTACAAGAAGACTGATTAAAAGAACGTGGGTTTGTTTTCGCAAAACATGAAACTTGCATCTCTTTTGCAATGGATGCAAAAACATTTTGAACAACATCATGGGATGCAGCCTCTCCCCACCATGGGCATAGCGGAAGAAGTGGGTTCCCATGGGGTTTAACGACTTGCCACAAATGTAATGTGTTAGATCAAGAGCCAAAGGATAGGAGAGGCCTAATATAGTCCGTAATACAAAAGAGAAAACATCATAGGGCAAATGAAAACATGGGATGACAAGGTGAACAAATAGCCAAACTCCTACACTTGACCTTGCATAGGACCTCAAGCACGTTCAATGCGAATCAAAAAACATGTTAGAGATGATGTTGGAAATTGAATGTTCGTGTAATTTTTTTGAAATAATCTATTGAAGTTGATATGTTCCCTTCTCTACAAGTTGCTCGAACATGCGTAAACATGTTGCTACAACTAAAGGAAAAAGTTATTGAAACAACCTCTAGTGTGTCTAGAAGAGGAGTGAACTTGGACTACTTGCATGAGTTGTTGCAACCCTAGCCTTGGGCTTATGACCAAGGTAAAAGCTTACAAAGGTGCTACCCAAAAATGAAGCCCGTGAGTCTTGTGTGAAGGAATGAATCCACAAATTCCCAAATGAGCTCCCACTTTGGGAGTTGGAATCCTAATGGACTTCCAAATTTTCAGAAGGCGATTGCAAGGGTCAAAACTTATTGGATCAAAAAATTCCTATACCAATTGAAAATCTCTTGAAACATAAATATCTAAAATGAACTCACATGACCCATTTGGGTATTTAAAACATAAATTATGGCAAAAAAAAGGTCGAGAATCAAATTGTCAAATTGATTCCCAACAACTAAAAGTCGGTAATTTCCCTGATTTACTTACGTGTAGGTGGTGTGCCATGTACCGTTGGAAAGCTCTCAATGAGGGCTAAAATTTTGCTTGGAATTTCACCTTAATCAGAGGTTTACTCAAGAACTTATGGGCCTCCAAATTACGAGAGTCCCAATTTTAGGAATTTCGAGACTCCCAACTTGGGATTGAAAGTCCCGAGACAAAATGACATTTGGGTGTAGGCCCTGTGGTTAAGCACAAAGAATATTATAAGGGGAAGGTGGTGGCTTCTCCCAAGTCCGAGTTGTGATAAATTTTATGAGTTTGTGTTTGCTTGTGGTTCGTCCGTGCACCAAAAGTGTTCCAACTATGCATTAACCAACTTGTTGTTTAGTTTGTGTAAGTCTGTGTGAATAATTGACCCACTTGTCATTTGTTCTAGTCCCCATCTTGGAGTTTCGACACACCCCTTTACCCCCAAAATGTTGCGAGCCAGGAAACGTACCTCAACTCCTTATCCTTCCATTGTTTTCACCTTGGGATTTGTAGTTGAGTCTATCAAAGAGTTTGGGGGTGCGTCAATAGTAGCCTCCAATGAGAATGGACACAAATCTAACAAGAATCTAGATGTAATAATTGATGCTACTGGTGCCCAACTCCCCAAAAAAGTCATTTGCGCAATGATATTTGTTGAGATGAGGCCTATAGGGTGAATGCATAGTCAAGTGGTTAAAAATTGCAAATTATAATCCCTATGATCCTAAACAAGATTCTTTTTAAATGATTCAAATGGACATGGTTGTTGCTTTTAAAAATATTATTATTTTAGTTTCTGAATAATACATGTTCCCAAATCTATGTGAATTTTTTTATATTTAATGTAGTTGATGTTATTTTTTAACTTGGAAGTCTTAAAAGGAAAACCCACAAAGTCCATATGAATAATGACTCATGTAAAGCTCTCAAAAAATATGTTGTTGGCCAATGAAAAACAAACAAAAATTGCAAATCATATGAACTTAAGAAAATATGGTCAAATTTGAACCATTCAAAAGTCCCTAACTATTAAATGGTTAAGGTTTTCAAAGAAAAGAATCATGATATGAATTTATCATTTTGTATTTCATCATATATTGAATCCCAATAACAAATTTGGAATGTGAATTAATATAAAATTTTCCATTTTGTGACATTCCAATCAAATGACTTGTCCATATTTTTTGACTTCAAAAGTCCATTACTACCGGCAAATGAGTTTTTTTATCAATAAATAACCACACAATTTTCTTGATAATGAAATTGTTGGTCTAGATGTAAATCCCAATTAATAGATCTAAAAATATATTAATCACCATATGCATTTGAAAGTACCTAAGAAAAAATTGTTGTCACAAAAGTGAGCCATTTGATTGTGCATCTACCCTATACTTTTAATAAAAATGGGGAGCGTAACTTGCCAATGCACCAAAGGGGCCTTTAGACACTGAAGAGAACATGGGCCTAAAAGCCTTTCAACAACATACATGAAGGTTGAATTGAATGAAGCAAACTAACATTGGAAACAAAGGGGGCCACTAAAACCCTAATGCCGTTAGGAGGGCAAAAAAAACATGAAGAGGGGTAAAACTAGCTAGCAAGTTGAAAGGGGACCATGTGGC
>Ga0116226_10005940_pt1 | contig 10931 bp, 4 predicted proteins | sample S1TSphfallax_FD_89692 | JGI IMG/M metagenome (GOLD analysis project Ga0116226, IMG submission 89692) | Host-associated microbial communities from peat moss isolated from Minnesota, USA - S1T2_Fa - Sphagnum fallax MG | ecosystem: Host-associated > Plants > Peat moss > Unclassified | place: USA...
ATACAGTATGGGCCACTGCGTATCCATGCTGGCCTAAAAAGAAGCCGGTTCCTGCCACCACTGCAAGCGTCCTGTCGTCTGTCGAGTTGAACGATGTGCGCTGCCCCAAAATCTGCAGTCCCGGCCATGATCATCACTTCATTAAAATCTGTCATGGAAAGAGGATCAGCGTTCTCCTAGCGCAGACAAGAAAACAGAAAGGTGGCCGACGTCTTCGAAAAAACGCTAACACCTTGATCCGCAGTGCAGAACAACGGTTCAACCACTAAAAAGAATGTGCAGCTCTCGAGCGATAGCTAGTAGGTATAAACTGAGAACTCGTCATGTTCGGAGGTTGAAATCTTGGAGTTACATACCTCATAAGTGGTTTCAACTAGATCTCCCGGAAAGTCGATGATAACAGTGGCCTGTACGCGGTACTTAATGCTTCCATCCAGAACGTACTGTGCTTGGAACTTGCCGAGTGGTTTGGAGTTAGGGTCAGCTGTCTGTGTGATAACATTGTCCACCACAACGATCACACCTTGCTGGAGTTTGGTCAGGTCACCTCCAGGTCCGGCCACCACCAAACCGGTGGGATTAGGTACCAAGATAGACTCCTGAAAGAAAAACGTCACGTTGTGGGTCTTGTGCGTGTGCGCACTAACTGATCCGCTCATGCAAATGAGTAGAATGCTGACAACCGCCACCACCGTTGTCATCATCACAGTTTTAGCCGCCATTGTAAATAAAAACTATATTGATCAGCTGGTAAGACAGATAAGTAATGTTATGCAGTTGAACTTAACGTCCAAAAGAGCAAGCGAATTTCGAATGAGTTCGAAATCCAAAGCAGACTATTGCGAATGTAAACACTCCTGATGAGCTAGAACAGCAGTCTAACTGAGACTACAGAAAGAGAAACTCGAGAACTGTAGAGTCAGAGGGATGAGTCGAAATGTCGCCGGGAAACGCACCCGTCTAGAGTGGAGTTGGATTGGAAATTGTACAGAGAAGGGGTGGTTTTATGGGGGAAAGGGAGGGGGAGTGGGGGATCGGGATCTATACGACATCCACGCCCTACAAAAATAGGGTGCGTGGACTTGGTAGCCTTGTGACACAGCATTGCCGCACCACAAATCGTGACAAATTCTTTCTTTATCAGCAGCCAAGCTGCTGCAGGAGCGCTTGAAGGCCGTGACCTGGTAAAATCCAAGTTGGGCAGGGCTGGCACATTGCGTACAAAACGGCTCTCCCCCCACGGCAAGTTCAAATTAGCAACCGTTCAAAATAGGACATGTACCTAGTCCCATTTCGGTCCAATGCCACAAACACTGCATTTCTCCACTCACTAGTAAAAATGGCCACCCGCTCTGAAGAGGTAGATGCATTGTACAATGTTGCCATCCCCTCTGACCGGAGTGCATATTATATTTTTTTCAGACAATAGTATTACTACAAGGAAATTGTAGTCAGCTCATTGGAAAGAATGTACACCAATATGGGATGTACGAAATGCTCAGGTACTTTGCCAAGTTGACTTTGTATCCTTGCCAAAGCCATTCTACCAAATTGCCAGGCCTACTGTGCCCCTCCTCAAGTCAACGTTTCCAGGTCCATATGGCCAAGTCGTGAACTCCACATTGCTATTTTGCCAAATTGCCAAATTCACATTGCCCAAGTTGGCCTTTTCTCTTTGTCAACGCCACTCTACCAAATTGCAAGGCTGACATTGCCCAAGTTGGCCTTTTCTCTTTGTCAACGCCACTCTACCAAATTGCAAGGCTGACATTGCCCAAGTTGACCTTTTCTCTTTGCCAACGCCACTCTACCAAATTGCAAGGCTGGCATTGCCCAAGTTGACGTTGTTGTCTTTTGTCAATGTCACTCTACCATATTGCAATGCCTCATATCAACATCGGCTAACCTCAAGGCAACATTGCCAGGTCTGTATTCCCAAATTGCCAACCTCACATTGCTATTTTGCCAAGTTGCCAAGTCTAGTTTACCCTGTGGAATTAATGCCTGAATGAGCTTCAAGTTGGCCACAAATTTTACTATTTCTTGGACGTCCAAGGTGTGAATGTTTTGTTTGGTCTGCCCAAACTTTTGCCCCAGAAAATTGGACTGCCCTTGTTATTTTTGTTTTTTTCACAGGCAACTTAGGGCTCTGCCCCAGCTCCTTCCATTTTCACTACCTTCTCTCTCTTCTCATTGCTTTTGTGACTTGATGGGTCTTTGAAGCTTGCAAGGCGTCCTTTCAAAATTCAAACTCCCTTCTAAATTATTTTTCAAACATATTGAGAGCAAATTGAAATTTTTAGATTTCAATTTTCATGTATTTTAAAAATCCACTTTTGTGAATGATGTGGATTTGAAAGCATCCTAGTGGGATGGAAGGCTATCCATGAAAGTTCATGAAATCCCTGGATGAAAAAAATTCATCCAAGAAATTCAATCTATAATTTTATTTCATCCATTAAGTTTAGACACCACATGTGAATACAAATGGTGAACTTGATTGCCATGTGCTATATACCTAAAGTAGCAAAACCCATATTTTCTTTTCCAAGGAATATGTAAATGGATGTCTACTTCATTGTTGGAGGTTATGACACCCAAAAATGTTTCTAGGATGTCCATAGCCAAGGGATTTTTGTCATGACTCCAATCTTGAGCTCATGACCAAGGCTAAAGCATGAGAATGGGAGTAGGTTAAAAAATTGTTTTGAAATTCAATCGCACTTTTACAATTGTGAGAAAATGCAAGGAAGTGAATCCTAAGCATTCTAAAATGATAAGCATTTTGGTATTGACAATTGTTCGTGGTTCATCCATGCACCATTTTGTTTTAACTTGTACTAAAGTTTACTTCTTTTTTTATCTATGTAACATTAAAAGAAAATTTCAAATATATGATTGAGTTTTGATTAGTATTTTAATCATAAAGGACAAAAATGATTAATAACACTAAAGTCATTATGAACAAGTTTTTAAAAACGATAGTCATTTATGAAATGATTTGGCACAATAATGTAGCACATTTCATCCATTAATTATAAAGGACATATGTGAAATCATAATGATAATTTAATCATTGTTTAATTTATTATTATTATTATTACAAATTGAACCCAAAAACTTGGGGAACATTTTTTAAAATTTATAAAATTTATAACTATAGATTTATTAATATAATAAATAAAATATATAAACCCTTGGACCCCAAGGTTGGAGTTCAACTTTTTTACCACCAAACCACCCCACTTGTTGTGTAAATAATATAATATTTATTTTATTTACATCATATTTCATTTAAAAATTACATAAAACCCAAATTTGATCATTCATATCTTATTGATAATTTGTCCAAATGAAGAAATTAAAAATTTATTCATAAATTCCTTCAATAATGTAAAAAATTATATAGTTTGTTTTTTAAAAATATAAATTCATTTCAAATTTCTTTTTTGAATTATTTGTTATTGCATTTCAATGACCATTTTTTGGAAAAATAAATTCAAACACATGATTTCTAAATGGAAAAACCTTTGTGGCTAATACAAGAATCAATAAAAAAAAATCTTTTATATGTTAATCCTTCATTTGATTTAGGAATTTATGTTATACAATTGTTTTTCCAATATATCGTAACTTTACTAAAAACTTTTAATTTTAGATGTATGAGTCTATATAATTTATCCACATAATATATTTATAAATGGATTATAAATCAATTGCCTTATATATATATAATATTTTTATATTATGTATATTCAGTATGACTTAAATTTAATTTCAATATTTCAATTTAATTTGAAAAATATTAGTTAATATTAAAATAAATAAAATTTATGACATTATAAATTCTAATCATTTTACACAATAAAAATAAATATATTATATATTTTACTTACGTTATGATAAAATTTAAATGTACATATAAAATTATGTTATCACATCTTACATTTTTATTTTATTTTAAATTTACCATATGAACTTTTATCTATAATATATCATACTTTTACCATTCAAATTATGTCAATGTATAATATTTAATTTATTCACATTGAATATTTAAAATGGATCATATATCAAGTATATATTTTTTAAATGTAATAATTTTAAAAATATTACCTATATGTATAATATTAAGCAAAATTGGTTCCATACATGTCATAGTTTCTTATGTCTATTTATATTCATATTCAATTAATGATAGTCATTTTTTAACATATTTGAAATGACTTTACCTTAGTTGCATTTTCAAATGATATTTTAAACATCCACATCACATTGTCATCAATCATTGATGTCAAATGGATGAAAACTTGCAATGAGAAAATGATGTCATCCTTCCTATTTTCATGTCATCATCTACTAATCAAATGCACCATTAATATATGACTACATTTTTTCCCACATAGGATTTAGTAACATCCTATGACTATATTCAATTATGTAGTCATTTATGTAATCATTTAGGACATCCAATCATTGATTTCTTGGTTGCAAAATATAGAATTCCTTTTAATGTATGTTGATATCACCTTGGGCTCCCAATTGTGATCTTTTTCTAATCCTATATTAGAGATCCCAACTATGTTCTATTTTGGGATTTAAGGAGCACATGACCTAGGGTTTACAAAATCACTACATAACTTGGGTATTGACAAGATTATTTTTCCCCTATATGGCTTGACAAACCTAAAGGTGCATCAATGTCCCTTTTAACAACCCCAATTTCATGAATAAAATTTCATCCACCCCCCCATAAAAAATTCACAAATGACTTTTATGCAAGTTCATTCAACATCCATGGAATTTATGACTTTTAATGCAAAAAATAAAAATTGTGAATAAAATCCACTTCATGGATGAAATATAAATAAAAATAATATTTATTGGACAGGAATTTGATTTCATCCTAAAAATTTCATAAATTTTCATGGATGGACATCCATCACTTTAATATGGTTTCAAAAATCCACATCATTCACAAAAAATACATATTGTTTTTGTCAAGATGTTAATAATAACTTTATCAAAATACTGGTAATTCAGGTATGATCACTAAGGGGTGAAAGCATGAAATAAGGAGCTAGTTGTGCTATGGTTAAATTTTTTTCCAAGGATTATATTTTCCACATGGCAATTTTCTATTTGTTTATACTGCATTTTCACATAACTTTTCAAATAGAATATCAAATTTGAGGCCAAATATGACATATAACATGATAAAAACTCAAATGTATAATTTTACTTTGGACCATGATTACCAATTCAAAATTATAATAATAATACTTAAGGATGTTCGAGTATCAAAATTTAAACATGTACATGTATTTTATTTTGAATGTTTTGAACATATGGATCCCTTTGTGTGGAATATATTAAAAGTCACAAAAAAATTGATGATTTGGTGAACATTTGATAAGAAAAAGGGCTTTTGAAACAAAAAAACCACATGTCCACATGTTTTTCTTGAGTGTTTAAAACATATAAAAGGACTTTTGAAACATGGTGAATTTTTATGAAAATTTTGTAGTTGCAACTTTGAAAGTGTAAGAATTTATTTTTAAAATTAAATGATTTTTTAAATATATAATGTTCCCATGGTGATTTTTCAAAAACAATTTTTAAGGACTATCCACACATTCTATGGCTCCTTATTTCATGCTTTCACCCCAAGTCTTTTTAAGGCAATTACTAATTGCTTATATTATAAATTACGATTTTTAACAAATTTTAATGAAAATTGGTCCATAATTGTTCTAGCAAAAAGAAGGGTAATAATGAACATTTAGGTGGTTAACATCTATCATTAAAACAACATACATTAGAAGAAATTTGAAAATCAACGACTAGATTTGTGACTCATTTATAGTTGTAATGAACACATGCAACTAAAAACAACCTAGTCACCTTTGATAAATGCCATAAGACAATCAATTACACATGATATGGTTATGAAGTTGAAAGTGTAGTCGCAAACCTTACCATTAGGCCATAATTTTTCATCCATTACCATGGATGTTCCTTAATATGACATGGAACCCCAATATGTGACTACATTTGGGATAGTTCCATGTTACCAAATGTGCCATTGATGGGTGGTGAGGATTTAACGACATGGTAATTTAAAGAACTAATGGTGATAAAACATGTGACAATTTTCCATTTATTCAAAAAAAAAATTATAAATACAACAATTAAATATTATAATTAAATAACTATAATCCATTCTAGGTTAAATTATAATAAGCAACTTATTATAGGCTAGGCTAAGGTAGAATATGCTACTTAGCATAAGCTAAGTAGGTAGGTATGATCCTATTTATTTTGGTAGGGACAAGCCTTTTGATTGGCTCAGCCCAAATGGCACATGCATTATAATGCATATTATGAATCTAATCCATGTTCTTTCACTTAGATATATATTTTACAAGTTTGAAGTTGTAGACAAAAGATATGGGATAAATTTTAATGAAAGCGAAACACTATAACACTACAACATTATCACATCCTTTCTCCTATAAAACATTGTCATGATCCACACAATAAAATATTTACTATTTTCCACAACTATTTAGTACCTATCCTACTTATCACAGACTACTTAAGCTACATACTAATTACTATCTAATACCTAACCTACTTAATTAATTGTTTAACATAGCTAATTCATTCATTCATTAATACAAAAACACTATGACATATCCACAAAATAAAATACCTCTTGTTTAACTTATAACCTACCTACCTTCTATCTATTACCTATCCTACTTATTACACACTACTTAGCCTATCTAATCTGATTAATTAGTTAAAATGAAAATATGATCACATATTCACATGCAATAAACTAATTAATCTACCTACTACCTTTAGTTTACTAATTAATTAATGACCTAGCCTAATTAGGTTTAACCTTCATAGCTTAACGACCTATTAACTACACCTAGTAAACTAGCCTATTATTACCTATAGATAACTTAGGCCAATTAACTAAATATGCAAGCTAAGCTAGGCTATCAATGTACATAGGCCTATTTAGTTTAACATAACTTATTAAACTTACCTAATTCAATTTACCAACTAGGTTATAATAGTTTTTTTAGTAACCTATTAACTATTAGATATTATATGCAAAACCTTCGGCCTTCATTTGCTACACATCATGGAAGACCCATGGATGGGTACATCGAAGGGGTAATAGTCCAATTGAAATAACAAAATTTGCCATGTGTGATCTATGTTTCTTTGTACATGTGATAGAATGTACTATTGTAATTGTAAGAAAATTCATTATAATTGCAAAAACAACTATGTTATCATCCATCAATGGATGTAATCAAAATTGGATGACATTGGTCACTTTTCATCTACATTTTCAATGAAAATCATATTAATCATAAGTTGTAGTTGCATTTATGATTATAATTTGATTCAACCTTTCCTATAGTTGCATATGCAACTACAAGTTGCAACTACATGGACATGTAAAACTAACATATTGCTAGTCATAAAATAATTGGTTTGGACACTAGTTGCATAATAGCCACAAAAATATGGTCAAAATGGACAACATTTCTTTTAGTGATAGGGAATTTCCATGTTGATATAAGTGAAAACAAGAAGCAAAGAAAATCATTAGCAATTTAAATGAAAAAGGAAGCATTCAAAAAAGTTTTAATGAACAAAAGTAGAAGACAATTATAATGAAGCTAGCAAATTATATGGTTGCACATGAAGGGAATGAACTTTATAGAAAACATAAAACTTGCACATGAAACATAATGCTTACAAAATGAAAATAACACCCAAGTGTTAATCACATGGATGCATAATTCCTTGTGGTAATAGGCCTTCAACACTAGTTTAAAACTAGTAATCACTATTTGCTTTATGGTTGTATCCCTTAAGAGGGGCCTCAAATATGGTTAAAGTTTGTAAGTTCTTGTTGAGTTCATCTTGGATTGTTGTGGCCAGGATGCTATTTGAAAGAAAGTTATGATAGGAAGTTTTAAAAATCTTTCCATATTTTTAAATACCTATTAGAATTCAGTATATAATTGGGGGCCTTAGATTTGTTTAGGACACATGGTGAATATAAGGTTATGTTGTGATGAAACATACCATGTGTAGATGGGATTTTCATTTTGGGAAAAAATCACCCAAAACATGCACAAACCAAACCAATGTGCACCTGAGTTTGTACAAAATGGTAGCCATAAAACATTGGTTGCCAATAATAACTATAGGTGTATATAAGTTTGTATTTATATTATATTATTCACAAGCATCATCCAAATTGAAACTTGAGGTGGCATTAATTACATTGTAATCACAAATATGACCAAAAATCATTCAATAGTCAAGTGTGATTATGAGATTCACAATTGCATGTGACCACTAGTTGCAAATTAATTGTAAACATATTGGTTGCAAATGCCAAGATTTTTAGAAGTGTTCACACTTGGACAAATTGGACAAGGACAATGGTACCATATCCATTGTTTACCATTAATTGTTAGCTTCATTTTTTTCCATAATTTGATATCTCTTGCACAATACATCTAGGAGAACTTAACCTCATTGTTGAATCCAAACATTAATAAAATTTAGTTGCAAAATATTGTTCATTGAATTACTTGTAATTGAATTTTAAAGTCTTAAAATTAAATTTTTTTTCTTTTTTATAAAATCAAAATTATTGAAGTGCACCCTTGAGTGACCTTTCCTTTGCAATTTTCCCCAATGCCCAATTTAGTACAATAATTTACCTAAATTCCAAAGTTAGAAAAAACTCTAATGTTCAATTGTAGAGTCCTTAAAAAAACCTTTGCTAAGTTATGGACACAAAAATATGACCGTCACCTACATTATAGATGAATAATTTGAAATTGTACAATGATATTTACAAATTTTTAAAGTTGTCATATGTGAACAAAAGAATTATTTATACATGAAATCAAAGAGAATATTTAAAGAGATTAATTAAAGGAGCTAATGTGGTTAAGTGATGTTTCAAAAATTTCCTCACTTTTTTTTTAAAGTGACAATAAATTTGTTTTACAAAATTTTGAGAGAAAAGATGTATTGAAACTTAATGGAACTCAGGAAGTGTGGAATTCTAGAAGACTTTAGTAGGTTTTATTCGGGTTTAGGTATGTATTAACAATTTTACCAAATTTACATACATGATTTACATAATTACAACCTCAATGTATGGATATGGGCATATTTATTGGTAGCCCTTCATTTTCCAATAATTAATAGATATTCAAAATACACATTATATATATATATATAGTCAATATATATAATTGATTTTACATGAAATTTATATCCTATACAAAATTTGTTACAAGACCATCATTATAGTAGTCAATTGCATGCGGTGTTTTCAAATGAATCAAGGTTTGCCCTAAGTTGCCTTTGTGATTGCAAATGATTATGCATAAGTATTGTAATATTATAAGCTTATGTTTGGTTAAATAATTGAAGTTTTGAAAGTTGTGTAACAATTTCCAATCACATGCAATCCTTCATGTGTGAGAAAGTGGAAAATCTTTAAAATTTCATTCCTTTTCACGTGATTTTATTATTTTGTTACTTGTAGGGTGGATTAATGTTATTACTTGAACCAAAAGCATCACAAAGAAAAAATCATTATATGTAGTGAATTAGTTAATCTAGCATAATGCGATTGGTCATTTGAGGAAAATATTTAAAAATTTTGATTTGCAATTTAGTAAAAAGAATGTTTTATTTTTTATGACCTACAAAAAAAGTTTGTATTATACTGTTATGTAAAGGCCTATTGAATTATTTTTTCATAAATATGTCATCTAAAAAGTTTGAGACTTTTAAAAATTAAAAATAATGACAGAATTGGTTACAAACAAATATCTTTTCTTTTTTTAATTCTAATAATAGAAAATATAATGAAAAGATCTATACAAAAAAATTACAAGATTCTATCAATACATCAATTTTCAAGGCATATTTCAAAAAATTCAAGAGTGATTAAAAAAAGTGACCCCTAATAAGGTGAATGCACCTTGTATGCATTTGATTTTTTTATGAATTAATATAGTTCATTATACCCACATTGCTCCCATTGTGGCATAATGAAGGGGTTGCACCTACAACAATACATTATTAAGGAAAGAGAAAGTATGTACTTATGGGAATGCATGCTTAGGAACAAAACCTTTGTTGTTGTCTTTGAAAAACGTGCCTAGCCTAATTCACTCTTCAAAGTGAAAATGTCCATTTCATTCCAATTGCTCACACTTCACTAACATAGATCCAAAATGACTACATTTTGCACCAAACCTTTCTCGTGTAATATTGGGCTACATTTCACTTAAAATTAAGTTAAAATACTAGTGAAGTGTGTCACATGGATCCTAGTAGTGAAATTATGTGGGACCAAATGAAAACTACAGCTTTAGAGTATATATAGTCGCTGTCACTTCAAGGCAAAGTCACCAGATGAGTATAGATTTTCCTGGGTTGTTTTTTCCATTTGGATTTGTGGTTGAGTTCAGTTCCATATAAAAGTTTATTGGGAAGTACATCTGGCTGCATAGAATTTCAAAACAATAAATAGGATTTGAAGTCTTTTGGATGAATATAACTTATAAAGTTGGTGCCTTTCTTTCCTTTTTAGGATTTTCTTTTGGCACAAATGAACACTTTATTGCAAAGGGAAAATGGAAGTACAAACACCGGACCACACCTGAAGCTCTTCACTAGAGTACCTTAGGCAACACATTGCAGTAGCTACGACACTTGGTCATAGATACGAGAGAACCGAGGTATTCTCACACTACTCGAAAGGGTAGATAGTGGTAGACACTCCCCAGAAACCAAAACCCATTACTAGGTTTAAGACATGCACACAAATTTTCAAAAAGAAAATATGAGTATCATGATGTGGA
>Ga0116226_10005941_pt1 | contig 10931 bp, 8 predicted proteins | sample S1TSphfallax_FD_89692 | JGI IMG/M metagenome (GOLD analysis project Ga0116226, IMG submission 89692) | Host-associated microbial communities from peat moss isolated from Minnesota, USA - S1T2_Fa - Sphagnum fallax MG | ecosystem: Host-associated > Plants > Peat moss > Unclassified | place: USA...
ACATCAGCTGCTTCTTCACTCTTCAACTCTTCAGAAACTGTTGGCTCAGGAATTGGGAAGAGGTTTGCAACTTCAGACTCATTTTTCAGTGCTTTCCTATGAAACAAAGAACAAGCAGTGGGCTACTGACAAAGAGATAGATGGGGTGTTAGATGGGGCCATACCAATGTCTGGCAGGAACCCTGTAGGTACAGTTAGTCTTCACATTCATCAATACCTATACAGTTAAAATTTACCATCACCCAACAGCTGTATTTGCCACAGTTAATTGCATGACTATGTCACCCTCCATTGTTGCCTCTTATATGCCCTTCATCAGCTACTAGGAGCACAAGCATAAAAACATTCCCTGTTTCACATCAAGAAGAACAAAGACAACTGCAAAAATATGGACACAAATACTGACCAGAAATTGGATATGATGGCCTCATACTGCCCAGTCCCTAGTGACAACTACCTGGTTCAATTGAGCACAGGTGCTATGACCTTCTAGCTTCTTCAGATCTATTGGAAGTTAAAATTGATGACTCTGTCAAGTGGGGCAGGAGGATATATTACGGACAGACAGAAAATAAACTGGAACTTGAAAAAAATTCTGTGAAGCAAGAAAATTCAGTGGAGAATAGTCAAGAATCCTTCCAAGGTGGTGTGCTGAACAGCACTTACAATCCCTCATCTTACAGATTGTGAGAAAACATATTCAACTACAAAGACAACTACAAAAAGAGCTTCCCCAGACCTGCACCTCAATCCTTCAAAAAAGTTGTTTAAACACCTTCAGGATGATGAGGTGCGATGCTGCTCATCTTGTGGGAAGTGGACACCAGGTTGCTGAACATCAGGGCCCAAAGAAAGCCCCAGATCAGGGCCTAGTGAAGATTCCTGGACAGCCACAGAACCTACAAATAGTGGCAATGTGTTGCTGGAAAGTTGATGGTTGTTGTACAATTGCTGGTGAGGGGAGGATGCTGATGACGATGGCTGAGAGTCTGGAGGCATCTTCACAGTTCGAGAAGGTGAAGGTGATGAATAGAGGAGCTGGTGCTCTGTGTTCAGGCCTGTCCCAAGTAAATGCTGGGGAGAAGAGGTTCGCTCAGAAGAAAATGCATGCTGGGTCAAATGACCTCCATGAGAGATCCTTCGAGAGGAAAATCCTGCTGACCGAAGTGAGTGAGCCTGCATCTGGGAGATGGACTGTGACGTAAGGTCACCCAAGCCCCTGGGCTGCTGCTCATTTCTTAGTGTTTCCCAATCTGAAAGCTCATTGGACTGATTGCCAAGAGTAGAGCTGCTTCCCTGCACTTTTTGCATTCCACCTTCTGTAGGCCTGGAGTCTATCAGAACACTCAAGGAATTGCTCCCCAAAGTTTCAGATGCTTCTTTCCCAGGCTGAAATTGAAATGATGATATAACCCCAGATTTTCGGTTTCCTTTGGGAACACTAAAGCCAGCTCCAGTACTTGGAGACCTCTTGGCCATATCATCTGCAAACCTCCTCAGATTTTCAAGAGGGTACTGGAGATCTGGTAAGGAAGGATTAGGCCACACCCCTGGTGGAGGAGGATCCCATTGTAGCTGTGATAACTCCTTGGGTAGAACACTGGGTAGAGAGCTGAAAGGGTCCTGTCTAGGTACTGCAGAGACTGGCCGCCAATCAGTTCTCTTAGTGATAACAGAAGGATTACCAGAAATAGCAGGTGCTGGGAAGGAACTCTTTGTCAGTCCAACTGGTCCAAGTCCAGTTCCCCTTAAGCCTCCTCTGTGTGGTGCTGGGGAGCCATTCTGTGGATCAATACCAACTCCACTCAGTGATTGATTTGTCCCTGTGGCTCTCTGTTTCAAGCTGCTCTGTCTTGTGTCACTCAATGTGGACCATAAAGCAGAGTCAGACTCATCCTTTGTTGTTCTCCTGCTAGCTGTCTCTGTCCCCTTTACTTTTCTTGACATTCCAATTCTCTCTTCTAAGCCTTGTGATACTGATGATGCTGACTCCAGCCGAGACCTCAAAGCATTTAGAGTTTCTGGTCTCATTCCTGCACCTCCTGGTGTTACACCAGTGATTGTCACCTCATCATCACCAGAGTTAATGTTGTTTAGATCAATTCCTTTCTCAACAATAGCATCAGCACGCTTGCCACCACCAGTACTAATACCAGACCCTGCTGCTGAATCTGCATTCACCTTCTGAGACCTACTGGAAGATTTCTTTGGAGTTGCAGAAGCTCTTTTCTCCCCTTTGTGAGGAAGCTTTGCAACTCCTGTACTGGCTTCCACACGTATCTTTGGCTCCTTTGACTTTTGAGTTTTAGCAACTGTTGTAGCATTCTGATTCCCTTCTGGTGGCAAGGGAGCCTGGTGATGCAAGAAACCTTCCAAGTCTTTGGGTGGACCACAATCTTCACTTCCCACAGGAGCAGCAGCATCTACTGGAACATCCCCAGCAGTTTTCCCAACAGAGGAAGGTAATATTGGTGGGGGTAATGATTCTGCTGCTCCTTGTGCAGCTCTGGCTAAGGGTGTAGATAAAGAGCTGTAAGCTGCACTATTTTGCACTGAAAGCTTCTTCTTTTGCGTCACAGAGGATACAGCCTGTTGGTTGGAGGGTTTATTGCCCAACTTACAGTCTCCAGGTGCTCCCTTCTCATTGTCAGCCTTTGGTATGCGAGGCTTTTTAGGTTTGGGAGGTTTATCAGGATCTGGGGCTGGACGCTTCTTCGCTACATTCTTGCCTTTGGTGGGAACTTGCAGGCCAACAACACCTGTTCCAGAAGCTGCTGCTGCTGCCCAATTGTTGGCAGATCCTTCCAGACCCATTATTGCAGCAAGTCTGCAGTGCAATAGTACACCACTTAGAAATCTAAACCACAGACAACAAGTGCTTCAATTAAGCAGAGAAACTTGTATCCACTATAGCCTCTTTGAACCAAATTGGGTTTGACAGAATGGTTGGCAAGATGTGAATGACTCCAAACTGGTGGGGACAACAACACATTACATACCTGTACCGCTGATCAACCAGCACCTCTGCTGTATGACGGAAAGCCTTTGCAGGGACATGGGGCACCACTGACACTGAGGAGATTCCAAGCAGGTCCTCAATAGAAACTGGTGGCTTAAATTGTGAAGTAGCTGGCTGTGTACGTCCAATCAAAGAAGAATTGGTATCATTAGACCCCACCAAAAAGTCCTGAACAGAAAAAGATTCATCAACATTGCTTGCCAGATCTTTAGGAGACCACATCACTTGCCCAGGGGGAACATGAGCTGAAGCCACCTTTCTTTCTGTCTTATCTGACTGGATTAGCACTTTCAAAACTTCAGCTGGATTTGGTCTTCCAGCATGACGCCTGTTGACAAATGGCCCATTCAAGTGAACAGATGGCCTACGCAAGTTAGGGATAGTAACAAAAGGCCGTCCCCGAGGAGAGTGTGCAAAGAGTATTGGCTTCTCCGGGTTTTGCTGGCTAGCAGCCCTTCTCTGAGCTTGCACTGCATTCAGTAATGCAGCAAAGTGCCGCGGTAGCAACAGTTCATCATCTGGGAGCTGCTGTACCACATCTAAAAGTCTTTTTGTGTGTTCCTGAAATAGAAGAAAATTGTGTCAGTTGATGGAAAGTAAAAGAAGAATTTCATTAGAAATCTGTGACTAATAAATAGCCCCTGCGTTTACCTCAAGAGGTGACTAATGCTTAAGTACAAAATTCACACCAAGAAAGTGCAACCAGAAGACATCAGGGAAACAAACACACCTCTGTCACTTTGAGCTGTGCATTACTGGCAGCATTGAGGGTGCTCTTCTCACTGCTTGGATCCCCAGTGACTGCTGCTTCATTCTGAACTAGCAGCTGGCGAAATCTTTCACGACAATGGACTGGGTGGCGATACCGACCTCTATATATGCCCCCCTCTGGGTTGCCTGCCAGTGTTTCACTCGCCAGTAGCCAGTTCCCACCATATTCATGCACCACAGCACAAAGCACTGCATCTTCAACATGGGCCCATGGTGCAGCTTGTGGTATGTGTTCCTGTGACTTCACTACATCTTTCTTTTTCTCTTTCTCGAGCATGACTAAAGGCCCTTTCTTGATTGGCATTCCCATAATGGAGATCTTGCCTCCTCCCTTGTTCTTTACGAAAGGCATCCCTGGTGTGCCTGGAATAACTGGATCTCCATGCACCACACTACCCTCTGGACCAACAAACCCTGGCCAGGAAGATTCACTTGCATCACCTGGTAACCTTCTGAAGTCACTTTCAGATAGATTCTTCTTCCCCTTCACCTACAAGATAGTAACATAACCGATGGTACAATGAGTCTTATGTGTCCTGCTGCTTAAATCAAGAGCAATAGAAAGAAGCACATGAGGATCAAATCAGGTTAATATGTTACCCAAGAACAAAACAAACAGAAAATTGACAGTATTGTACATGGCCTCACCTACAGTTCCTTGCATATGAAGACATAACCCTCAAAAGTCACTAGATTTTTGGAGATGAGGTGCTATAAGATATTTCCTACAAAGTCAGCAACACAACCTTTTCCATGCTGATTCCTGTGTCCTTGAATGGTTCCTTCCTCAACTTCTTTGAGTGCATGTCAACCGAAATCTCTTCACCCAGAATCTTTTGTGCTTTTCGTTTTCGTTGTGAAGGATAGGGCAAATTTGATTGGTCAGACTGTGAATCTATGTACAGTGGATCACTAGAACCAGGCAGATATTCTTCTGCTAATGGTGTCTCAATGCCAGAAGCAGTCATCAGAGAACCCTCAGCCAAAGATTTAAACTTGGCTTTCTTTGTGTTCTTTCCTTTTGACTTCAGACTGAAATTCTCTGCTCCCCAAATTGATGCAGCAGCTTCAGCTATAGACCTGTTGCATAGAGAAGTCTCAGAGAAAAGGTACAATTTCAAGGGTTCTGCAAGAGACCCAAAGATGTGGATGGCATTAATTAATAATGCAGTCAAACTAATACATAACAATCACAGCATAAAAAACAGCCAACGTACATACTGAAAAAAGGAAATGCCAGAACTTAACAAGATTCATTTCATACATGTACCTGTCAGCATCACGCATATCTTCTTCCATGGCTTCCCATTCCAGCTGCCTCTGGTTTTCCTGATTTAGACAGAAGAAACTTATCACTGCAAACTTCAAGTTGCAACACTAGACTTTGGCAAGGTAAATTAAATGAGGACCAGTGAATGTGGCTTATGCCACCAGCCTTACTCTGCCTATCCATAATCACAGTTCACATTTCTCTCACAAGCAACCTTCCACCAACCTCACAACATCAATACTCCATACCTGCTGCTGAGCAAGGACCTCAACTTGCTGATGATATGCTTGGTCTGCAAATGCTGTGTCCCAGTCTGCAAAGTTTTTACCCCAGTGCAATAGAACATGTTAAACACAACACTCCTGCCACAGATGGAATAACTGCATCAAGTTCTCCACACACAGACTAAAATAAACTGACAGTACAAACAATCAAGTCCCTTCACTTCTTTGATGTCAACCTAATCAGATCTGGTGTGTCAGAAGAAGGTGGTGAGCTTTGTGTTCCCAACAGAGAAGCTAACATACTCTCATAAAATAGTGGTTCATTGTCCTCATCAATCTCTGCCTCCTGTTCCTCTTTTAATTTCTCCAGCTGATCCAGTTCCCACTCCTTTTCCTCGAATGCAACCTGTACCCAACAAATGTAAGATTGCCTCCAATGCTTCTACAATCTGTCCATGAACTTAGATTCCTGGCCAAGTAATGCACAAAGAAGAATGCCTCTGCAACTTGCACAAATTTGAAAGATGTCTATGCCCTGAATTTAAAGCTCCATCCATATAGAAGGGAAATGTTGGCAGTTCTGCAATACTCAACAAACTCATTTCAGATATCTAGAAGGAACACTGAAGCAGAAAAAGACAGTACCTGTGCCTCAATGGCAAGATTGTTCACCCGTGGATCCCAAAGCTCAAGAAACCGCATTGCATACTGCTCCACAGGTCGAAGTTGGTCCTCAAAAGAGGTCTTTTCACGACCTGCTGCTGCTGCAGCTGCTGCCATCTGCCGAACATCAGCCAGCATATCCATATCCTCTTCAACATCAGCAGGAATAAGAGATGTGCCTGCAAGAGTGCTCTCCTCAGCCACAGGAGCTGCATCACCCTCTTCTGACTGTTGGTCTACTCTTGAGGCTCCAGGGACCCCCATCACTTCAGATTCCAACATCCCAGGAGCGGAAACTCCTTTTCCTGCTTCCTCATCATCACCTAGATCTTCATCATCTATGTTTCCAGCAAAAACTTCCTCAGTAAATTCTTGGTTTTCAGCAGCTTCTTCCTGCTCAACTCGCTTCATTGCCATATAATCTGCCTCATCCTCTGCATTTTTTAGTGCAGCTTCTACCTCTGCAACTGAAAGCTCCCTTTGGTCAGGTCCTCCAATGGAAGGAACAGGAACATTGGCTGTAATCAAGGCTGTGCCTTGACCTTTACCATCAGCTCCATCCAGTTTCACACCCTTCAGCCCAGAGAAAAGCTCCATTGGGTCAAGCTTCTTGAAAAACTCTGTGTTGTAACTGCCACTCTGTATCACCAAGTCATCCAATATGCGCTTTTGGTTTGCTTTCTTCAGTATGTTTTCCTCAATGGTACTCTCACTCACTAGGCGATAGATGTGGACCTCCCGTGTCTGGCCAATCCGATGACACCTATCCTGTGCCTGCTGATCCATTGCTGGGTTCCAATCGCTGTCATAGAAAATAACTGTGTCTGCACCCACAAGATTGATGCCTACACCACCACTACGTGTTGAGAGAATGAACAAAAAGATTTTGGGATTTGTGTTGAAGCGTTGCATCAAGATTTGTCGCTGCTCTGGTTTTGTTGAGCCATCAAGACGCATATATGTGTATCCATAGAGATTGATGAAACTCTCTAAGACATCCAACATTTTTGTCATTTGTGTGAAAATTAGAGCCCGATGACCATCAGACTTCAGCTGTCGGAGCAAGACTGCCAACTCCTGAAGCTTTCCACAGTCAAACTGCAGGAGCCTTCGATCAGGAAAAAAGAGCTGCCTTCTAACAATCACAGGTCTCAGAGGGACCAACATCATACTGGCCTCCTTGGATGACTTTTCAGTCAACTCCAGTTGAAGTGGTGAATCAGATCGAGTCAGATGGCTGCACCACGCAGAAGGCTGAGGTGTTCGAGCAGCTGGAATTGCAAACACAAATGCTGCAATCAAATCCATCATCCTTTTAAATCGAGTAAGTGGTAATTTCACAATATCCGCAACTATGGACGAAAATTCCAAGTATCGGCTAGGGTTAGCTTTAATCTTGTGGACATCATGGACAGGATGTTCTATCTCAACTAGTTTCCGAAGGTCTGAACCATACACAGGATGGCAGCTACACCGCATATCATTAAGAAATGAGAAAGCAAGCATTTGCTCCTTCCTTTCCTTTTCTCTGTTGGACTGGAGTATTGCTTGAATCTCTTCAATCACACCCCGAACTTCCTTGCTTGGCTTATGGTTTGTATAACTTTGCTTCCACGTGTCCTCTCCAGAACTTCCAAGTTCAACAATCATAGGACCAGGAGTTTTCATCATAGTGACCTCCTCTGCCTCCCACATCGCCATATCATGTTCTGTTTTGTTGAGACAGAAGATTTCCTTACAAATTGCCTTGAATATGTCAAGCTTTACTGCTGAACAGGCAGCTGAGCTGAGATGCATCTCGATACCTGGCATATCGAAGGAAGAAATGATAGGTCGGCCTTCAAACAGATCAGGGTGATTACAGACCTTGCGCAACTGCATCAGAACATTGATGAGGCCCAAAAAATTGCCACTTGCCAAAGTCTCTTGTGTCTCCGAACTGGCCATGAAATCCTCATACAGATTGCGCTGACGTTTCGATAGTTGGCAGTGTATGACATGCTCAAACTTACCTGGGAGTTGCTTCTCCACATCCTTCTTCAAGCGGCGTAGCAAGAAAGGGCGGAGAACATTGTGCAACCGATCCACCAACTCCTTATTCACCTGCATCATCAAACTGAAGTGTTTAAGGATGCTGAATAAAATTTTCTGATCTGTATTTTACCAAGTTGCAAGAAAGCACAATTTTCTCACTGCATCAAGGTACATGCTTAATGGTTCAATGCTGGCAATTTTGTTGCAAAGCAAAAGATCCACATTTGCAAAGCATATCCATATGAACATATGGCAGGATTAATCCCAGCCGAAGCAAGCATAAATAGGAGCTGCTTCACAGGAAAGGGCATGAAACTCCTGCAGGCATATGAAGAGTCATAGGCTCCTCCATAGGATTGGACTATATTTTCCATAGATACCTGCTCTTGTCCCTCCACCATCCCTGTGATAGGATTGCTGAACCAGTCACGAAACTCTTGATGTGACTGGAAGACATGTGGCATGAGAAAATGCATCAATGACCATAGTTCCATCAAGTCATTCTGCAACGGGGTTCCTGTGAGAAGGATTCGCCGCTTTGAATTGAAATTAAGCAGTGTTTGCCATCTCTGTGACTTCCAATTCTTGATGAGATGAGCTTCATCCAGAATCAAGTATTTCCACTTCTTTCGTCTAAATGCCTTGGCATCCTGGATAACTAAACGGTAAGTGGTGATGCACACATGGAAAGAATTGGGTCGTGACCATCCCTGTCGCTTCACCTTCCGGTCCTTAGCACTCCCAAAATATGTGAGAATTTTAAATGCCGGACACCACTTCATGAATTCAGTCTCCCAGTTCAGCATCACACTAGTAGGAACCACAATGAGGTGAGGGCCCCATATTCCCTTCTCACAAGCCAAATGAGCCAGCAAGGCAATTGTCATGATGGTCTTTCCAAGACCCATCTCATCTGCCAGAATCCCATTCAACCGCTTCTCATACATTGTGACCAGCCAGTCAAGCCCTATGTGCTGGTACTCTCGAAGAGAGTGTTTCAAAAGGAATGGCAGATTGGTCCGTACTTTAGTGGTGGAATATGTGTAGCCTGTAGGTTGCACAGACTGTGCAGCTGCAGCAGCATCAGCCAGCCGAATCTCACTACTCTGCTCTTCAACTAGTTCTTGCTTCTCTAAGTCAGCACTACCATTGTCCTCAAGCAATGGACTTTCATCCTTCACTGGACCTGCAGCTTCTGGACTGGGACCCAACACAGGCTTACCTTCATCTGAGGAGGGGGATACCAGAGTTGCTGGCACTGCCCATCCCTCCACTGTGGCATCTACACCCACATTATCACCATTCCCAATTGCACTACCATGTGGCAAAGCACCCAATGACACAATTGATAATGCTGGCTCAATATTCATGCTCCTTGATGTCCCTGTTGCAGATAGAACCTTCACCTCATTGCTCTCCACTATTGGAGTTGCTATCTCCTCTGCCATGCTAGACTTGCTGCGCAATTGGGTGTCCTCCTTTGAGGCAAATGAGGCTCTCAGAACCATTCGTTCACCTCTTCTTCTGGCAGCCTCAGTGACTTTGGCCAGTGCAGCAGCTGCTTCAGCATCAACCTCTCCATCCACTTGCAAAAGTAAAGAAGTCCCAAAAAACCCAATGGGCATTTTCTCCCTTAGCACACCATTCCTTTCCCTCCCTCCACCATTGGCAGACTTCTGCTGAGCTTCATGCAGATCAACCTGAACCAACTCACGATTGATGTATGGTAAGAATAAGTGCTCACATTCAAGGTTTTGACCTCAGAGACCTACACTGTACACAAAATCAAGCCCAGTAGAGGTGATGGGGGAGGGGGAATGTTGACACTAGCCAGAGTGCCCATGATGAAGAGTCATTCTCATGAGCCATAGGTACTGCACTGTGTCAATCTGGAGGTAAGCTCTATTTGGTTGCAGGACCAGGATGGCTGGGACCCCCCACAAGCTGCTAAAGTTCAGAGTCCACAGCTACGAGATTGCACAGAAATCATCACAACAACACTTTGAAGGTAACATGACACTGAGCAGTCATAACCTTATGAGAGTTGCTCTTAAAATGAACTGTTGTAAAATGAACAAATCACATTGACAAGTAGGAATGACTACACACTGACTTTATCAAATACCAATGGTGAGTGTTGGTAACTCTATAATGAGCCCCAAATTTTGGGTGAACCATAATACAAAATCTTCATCCTGAGTTTCTGTCACATTTCTGGAAGCAATGTGACAACTCGGTGACCATGTTGACTAGTTCACATAGCCAATCACAAAAGTTGATAGAATCCTCATTCAAGCTGCAACAAGCTTGTGAGGGTAAACTTCATTTCACTTTAGCTTGTGCCTGTACAAGCAAGCATCTAAGCCTAAGGCAGAGAGGAGCCTACATAGATGTAGTGGTTGGAGCATCCCTCCCAAAATTTCAAACTGCCATTTGCATAGATCTGACATTAATACTAAGCTGCTCACCTTCCGATATCCATCAGAAGTCTTTTGGGGCCATTGGTTTTCCATAGCTTTCTGCTTCAACTCCAATGACTCAACCACATGCTTGTTGTTTGTTCGACTTGGACTCCTAGGTGAGACTGCAGGAGGGTGGTCCCTACCACTTGTGCTTGGCTGGCCCATCCTTGCTTTGGTTTCTGCAATACATTGTGCACTGTCATGGTCATCCTCCTCTTCTTCATCACTGGATCCACTTGTACCCGCTTCACTTGTCCGATCCTGTCGATCCTCAAGAATGTCACCCAGGTCTTCAGGTGGATCTCCTGTGTCTTCATTGTTCTCATTGGCCAACTGGGCATATCAAGCAAATAAATCAACAAAAGCACGTGAAAGTGAACCAACTTAGCATAAAAGTTCCACTAGTTTCAAGAACACTTTGCAAAACCTGATGAAATACAATCTCCCACACAACTAACACAATGTGCCCTGTTCCAGCTCTAATTCCC
>Ga0116226_10005943_pt1 | contig 10930 bp, 6 predicted proteins | sample S1TSphfallax_FD_89692 | JGI IMG/M metagenome (GOLD analysis project Ga0116226, IMG submission 89692) | Host-associated microbial communities from peat moss isolated from Minnesota, USA - S1T2_Fa - Sphagnum fallax MG | ecosystem: Host-associated > Plants > Peat moss > Unclassified | place: USA...
ATGGCGGCGGGGGCGCAGGCGCAGAATTTTGATCCCTCGGCCCTGGACCAGATGGCGGAGCGGATCGCGGCGGATGAGCAGGCCGGGCGCGTGCAGCAGGCGCAGGCGGAGTTGCAGGCGCTGGCCCAGGCGCTGCAAGCACTGCAGAACGCCCAGCCGATGACGAAGCAGGAGGCCGCCCAGGCCCAGGCGGCGGCGCAGGCCCAGTCCGCGCTCGCGCAATTGATGCAGAATCAGGCCGCGCTGCGCGATCAGACCGCGCAGGGTCTGGCCAAGGCTGCACAGCAAGGGGGCTTGCAGGCCAGTTTGGATGGGATTCGGAAAAACCTCTCCGATGCGGGAATTTCCGGCTTGCCGGGATTGAGCGAAGCGGCGCGGAACATGGCGGATGCGACGGCGGCGCTGACTCGTCAGAATGGGCCGGGTGCGCAATCGGCGCAGGGCGCCGCCATTGCAAACATGCAAAGGGCGATGGCGGCGCTGCAGCAATCCCAGCAGCAGAGTCTGGCGATTTCGGGCGGCGGGCAGGCGCCGGACCAGGTGTTGGATGGCGCAAGCCCGGACGGGGATGGGCAGGATTCTAGCCTGCCGGGGCTGAACATGCGGGGGAACGATCCGGCGGATGCGATCGAGCAGCAGATCATCCGGATGGATTCCGATCCCGCATTGCCAGCGGCGACGCACCAGTATTTGCACCGGCTGCTGACGCCCGATCCCTGACGCTTATTCAGCTTGCTGCTGAATTTTGTAGCGGGCGCGGGTGACGACATCCTGCTCCAGCGCCTCGCGGATGGCTTGTTCTCCGGCGGGCGAGGCGAGGACGACGACGCGGGGAAAGAAGGGTGCATTGCCGGTGGCGCGCTCCCGGAACATGCGGCCGAGCGCATCGGCGGCGGGGCCGCGCAGGGTGCAGCAGGAGCATCCGGCGATGTGGCCGGGCAGGGTGGTGGTGAAGCGGACGGCATAGCCCTGGGCCGGCATATCCTTGCCATCCTCCACCAGAACTGCGTCCATCGGGCTGGGTGCTGCGCCCAGGACAATCGGGATGCGCATATCAGTGCCAGTTTGCATCAACTGGACATAGGGCCGCGACGCTGTATCTAACAGGGATGTCCAGACTCCATTTGCTTGATGCGCTCTCCCGCCATGTTCTGCTCTGCGACGGGGGCATGGGCTCCCGCGTGCAGGCGCTGACGCTCGATGTCGAGAAAGATTACTGGGACAAGGAAAATTGCACGGAAGTGCTGAATCTCTCCCGCCCGGATATCGTGCGCGACATCCATAAAGGGTATTTCGCCGCCGGTTCGGACATGGTGCAGACCAATAGTTTTGGCGGGTCACCTATTACTCTGGCGGAGTTCCAGCTGGAGGACCGGGCCTTCGAGATCAACAAGATCGCAGGCGAACTGGCGCGCGAGGCGGCGGAGGGATTTGCCGATGGGCGGACGCGCTATGTGATCGGCTCGGTCGGGCCGGGGACGAAGCTGCCGAGCCTGGGCAATATCGCCTATGACCCGCTGGAGGACGCGCTTTATGTGCAGGCGCAGGGGCTGATCGCGGGCGGGGTCGATGCGATTTTGATTGAGACCTGCCAGGATACCCTGCAGATCAAGGCAGCGGTGAACGGGGCGAAGCGGGCGCGGGCCGAGGCGGGTTCGGATATCCCGATTTTTGTGCAGGTGACCGTCGAGACGACCGGGACGCTGCTGGTGGGGCCGGATATCGCCGCGGCGGCGACCGTGGTGCATGCGCTGGACGTGCCGCTGATGGGGTTGAACTGCGCCACCGGGCCGCAGGAAATGGCCGAGCATGTGCGCTACCTCTCGCAGAACTGGCCGGGCATGATCTCCGTGCAGCCGAATGCGGGGCTGCCGGAGCTGGTGGACGGCAAGACGCATTATCCGCTGGGCGCGGAGGAGATGGCGAGCTGGGTCGAGCGGTTCGTGATCGAGGATGGGGTGAATTTGATCGGCGGCTGCTGCGGCACTTCGATTCCGCATATCCAGGGGCTGGATGCCATGTTGCGGCGGGTGGGCGAGTTCCGCCCGGCACCGGTATCGCGCAAATCTATCTGGGTGCCCTCGGTTGCCAGCCTGTATGGGGCGACGCCGCTGCGCCAGGAGAACAGCTATTTCTCCATCGGTGAGCGCTGCAATGCCAATGGCTCGAAGAAATGGCGCGAGCTGCAGGAGGCGGGCGACTGGGATGGCTGCGTTGCCGTGGGGCGCGAGCAGGTGGCCGAGGCGTCCAACGCGCTTGATATCTGCACGGCCTTTGTCGGGCGGGATGAAGTGCGCGAGATGAACGAGGTGATCACGCGCTTCACCTCCTCGGTGAACGCGCCGCTGGTGATCGATTCAACCGAAACCCCGGTGATCGAGGCGGCGCTGAAGCTGCATGGCGGTAAGCCGATCATCAACTCGATCAATTTCGAGGATGGCGAGGGCCATGCGACGGACCGGTTGAAACTGGCCAAGAAATTCGGGGCGGCGGTGATTGCGCTGACGATCGACGAAGTGGGCATGGCGAAGGAGCCGGAGGATAAGCTGCGCATTGCGCGGCGGCTGGTGGAATTTGCCTGCGATAAATATGGCCTGCCGCAATCCGATTTGATGATCGACCCGCTGACCTTCACCATCGCCACAGGCAATGAGGATGACCGCAAGCTCGGCCAGTGGACGCTGGAGGGGATCAGACTGATCCGCGACGCGTTTCCGGATATTCAGATTATTCTGGGGCTTTCCAATATCTCCTTCGGGCTCAATCCGGCGGCGCGTGCGGTGTTGAATTCGGTGTTTCTGGACCATGCGGTGCGCGCGGGGATGACCGGGGCGATTGTGCATGTCTCAAAGATACGGCCGCTGCATTTGATCGATCCGGCGGAGGTGCAGGTTTGCGAAGATCTGATTTTTGACCGGCGGCGGGAGGATTACGACCCGTTGCAGAAATTGCTTGAGATTTTTGCCGACCGGAAAGCGGCGGATGCCACCAAGAAGAAGCGCGCGGAGACGGTTGAGGGACGGCTGAAGGACCGGATTGTCGATGGTGACCGCAAGGGGCTGACCGATGAGCTGGATGAGGCGCTGAAGACCAATAAGCCGCTCGATATCATCAACAATGTCCTGCTCGACGGCATGAAGGTGGTGGGCGAGCTGTTTGGCGCGGGCAAGATGCAATTGCCCTTCGTGCTGCAATCCGCCGAGACGATGAAGGCGGCGGTGGCGTATCTGGAGCCGATGATGGAGCGCGTGGCGGGCGAGGAGCGCGGGATTATCGTGCTCGCCACCGTGAAGGGCGATGTGCATGATATCGGGAAGAATCTCGTCGACATCATCCTGACCAATAATGGCTACAAGGTGATCAATCTCGGCATCAAAGTGCCGCTGGCGGATATGGTGACGGCGGCGAAGGCGCACCACGCCCATGCCATCGGCATGTCCGGCCTGCTGGTGAAATCCACCGTGGTGATGCGTGAAAACCTGGAGGAGATGTCGCGCCAGGGGCTGGATATTCCGGTGATGCTGGGCGGCGCGGCGCTGACCCGCAACTATGTGGAGGATGACTGCGTGGCCTCCTATGCCTCCGGGCGCGTGGCTTATGCGCGCGACGCATTTGACGGGCTGCACCTGATGGACAAGGTGACCGGCAATGATTTCGACGATTATTTGGCGGTCATTCAGTCCAAGCGGAAGGGCAAGTCCCGCAATACCAAGCGTAAGCTGGGGACGGCGGATGTCGCGAGTTTTGCACCGGTAGATGTAAAGGCGGTGCAGGCCAGGCGGCGGCGGATCACGCAGGACCAGCCAGTGATCGTGCCGCCTTTCTGGGGCAGCCGCATTATCGAGGCGCCGGCGAAGGCCGTGGTGCCATTTGTGAATGAGCGCTCGCTGTTTCAGTTCCAATGGGGGTTCCGCAAGCAGGGCAAGAGCCTGGAGGATTTCATGGGCTGGGCGCGGCAGGAGCTGCGGCCGGTGATGCGGCGGATGTTGGATTTATGCGAGGCCGATGACATTCTGAAACCGCAGGCGGTTTACGGCTATTGGAAGGCGGCCGGGCAGGGCAATGATCTTTTGCTGTTCGCGGAGGATGGCGAGACCGAGGTGGCGCGGTTCGAGCTGCCGCGCCAGCCTAAGGAGGATGGCGAATGTATCGCGGATTTCTTCCGGGATGTGGATGATGCACAGCGCGATGTGATCGGGCTGCAGGTGGTGACCATGGGGCAGCGCGCCTCGGAAGTGGCGCGCGACTGGTTCGAGGCGAACCGCTACCAGGATTATTTGTACCTGCATGGGATTTCCGTTGAAATGGCCGAGGCGCTGGCGGAGTACACGCATAAGCGCATCCGCGCCGAGCTTGGCTTCGCCGGCGAGGATGACCGGGACATGGAGAAGATGCTCGCCCAATCCTATCGCGGCTCGCGCTATTCATTCGGCTACCCGGCCTGCCCGAAGGTAGAGGACCAGGACAAGCTGCTGGCCCTGCTGAGCGCGGAGCGGATCGGGGTTTCGCTCTCCGATGAGTCGCAACTGCATCCTGAGCAGTCGACCAGCGCAATTGTGGTGTTGAACAAGCGGGCGAAGTATTTTTCGGTTTGAGGGCGTTTCGGGCGTTTCGGGCGTTTCGGGCGCTGGCCGGCAAGGCCGGCCCTTGGTGCCCGGTTTTGACGGTCTTACATGATGGGGATGACGGAAAAGACTGAGATTGCGGTGGGCGATATCGGCGGCACGCATGCGCGCTACGCGATGGCGGAAATTGCGGGCGGCCGAGTGGTGCGCCTGGGAGAGCCGGTGACGTTCCGAACGCGGGATTTCGCGAGTCTGACGATGAGCTGGGAGGCGTTCGGGCGTAGGCTGGGACGCGATTTGCCAAGGGCGGCAGCACTTGCCGTGGCGTGCCCTGTTTCGGGCGAGGTTTTGCAGCTGACGAATAATCCCTGGGTGATCCGCCCGGCGACGCTGGCGCAGGAGCTGGGGGTGGAGGCGCTGACGCTGGTGAATGATTTCGGTGCGGTCGGCCATGCGGTCGGCGCGTTGGGGCCGGAGCATCTGATGCATCTGGCGGGGCCGGACTCGGGGTTGCCGGCGGAGGGTGTGGTGAGCGTGATCGGTCCTGGAACCGGATTCGGAGTCGCGCATGTGCTGCGTGTGGCGGGTAAATCCTTCGTGATCGAATGCGAGGGCGGACATATGGATTTCTCGCCGCTCGATACGCTGGAGGATGCGATCCTGGCCAAGCTGCGGCAGCGCTATACGCGGGTTTCGGTCGAGCGGGTCGTCTCCGGGCCGGGCTTGAAGAATATCTATGAGGCGTTGGGCGAGATCGAGGGCCGGGAAGTGCAGTTGCTGGAGGATACGGCGCTCTGGGGACTCGCCATTGAGGGCAAAGACGCGCTGGCTGCTGTTGCCTTGCAGCGTTTCTGCCTGAGCCTCGGCGCGGTGGCGGGGGATCTTGCCTTGGCGCAGGGCGCGGCCGCTGTGGTGATTGCAGGCGGGATCGTGCCGCGGATTGCGCATTTGCTGCCAAAATCTGGGTTTGGCGAGCGGTTTGTCGCCAAGGGGCGGTTCGAGCGGTTCATGTCGGGCATTCCCGTGAAACTCATTACTCATCCGCAACCAGGTTTGTTGGGGGCTGCCGCGGCTTTTGCCGCCAACAGGTAGCGATTAGAAGGCTTTTTGTTTTGAACGGACCTGATTTTGTCAGGCGTCGGTAAATTTATCGTGTGCTCATAGCGATCATTTGTATCGAAACGATCTTAATAGACTGTTCGACGTTGCAACGGCATGATAGCAAAACAATCTAGGGTTATGTTTCACGCCGACGGTACAAGGATGGTGCAGCGCATGGATATGGACGTGGAGATGGAGCGGAGCATTTTTGAGCGGGAGCTTGCGTTGCGCCCGGGTTTTTTGATCCGGCGGCTGCATCAGATCCATGTTGCGTTATTTGCCGAGGAATGTGCGGGATTTGACGTAACGCCCGTGCAATTTTCAATCATGTCCGTGATTGCTTACAGGCCGGGAATGGACCAGTCGCAGATCAGCGAGGAAGTGGGTGTGGACCGGGCGACGCTGGCGAATGTGGTGGCGCGGCTGGAGGCTGCCGGTTACCTGAAGCGGGTGACAAGCCGGCTGGACCGGCGGCAGAAGCTGTTGAACCTCACGCAACGCGGCAAGACATTGCTGAACCGGATGCAGGAGCCGGTGTGGCGCGCGCATACGCGTACGATTGAGGCGTTGGAGCCTGAGTCGCAGACGGTTTTTATGGATCTGCTCGGGCAGCTCGTGGATGCGGGGAATGATTTCGGGCGGGCGAAGCTCCGCCTGAGGTGAAAGCTCTGGCCTCGAGGCGGATGTTTTTAGCGCATTTGTCTTAAAAAGAACCGCTGGCTTTTCAAACGGCTTGACGCGGCGGGCGCGCAACCGCACCGTTTGAGAGGATGAAAACTCAGCAACGCGTTTTTCATGAGCGGCGGCGTTACAACCAGTGGGTTGGCAACCAGACGCTGGAGGATTTCGCGCTGCGCTATACGGCGCAGGCGGCCCGACGCTGGTCGGCGCTGCGGGTGGGCAATACGGCGCTCGGTGCCGTGTCGTTTCTGGCTTGTGAGGCCATTGGCGGGACGATTACGATCGCGTTCGGATTTCAGAATGCGATAAGCGCGATTTTGGCGGTTGGCGTGCTGATGTTTTTGATCGGCTTGCCGATTTGCCTCTCGGCAACGCGCAACGGTGTGGATGTGGATCTGCTGACGCGCGGGGCTGGGTTTGGTTATATCGGCTCCACGATCACCTCGCTGATTTACGCGACATTCACCTTTATCTTGTTCTCGATCGAGGCGAGCATCATGTCCGCCGCGATGACGATGGTCCTGGGCATCCCGTTCTGGTTGGCCAACGTCATTTCGGCGGTGGTGGTAATTCCGATTGCGGCGTACGGGATTCGCGCGATCAGCCGGATGCAGGTTTGGACCCAGCCGGTTTGGCTGGCGCTGCAATTTGGGCCGTTATTATATCTGGCGTTTCGCGGCATGCCGGAATTTGGCGGATGGACCCGGTTTAGCGGAAATCTGGCGCATGGCGGGTTTGCCTTGCTGCCTTTTGGCATGGCGGCTTCCGTTCTGCTCTCCTTACTGCCGCAGATTGGCGAGCAGGTGGATTATCTGCGGTTCTTGCCGGACCGCGCGCGCACCGGGGGCGCGGCCTGGTGGGGCGCGCTGCTGCTGGCCGGCCCAGGCTGGGTGGTGATTGGATGCGCCAAGCTGGCGGCGGGGTCTTTTCTGACCTACCTCGCTCTGCAGCGCGGGGTGGCGCTGGCGAATGCGGCGCAGCCGGCAACCATGTATCGCATCGCGCTGGCGGAGATTTTTCATAACCCGGCGCTGGCGGCCGGGCTGATGCTGATCTTTGTAGTGACATGCCAGGTGAAGATCAACACGACCAATGCCTATGCGGGCTCCATTGCATGGTCGAATTTTTTCTCGCGGCTCACCCATAGCCATCCGGGGCGCGTCGTCTGGGTGGTGTTCAACGTACTGCTGGCGCTGCTGCTGATGGAGATCGGGATATTCCGTGTGATCCAGAGTATTTTGGGACTCTATGCGAATTTCGCGGTCGGCTGGATGGGGGCGCTGGCGGCGGATCTGGTAATCAACAAGCCGTTGGGGCTGAGCCCGCCTGGGATCGAATTCAAGCGCGCGCATTTATACGACATCAATCCAGTCGGCGTCGGCGCGATGGGGATTTCCGTGCTGGTTTCGACCTCCATGAGCTTTAATGCGCTGGGGCCCAGCGCGCATGCGCTCGCACCGTTCTGGGGATTATTGACCGCGTTTGTGGCGGCGCCCGCGATTGCCTGGGCGAGCGGCGGAAAATATTATCTGGCGCGGCAGGATGGGCTGGACCAGGAGCGGCGCGTTAGCCTGCGTTGCACGGTATGCGAGGGCAGTTTCGAGCGGCCGGATATGGCGTTCTGCCCGGCCTATCAGGGCGATATCTGTTCGCTCTGTTGTTCGCTGGATGCGCGGTGCCATGATGTTTGCAAGCCGGAAGGGCGTGTTTCCGGCCAGTTGAGCGCCGTGGTGCGGCGCAGCCTGCCGGAATGGGTGACATCCAATGTCGATCGCCGGGTTGCGGTTTTTCTGGGCGTGTTCGCCATCTTTACGCTGGTGATCGCAGGCCTGCTCTCGTTGATCGGGTTCGAATATGTCGCGATGGTGCCGGCGGCGCGCGAGGTGGTGCATACGGTGCTCTGGGCGGTGTTCTTCGCGCTATTCATTCTTGCCGGAATTGCGGCCTGGTTGATGGTTCTGGCGCAGGCGAGCCGCGATGCGGCGCAGATGGAGACGAGCCAGCAGACGGCGATGCTGGTGGATGAGATCGCGGCGCATGAGCGCACGGATGCTGCGTTGGAGAAAGCCAAGGCGGTGGCGGAATCCGCGAATACGGCGAAGAGCCGGTATATCGTTGGCGTGATTCATGAAATCCGCGCGCCGCTGAATGCGATCTTCGGCTATGCCCAATTGCTGGAACGGGCCGGCACGCTGCGCCCGGAGGATGCCGTGCGGGTGATCCGGCGCAGTGCCGAGCATCTCTCCAATCTTGTCGATGGGCTGCTGGATATTTCGCAGATCGAGACGGGGTCTTTGCAGCTGCATCGCGACCGGGTGAATTTGCCGGAGTTTCTGGGGCAGATTGTCGATATGTTCCGGTTGCAGGCTTTGGCCAAGGGGATTGCCTTCGATTACGAGCGGCCGGCCTTTCTGCCGGAATTTGTACATACCGATGAGAAAAGGCTGCGGCAGATTCTGATCAATCTGCTCTCAAACGCAATTAAGTATACGGATCGGGGCCGGGCGGCGCTGCGGGTGAGCCAGCGCGGGCAGGTGACGGAGTTCGATGTGATCGATACAGGGCATGGGATTCGCCCTGAGGATATCGCGAAGATTTTCGAACCTTTCGAGCGCGGGCATATGCCGGCGGCGAATGCGGTGCCGGGGACCGGGCTTGGGCTGACGATCTGCAAATTGCTGGTGCAGATTCTGGGCGGCGAAATTTCCGTGGAGAGCAGGCCGGGAGAGGGAAGCGTGTTCCGCGTGCGGATGCTGCTCTCCGAGGCGCCAGGCGGTCCGGCGCCGGTGGCGGAGCGGCGGATCACCGGATACTCGGGAAACCGGCGGCGGATTTTGACCGCGGATGATGATCCGGACCATCTCGAATTGCTGAATGATATTCTGGCTCCTTTGGGTTTTGTGATGTTCAGCGCGCGCGATGGGCAGAGTTGTTTGGCTGTGGCGGAGGATTGCGCGCCGGATCTGGTGATTCTCGATATTGCGATGCCGGGGCGCTCAGGGCTGGAGGTGGCCGCTGCGTTGCGGGCGCGGTTTGGGGAGAAGATTCGGATTTTAATCGTGTCCGGTAATTTCTTCGATGCGCCGAAGCTGCAGGCGATGGAGTCCCGGGATAAGGCTTATGACGCGTTTCTGGCAAAGCCGACCGATATTCGGGCTTTGCTGGAGGCCGTGGGGTCGCTGCTGGCGTTGAAATGGCTGCATGATGAGCCGTTAAGGGCGGTGCATGTGCCGGATAATCCGCATGACATGGTGCGCCCGGCCGCGCGGCATTTGAGCGATTTGCTGCAACTGGGACAGATTGGCTATGTGCGCGGGATTGAGGCGAAGTTGACGGAAATTACCGAGGTTGAGCCTGAGACCGCTGCTTTCACGGCCTATCTGCGCGACTTGGTCAGGCGGTTTGAGCTGGCGCGGTATATGGCGTGCCTTGAAGAATTCCTGGCGCTGGAACCATGAGCGGCACGCAGCGCGATACGATTCTGGTGGTGGATGATACGCCGGATACGTTGAGTTTTTTAACCGATGCGCTGGAGCAGGCGAATATCACGGTGCTGGTGGCGACCGACGGGGCGAGTGCCATTAAATTGCTGGCGCATGTGACACCGGATTTGATTTTGATGGATGCAATGATGCCGGTGATGGATGGCTTCGAGACCTGCCGTCAGATCAAGGCCGATCCGGCGCTCACGCATCTGCCGGTGATCTTTATGACCGGCTTGTCCGACACCAGGCATGTGGTGCTGGGGCTGGAGGCGGGCGGGGTGGATTATGTCGCCAAACCGATTGTGGTGGATGAGCTCTTCGCGCGCATCCGCGTGCATCTGGCGAATGCGCGGATTGCGAACCGGGCGCGGATTGCGCTGGACGCCACAGGACGGTTTTTGCTGGCGACCACGGAGGCGGGGCGGTTGATCTGGTGCACGCCGCAGGCGGAGAAAAGGTTGAGCGAGTTCATCCCTGAATTTTCAGCGGCGGATTTTGTGCTGCCGCGTGGGAATGAAATTGAGGCGAATGGGCGGCAGCTGGTGTTTACGTTTTTGAGCCGCACCGGGCCGGATGAATATTTGTATCGGCTCACCGAGACGGGGGGCGGCCAGGAGGAGGCGTTTTTGCGGCAATATTTGTCGCTGACGACGCGCGAGGCCGAGGTGCTGATCTGGATTGCGCGAGGCAAGAGCAACCGGGATATCAGCGACATTCTGGGGATCAGCCCGCGCACGGTGAACAAGCATCTGGAGCAGATTTTTACGAAATTGGGCGTGGAGAACAGGGCTTCTGCGACGGCGCTGGCGGTGGGGGCGTTAGCGACCAGGGGATGATTTGGCTGCGTTGGGGGTGGGGCGGAGATGGATTGCCGCGGCCGCGCTGCGGCCGCGCAATGACGGGTTTTAGGCCTTAACGGGGCGTTAGATGTTCACAAGATGGGCAATCTCGGCCGTGGTTTCCTCGGCGGTATTGCCGGAGCGGACGATCTGGCCGCGTTGCATGATGTGGAAGCGCTCTGCGAAGGACCAGGCGAAATCGAGATATTGTTCGACGATCACGATGGTGACGCCGAGTTCCTTGCGGATGCGGCGCAGC
>Ga0116226_10005944_pt1 | contig 10930 bp, 8 predicted proteins | sample S1TSphfallax_FD_89692 | JGI IMG/M metagenome (GOLD analysis project Ga0116226, IMG submission 89692) | Host-associated microbial communities from peat moss isolated from Minnesota, USA - S1T2_Fa - Sphagnum fallax MG | ecosystem: Host-associated > Plants > Peat moss > Unclassified | place: USA...
GAATATGCGGAGATGATCGCGGCCTGGGTGAAGGAGCGCGCGCGCACGCCGGTGATTGTGAAACTAACTCCGAACGTTTCCGATATACGTCTTGTTGCGTCTGCGGCCAGGCGTGGGGGCGCCGACGCACTCTCTACCATCAATACGATTAATTCAATTACCGGGATAGATCTCGATACGCTTACTCCGCGCCCCAACGTGGGCGGCAAGAGTACGCACGGCGGTTACTGTGGTCCGGCGGTCAAGCCGATTGCCTTGAGCATGGTGCAGCAGGTGATGAGCGATCCGGAGTCGGCATTGCCAATGTCCGGCATAGGTGGTGTGGCGAACTGGCAGGATGCGGTTGAATTTATTCTGCTGGGTTCGGGATCAGTGCAGGTGTGCACCGCTGTCATGCACTACGGCTACCGGATTATCGAAGACATGATCGATGGTCTCACTCACTGGATGCGTGATAAGGGATTCGCTACTATCGACGAGTTTCGCGGACGCAGTCTTGAGAAGGTGACGGAGTGGAGACACCTTGACCTGAACTACAAGGTTGTCGCGAATATCGATCCGTCAAAGTGTATCGGCTGCGATCTTTGCTACACAGCCTGCTGGGACGGTGCGCATCAGTGTATTCACCTGGACAGGGTAAGTGGTCGCGCGGAGTTACACGCGAAGCCTCCTGAAGTTGAAGCTGCAAGCCGGCGGCGCATAACCCAGACTCCCATACCGAAGCTCGACCCGCCTTCGCCTGCGGGCGAGGAACCCTATGCCACACCACTTTCGCGCATTCCGCGGGTTGACGAGTTGGAATGTGTCGGCTGTAATCTGTGCGCGCTCGTCTGCCCGGTTGAAGACTGCATCACCATGGTCGAGGTCGAAACGGAACTTCCACCGCAGTCCTGGAGCGAGCTTTCTCTCGACGACGATCGTAAGGCCGGGAACGAAGCGTTTCTCAGCGGTTAGCTGTGTAACTTTAGGAGTTTGTCGATGGGCCTCCTGGTTCAGAACGGCGAGATAGTGACGAGCGAAAGCCGATACTTCGCCGATATCTATGTCGAAGATGAGACGATTACGAAGATCGGCCCTGCGCTACAGGCGCCTGCTGGTACCGAGATCATCGACGCTCGAGGCAAGTTGATCTTTCCGGGCTTTATTGATCCACACGTGCATATTCACCTCCCATTCATGGGTACATTCGCCAAGGATAATTACGCGACCGCAAGCAAGGCGGCTTTGATTGGCGGAACGACGAGCTTCATCGAGATGTGCTGCCCGGCGCGGAAGGATGACCTGCTTGCAAGCTACTATCTTTGGAAGAGCAAAGCGGAAGGACTGAGTGCTTGCGATTATGCGTTTCATATGGCAGTGACCAGGTGTGACGACAATCTCGAGGCGCAACTCAGGCTTGTCATCGACGACGGCACTGCTTCGCTGAAGATATTTCTCTCCTACAAAGGGGCCTTCGCGATCGATGATGGAGAGATGTACCGGACGCTGCAGTTAGCCAAGAAGCTCGGCGCGATGGTCACCGCGCATTGTGAGAACGCAGAGTTGATTAGCCGCCTGCAGCAGGAGTTGGTATCGCAGGGCCGCACCGGGCCACAGTGGCATGAGCCGAGCCGGCCGGAGTTTGTGGAGGCGGAGGGGACGGGGAGATTTGCTGCATTTCTTGAAGCTACAGGCGCCTCGGGTTACGTTGTACATCTTTCGTGCGCGCCGGCCTTGCGGATTGCTCTCGATGCGAGGAAGCGCGGTGTGAACCTGGCGGTGGAGTCGGTATTGCCGCACTTTTTACTCGATAAAACCTATGCCGATCGGGAAGGTGTCGAAGGCATGCAATATGTCATGTCTCCTCCATTGCGCGAGAAGGAAAATCAGAGAACACTCTGGGAGGGACTCGCGTCAGGCGATATCGATACGGTCGGGACGGACCATTGCCCCTTTGATTTAGCGCAAAAGATGATGGGCCGCGAAGCGTTTCCGCTCATACCAAATGGATTGCCCGGCCTAGAGGACAGGGTAAACCTGATGTATACCTATGGCGTAAAGCGTGGCGCTCTGAGCCTGCATCGTTTTGTCGACGCGCTGAGCACGCGTGCAAGCCGGCTGTTTGGTTTGTATCCGCGCAAGGGCACGATTGCAGTGGGCAGTGACGCCGACCTGGTGATCTTTGACACAGAATATCGCGGGACGATTTCGGCAAGAACGCACTCCATGAACTGTGACTACAGCGCGTTTGAAGGAGTTGCTATCGAAGGGCGTCCGGCGGTGGTCACGGTGCGGGGCAAGGTGCAGGTGCGAGATGGCAACTTTGTCGGCGAGTATGGGCGAGGCAGGTTCCTTCGCCGCGATGCGATGCAAGCGGGTTAATCGATGCCGGTAAATCCTGAGAATGTGATTGCGAACCTGAAGGAGCTGCAGGCTCTCTCGGCGAACCAGGATGGAGCGCAGCGGCTGGCATGGTCCCCGGTCTGGATGCAGGCGCGCGCCTGGTTTGCGGCCAGGTTGGAGGGCCTCGGATTTGAGCATCATCTGGATGCAGCGGGCAATCGCTGGGTCACTCTTGAGGGTAAGTCGAAACGCGCGCTGGTCATTGGCAGCCATCTTGATTCCGTGCCGAATGGGGGCTGGCTCGACGGCTGCCTGGGTGTGCTGGCGGGCCTCGAAATTCTGCGTGCCCTGGCAGAGGAGTATCAGGGCGAACCTCCGTTTACGGTGCGGCTGGTTGACTGGGCGGATGAAGAGGGCGCGCGATTTGGGCGGAGTCTGTTTGGCTCTTCAGCCTTTGCCGGCACGGCCACGATTGCCGAGGACCGCGCGCTGGTGGATCGCGATGGAAATATTCTCGCCGAAACTCTCGCGCATTGTGGAGTAGAAATCGATCGCATCGGAGAGGCCATCGTAGAGCGGGCGCACATGGCTGCCTATCTCGAGTTACATATCGAGCAGGGCCCGGTGCTCGAAGCCATGGCGCTCCCGCTTGGCGCGGTGCTCGGGACAAAGGGGGTCGAGCGGCACGCGATTACATTTTTTGGGCAGGAGTCGCACTCTGGATCGACACCCATGCATGCGCGCAAGGATGCGCTGGCGCCGGCGGCGAAGCTGGCATTGGAGATCCGGAATATCGCCCGCAAACATCAAGATGCGGTTTGCACGATCGGCAGTGTCAAGACGTACCCGGGCATCGTGACAGCCGTTGCCGGACGTTGTGAGTTGACGCTGGACCAACGCGATCTGGACCCCGCAGTGCTCGCTCAGATGCTTCTCGAGGCCAGGCAGGCGAGCCGGCAATTTGCAGCGGAGGAGGGATGCACGGTCGAATGGTCGAAGATCTGGAGCATCGAACCGATTCCATTTGACGCGGAGTTAATCGAGCTGTGCCGCGAATCAATTCTCGAAGTGGCAGGCGGCACTCATACGATGCCTTCCGGTCCGCTGCACGACGCTGCCGAGGTGGCCCGGTTGGGCGTACCGGCGGTCATGATGTTTGTGCAATCTCTGGGAGGGATCAGTCATAACAAGATTGAGGACACTCGTATCGAGCATCTTGCTATGGCAGTTCGCGCCTTTGACAGGCTCGCCGCGAAGACATTGATCTGGATGAAGACTCACCAGAACGGCGGATAGTCGCCCGTTGCGAGTACTGCTCGACCAAGAGAGAAAGCCGGGGAACAGGAGTGGGAGGGCGCGGATGGCCGCGCCTCGCTCCGGCTACAGCATGACCATGCCCTATGCGCCCGCGCCGAGGGCCGCTGCGGCCTCGCGAGCCTTCGTGCTCTTGCTCTGCTTGACCATTTTGTTGCGCTCGCCGCGTAACTTAAGGAACGCTTTCGCCTCCACGTAGAGCCGGGGCACATCGCGATTGACGATCGCCTTCCAGACCACGCGGAAGGCCGCCTTCGGCCGGAAGTAGTACTCGTCATAGAACCGGTGCACCATCTCGAGTACATATTCGGTAGGCAGCCCGGGATACTCGATGTGCGCGAGCTGGTGGCCTCCCTCGTCGACCATCTTGCCGTTATTGATGATGAAGCCGTTCGCCTTGGCGTAATCGTAAAACTCTGTGCCGGGGTAGGCGTGCGCGATCGAGACCTGGATCGTCTCGACATCGAGCGACTTCGCGAAGTTGATCGTGTTGCGGATCGACTCCTTGGTCTCGCCGGGCAGCCCGAGGATGAAGTCACCATGAATGGTCAGGCCGAGGTCATGACAGTCCTTTGTGAAGTCGCGTGCGCGCTCGACGGTCGCGCCCTTCTTGATGTTCTTCAGAATCTGCGGATCGCCCGACTCGAAGCCCACGATCAGCAGGCGGCAGCCGGCTTCGCGCATGGCCTTCAGCGTCTCGCGGTCGGTGGTCACGCGCGAGGTGCAGGACCACGTCAGGCCGAGCGGCTTGAGCTTTGCGCAGAGTTCGATCGTGCGAGCCTTCTGGATGTTGAAGGTGTCGTCGTCGAAGAAGAACTCCTTCACGTCCGGGAAGAGCTGCTTGGCGTGCGCCATCTCGGCCGCAACGTCGTCGGTCGAACGCTTGCGCCAGGCGTGTCCGGAGAGGGTCTGCGGCCATAGGCAGAAGGTGCACTGCGCCGGGCACCCGCGCGTCGAATAGAGCGCTATATAAGGATGCAGCAGGAACGGCACGTTGTACCGGGTCACATCCATGTCGCGCTTGTAGATGTCTGTGACCCAGGGCATGTCGGGCTTGTCGAGCTTCTCGACCTGCGGGCGGTCAGGGTTGTGCACGATCGCGCCCGACTCGTCGCGATAGCTGATGCCGAGGATCTCGTTGCGCGGCTTGCCGTTCGCATACTCGACGACCGAGAAGTCGAACTCCCGGCGGCAGACAAAATCGAGCACGGGGCACTCGGTGAGCGCCTTGTCCGGGGACGTGGTGACCGGCGGCCCGACGAAGCAGATCCGGATCGAAGGATTGGCGCGCTTGATCGCCTCGGCGAGCCGCTGGTCGCCGGTCCATCCGGGCGTGCTCGTAAAGAGCACTAGGAACTCGTAGGACTTGGCGATCTCGATCGTCTCGTCGGCCGAGACGTGATGGGGCGGCGCATCGAGCAGGCGCGAGCCTTCGAGCAGTCCTGCCGGATAGGCGAGCCATACCGGGTACCAGTAGGATTCGATCTCACGCGTCGCGGGCCAGCGCGAACTGGCGCCACCGTCGAAGTTCTCAAAAGAGGGCGGATTCAGGAGCAGGGTTTTTAACGGCATATCCACTCCCAAGTCTACCATCCGGTCAGGCCCGCTGCCGCCCAGGCAAGGCTCTCGGTGGTTGATTACTTTGAATCCGGAATCGCTCGGAAATGCGCTAACGAGGGCAGCTCAAGGGGTGTGCGGGCGCGTATTGACCCAGTCTTCGATACCGCCGGTGGCGCGCAGAAGATTCAGCTCTGCCTTGGTCAGCTCCAGCTCCGAGCCCAGAAAGTCAACATAGCGTTCGCGCTCGGCGATGCGCGCCTGCATCTCGTCGGCCGGGGAGAGCGCCGGCGCCCCGGGTGTGCTGACACTGTTCTGCAGCTGCGTCAGCACCGACTCCAGTTGCTCCTGCGCAAGCTCATTCTGCAGGCGGGCGACGCGCTGCTGCGCCCGCAGCTCCGGGATCGTCCCGCTAAGCTGCACGATCTGCTCCCGGACAGAGTTGCGAGCCTGAGCCACCTGCGCGTCGGCCCGGCTGGCGTCGGCGATCGACTCCTGCGCACGGGCGCGCTTGCTCGAGTCAAAGAGCGGGATCTGCACCTCGAGGCCAGCGTCGAAGTTGTTGTGCTGAAAGCGCAGGTAGTACTCCGCGTAGTTGTTGAACTTGGCATAGCGGCTGTAGTTGACGCCGAGCGAGATCATAGGGCGATAGTTCTGGCGGGCGTCTCCCCGCGCGATGGAGTGTTTGGACGCCGCATTCGCGAGCGCGGCGTCAATGCTGACACTATCTCGCTGAGCGATGGGCGCGGTGAGGGCAGGGTCGCCCGGAATGGTCTCGGACTGCGGAACGATATCCCGGGGCGTGAGGCCGGTCAGATGCGCAAGCCGTTCGCGCAAGAGTTCCGCCTGCGCCTCCAGATCGAGCCGCTTCAGGTCAGCCTGGGCGGCATTGAGCTCGGCGCGCGTGGCGTTGATCCGGCTCTCCACGCCTGCCGCCACCCGATCCTGCTCGATCGAATCGAGCCGCTCGGCATATTGCTTCTGCTCCCCGAGCGCGCTCAGCTGCCGGGTGTAGGTATCGAGCTCGACGTAGTCCGTGGCCGTGTCGAGCGCGACCTGATCGAGCGCATCCTGGAGGCTCAACTCGGCGCCCCGCTCTGCGGCGCGCGCGGCCCGAATGTAGTCGGGCTGCGAGAAGCTGAGCACGAGAGACTGCGCCTGCACGTTATAGACCGAGGGCTGGCCGACCGGGAAGCCGTACGAGTAGCCGATGCTCGAGCCGAGGGCCACGCCGGGCTTATACGCATCCCGCTGTTCTGCGAGCGCAGCCGTTGCGCGGGCGACGTCGGCTTGCGCCAGGTGGACAGAGGGGCTGTTGCGGCGAGCGAGGTCGACCGCGGTATAGAGCGAGATCTGCCCGTGGGCTACAGCCGGGGTGAGCAGGCAGCCGGCCAGCAACGCCCATACTGTCTCCGCTGCCGGGTTCGAGCGCAACCACTTGCTCAACGTCGATTCCTCATCCTGATCTGACCGTCAGCCTCGCTGATGGCCGGGTGATGGCGGGGTGGCAGCCGCGATCACGGAACTTCGTCGACCTGCACACCGTCGACCAGAGGCTGGGCGGTCGTGCTGCCGAGCGCGACCACGTCTCCCGGATTCAGCCCTTTATTGATCTGTATCTGCGTCAGGTTCAGATTGCCCACGGTCACAAGGGTTCGCTTGAGCCTGCCATGCACGACACGGTAGACGTAGGACAGGCCGCCTTCGCTATGCAGCGCCTCGCGCGGCACATACAGGGTATCGGCGACATTCGCCGTCGTCACGGTTACGTTCACGTTTGTGTTCGGCAGCAAGGCTCCGTTGGCGTCGTCGATGGTGCAGTAGACCTCACCCACGTTGCGCGTGGTGTATGCCATCACGGTCGCCGGCAGCCGGGAGATCTGCCCGTGCCAGACTTCGTCCGGCTTCGCTACCCAGGTAATGGTCACCGGCTGGCCCACATGGAGCTTGCCGATATCGGGCTCGTCAAAGTATGCGACGACATCCATCTTCGAGAGGTCGGCCATCTGCAACAGGCGATCCCCCTGCTGCACGTACTCGGTTCGCGCGACCGAGAGCGAGTAGACGGTTCCGGCGAAGGGTGCTCGGACGTTCGCGTTTGCGATGGCCTCTTCGGCGGCGGCTACCTGCGCCTGCGCCTGCTCCACGGTTGCGCGCGCGTGGGTCAGATCGCCGGCGCCGTAGCGATCCGTCTTGCGTTGCCCGAGCACGTTCAGGGTTGCCTGGTCATTGTCCACACGCGCCTGCGCGGCGGCGACCTCGCTCGGCGAAGCAGCGCCCTGGGCGGCCAGCTTCTTGTAGGTAGCAAGGCTTTGCTGGGCCTGGCTCAGCTCAGCCTGGGCATGCGCCATATCGCCGTTCAAGGTCAGGCGCTCGTCGGGAGTGCCGCCCTGGCTGATGGTCGAGGCATCGAGTCGCGCCCCGTCGAGTCCCGCGATAGCTCCCTGCAATCGCACGCGTGCGTCGGCGTCATCGATGGTGAGCAGCAGCTTGCCCTCGGGCACGCGATCCCCCTCATGCACGTTGAGGGTCTTGACCAGGCCGGCAAACGGCGCGTGCGCCTCGTAGTTGAAGGTGGGCTCCATCTTGCCGTTGGTGGACAGAGTACTCTTGATGCTGCCCCGGCTGACCGTGTAGACGCGCACGGCCAGGGTTGTGCGGGTGAGCGCTCGCGCGATGTAGAAGACTCCGCACACCAGCAAAGCACTTGCGAGCCAGACGTAGATCTGGTTGTTGCGCCTTGTCGGGGGTTTCGCCATGCTGACCGTCCTGAGTATATAGGACGCAGGCTGGCATGCTGAGGGTCCGGAAAGCGCAGGGGGGTAGGTTGCCTGCGGGCAATGTTGTTCAAACGAAAGAGAGACAGAGGCGGCGCGGAGATTAGACTGGGACGGTGAACTCACCCTCATCGGTCAACTTCTGTCAGCCCACCACACTCACTGGTCGCTATGTGCAGCTTGTGCCGCTGTCGCTCGAGCACGAGGACGGCTTGCGGACTGCCGTGAGCGACGGACAGCTCTGGGAGCTCTGGTACACCTCTGCGCCCACACCGGATGGGATGAGGGTCGAGATCGAGCGTAGGCTCGCGCTCCAGCGGGCGGGGTCGATGCTGCCGTTTACTGTGCTCGATGCGCCAACCGGCAGAATCGCCGGCATGACGACCTTCATGAATATCGACGCGGGGAACCGGCGGGTGGAGATCGGCTCAACCTGGTACGCGCGGCGGGTCCAGCGAACCGGGTTGAACACCGAGGCCAAACTGCTGCTGCTCGGGTACGCATTCGATGTGCTGGACTGCATCGCGGTCGAGTTCCGGACTCACTTTATGAATCACCAGAGCCGCCGGGCGATCGAGCGGCTCGGGGCAAAGCTCGACGGCATCCTGCGCAATCATTCGATCGCGTCAAACGGAACCTTGCGCGATACCTGCGTGTACAGCATTCTCGCGTCGGAGTGGCCGGCGGTGCGGGGTCACCTCACCTGGCAGCTGCAGAAGCCGCGCTGAACAGCCGGCCGGGGCGTTGAAGAAACGCAAACGTCGGTACCGGCGGCACCCGGTCGACACTCGATGGCGCGGTAAGCTAAAAAGTATGGCACTTGGCAAGCGCTACATCTACGAGCGTGCCTGCGCAGGGCGTCGCTTTTGTTGCTGACCTGGGCGGCGGAAGCGGTCGAGTGGGCAGTAGGGATCGCCTGGATCTGGCGCGCAGTGGAGACGCTGTATCACGGATCGGAAGTGCCGGACCTGCTCGATGCCGAGTATGCCGGGGACCTGGATGTTGCGGCGTCGCTCCCAACTCTGGCTGTGATTGTTCCGGCGCTCAACGAGGAAGCCTCGATTGCGGACTGCCTTCATTCTTTGCTGGCCAGCGAGGGCGTGCGGCTCGAGATCATCGCGGTGAACGATCGTTCGACGGATGCAACCGGCGCAATCATGGACGCGGTCGCAGCCGAGGCGCGCTCGGGGCACAGCGGTCACACCCTGGTGGTGATCCATATAACCGAGCTGCCGCCGGGCTGGCTGGGCAAGCCGCATGCGCTCGCCCGCGGGGCCGCAGAGTCGGGTGCGCGCTTTGTGCTCTTCACCGATGCGGACGCCTTCTTTGCTCCGGATGCGCTCGCGCGCGCCATGCGGATGATGCAGCAGGCAGACCACCTGGTGTTGCTCCCGACGCCGATTTTGAGGAGCGCCGGCGAACGCATGATGCTCGGCATGATGCAGGCGCTGGCCATCTGGCCCGTCCGTCTGTGGAAGATTCCCGACCCGGAGGCGCGGGACTCAGTGGGGGTGGGCTGCTTCAACCTGCTGCGCCGCGAGGCCTACGAAAAGGTGGGCGGCTTCGGCGCGCTGCGCATGGAGGTGCTCGAAGACCTGCGGCTCGGCTACCTGGTCAAGCACCACGGCTTGCGACAGAGAGTCGCATTTGGGCGAGGATTGCTACGGCTGCACTGGGCGCCCGGCGCGCTTGGCATCGTGCATGGCTTGACCAAGAACTTCTTCGCGATGTGCCGCTACCGGCCGCTTGAGATGGCAGGCGCTGTGTGCGGCATGGCGGCGATGACGCTTCTACCGGTCCTCGGGCTCGTTCTGGGTCCCGCGGAATTGCCCTCGGTCCTCATGGTCCTCGTGCTCGCCGGGCTGTATCTGCGCAATGCGGAGCGGACCGGCATATCGCCTGGATACCTGGTGCTTTTTCCGGTGGCCAGCTGCCTGTTTCTCTACGGCATGATCCGGTCTACGGTCTTCACTCTGGCGCAGGGCGGCGTGCGCTGGCGCGGGAGCTTCTACCCGCTTGCCGAACTGCGCCGCAATGCGGGTCCGCTGCGGTAGTGCGCTCTTAGAGTCGTATCGAGACTAGTGCTGCGCCGCGCTCGAGAAAGCTGTGCTGTTCTTGTGCCCGTGGGCAGTCATGGCGGGATCTTTGAAGGCGGTTTTGCCGCTCTCAGCCGAAAAACCTGCCAGCAGGGCAGGATTGGGCCGGAACTTCTCCGCGCCGTCCTTGAACTGGCGTGCGTGGCTCAGCACGAGGATCGATTGCCCATGCGTGACATGAACGATGCCTCGTATATGAATCTCCTGGTCGCGATAGCTCGCGAGATCACCGACCTCTTTGCGGTCCATAGGCAGGCTGATCACCGTGAAATGGCAATCGGTGTCGGCAACCTCGGGCTTGCAGACATCGAGGTACCGCACGCCGTCCGAGGACTCGACGACGTTATACACGTGGGCGCTCACGCAAACGTCCTTTTCGGGGTGTTCGAGGGCTTGATCGGGAGTGAGGCAGGTGCGCGAGGCAAACGCAGCGGACGAGGCAGTCAGCAGGAACAGGAGAAACAAGCGCATGGCGAGTCCTTCCCAAGGGCAGTATAAGGGGGGAGATGTGCCTAGAGTAGGTGCACGATGCGCGGACACCAAGATAACCAGCGTCACGGTAAACGCGAAACACCGCTTGACAAAGCGCAAAACTGTTTGCCGGGAACTCGCCGGATTCGGAACTCGCCGGATCCGGATTCGCCGAAGTGCGGGCTACTGCACCTCAACCAGTTGCGCCTCAGGCGCCTGCCGCGCGGTCCCATAATGGGTCTTCACATACTCGTTCAGGATGGCCTGGAACTCCTCGACAATGTGGTCGCCCTTGAGCGTCGTGGCGAGGCGGCCATCGATATAGACAGGCGCCTTCGGGTCCTCGGCGGTGCCGGGCAGCGAGATCCCGATATCGGCGTGCTTGGACTCGCC
>Ga0116226_10005945_pt1 | contig 10929 bp, 11 predicted proteins | sample S1TSphfallax_FD_89692 | JGI IMG/M metagenome (GOLD analysis project Ga0116226, IMG submission 89692) | Host-associated microbial communities from peat moss isolated from Minnesota, USA - S1T2_Fa - Sphagnum fallax MG | ecosystem: Host-associated > Plants > Peat moss > Unclassified | place: USA...
ACGGTGACGTGCGAGACCCCGGCGAGGCGGGCGATCCGGCGCGTGGAAAGGGCGGCGACGACGGCCATGTTACGCGTAACAATGCTAACCGATTGCCAGCGCCACAAGGGGTTTCTTGTGTGCTGCCCACCCCGCCGGCTCGATGACTTTCCCAGACTCACTCCGCCCCGATCCGGCCGCCGTCCGCCGGGTCGCGTGCGCGGGCGACAGCATCACGGAAGGCAATGAATTGGCGGATCGCGGCAAGTCCTATCCCGCGCGGCTGGGCGCGTTGCTCGGCGACGGCTGGATCGTCGGCAATTTTGGCAAGCGCCGCTCGACGGCCTTACGCCTGGGCGATTGTCCCTATCGCGCGCAGCCCGAATTCGCCGAAGCCCTGCGTTTCCGGCCCGATGTGGTGGTACTGGGCCTCGGCACCAACGATTCCAAGCCGATCAATTGGGCGCACGCCGCCGACTTCGAGCGGGACTACGACGCGCTGGTCGGCGCCTTCGCGGAACTGGCGAGCCGGCCGCGCATCTTCATCTGCCTGCCCCCGCCCAGTTTTCTGCCCAGCCGGTTCACCGTCGACGGCCCCGTCATCCAGGCGGCGGTCATTCCGGCGATCAAGGCGGTCGCCCTCCGCCGCAGCCTTACCCTGATCGACCTTTACGCCCCCTTCGCCGATCGATGCGAACGGTTTCCCGATGGCGTCCACCCCGACGAGGCGGGCACCCTCCTCCTCGCCCAGATCGTGATGGCCCACCTCCGCCCCCTGCACCCATAGCTTTCGAGAGAGACGGAAAGCCATCGACCAACGGCGAAACAAAACGCTCGAGCCACCGCGAAAGCGTGCAGCCCTTTCCCTCGGCGAATGGGTTGAGGTTCGATCGAGCTTCGTGAAGGATTCGGACTACCCATTATGAATTCGTTACGCCTGACTTGCTTCGCCGTCTGCGGACTTATTGCGGGCCGCCTCGCGTGCGCCGCCCAGGCTCACGCGATCGATCACGTCTTCCTCCTGATCGGCCAGTCCAACATGGCCGGCCGCGGGAAGGTTGAAGCGGCCGATCGCGTGCCGGCCCCCCGGGTCTTCGCCCTGGACCGCACCGACCACTGGGTCCCGGCCGTGGACCCGATCCATTTCGACAAGCCGGAAATCGATGGCGTGGGTCCCGGCACCACCTTTGGCCGGGTCGTGGCCGCCGCACATCCCGACTGGACCATCGGTCTGGTGCCCTGCGCGGTGGGCGGAACCTCGCTGGACCAATGGCGCGCGGGCGGACCGCTCTACACCGCCGCCGTCGCGCGCACCCGCGCCGCGTTGCGCGGGGGAGCCCGATTGACGGCGATCCTCTGGCACCAGGGCGAGTCCGACGAAGCGGCCCCTTTGGCGAAAACCTATGTCGCCCGCTTCACCGCCATGATCGCCCAACTCCGCGCCGAGCTGCACGCCGACCAGGTGCCCCTGATCGTCGGCGAACTCGGCCGGTTTACCACCGCCGCGCCGAACGTGAATCCGCAACTGGACCGCCTGCCGCAGGCGGTTCCCCTCTGCTCGCTCGTGACTTCCGAAGGCCTCACCGACCGCGGCGATCACCTGCACTTCAATTCGGCGTCCGCCCGGGAACTCGGCCGGCGGTACGCGCAGGCGTTCGCCGGCCTGCGGCCGCCGTCGGGTCCCTAATCCCTCACGCCGGCAGCTGCGGGCGCTTGGGGTCGGGCCAGTCGATGTGGAAAAACTTGCCGCGGGGCTGGTCGACGCGCTCGTAGGTGTGGGCCCCGAAGAAATCGCGCTGGGCCTGGAGCAGATTAGCCGGGAGACGGGCCGAACGGTAGCCGTCGTAATAGGCGAGCGAGGCGCTGAACGTCGGCGCGGGCACGCCGCACTCGGCCGCCAACGAGACCACCTTGCGCCAGTTCGCCTGCGCGTTCTTGAACGTCTTGTTGAAGTACGGATCGAGCAGCAGATTCGCGAGATTGGGATTCTTCGCGTAAGCCTCCGTGATCTTCTGCAGGAAGGCCGCCCGGATGATGCAGCCACCCCGCCAGATCTGGGCGATTTCGCCGAACTTGAGCGACCACTTGTATTCCTTCTGCGCCTGCCGCATCAGCTGGAAGCCCTGGGCGTAGCTGCAGATCTTGGAGCAGTAAAGGGCGTCGCGAATGGCGTCCAGCAGCGCCTTCTTCGAACCGCGGTACTTCTTCGACGGACCCTTGAGGATCTTCGAGGCCGCCACGCGCTCCTCCTTGATCGCGGACACGCAGCGCGCAAAGACCGCTTCCGCGATCGTCGGCGCCGGCACGCCCATGTCGAGCGCGTTGGTCGCCGTCCACTTGCCCGTGCCCTTCTGGCCGGCGGTATCGAGGACGATGTCGACGAAGGGCTTCTTCGTGACCGGATCCTTCTGCTTGAGCACATCCGCCGTGATCTCGATCAGAAAGCTGTCGAGGATGCCCCGGTTCCACTCGGTGAAGACCGCACTCATCTCGGCCGGCTTCAGCCCAAGCAGACCGCGCATCAGCGCGTAGGCCTCGCAGATCATCTGCATGTCGCCGTACTCAATCCCATTGTGGACCATCTTGACGTAATGGCCCGCGCCGTTCTCGCCAATGTAGGCGGTGCACGGAACCCCGCCCACGACCGGCTTGCCGGGGGCGGCGCCCGGAATCGGCTTGCCCGTCTTGGCGTCGACCTTGGCGGCCACGGCCTCCCAGATCGGCTTGAGTTCCTTCCAGGCGGCCGCGTCGCCGCCCGGCATGAGGGACGGCCCGAAACGCGCGCCCTCCTCCCCGCCCGAGACGCCGCTGCCGATGAAACGGAAGCCCTTGGCGCTGGCGGCCTGCTCGCGACGGATCGTGTCCGTCCAGAGCGCATTGCCGCCGTCGATGATGATGTCGTCCTTCTCCAGCAGGCCCTCGAGGCCGTCGATCACCGCATCCGTGCCCTTGCCCGCCTGGACCAGGATCACGATCTTGCGCGGCTTCGCGAGCGACTTCACGAACTCCTCGAGCGTCTTCGTGCCCACCACGCCGCCGGGGGTGTTCGGATTCTCGGCGACGAACTTGTCGGTCTTTTCGGTCGTGCGATTATAGACGGAGATCTGAAAGCCATGGTCGGCGATATTCAGAGCGAGATTCTGGCCCATGACGGCGAGGCCCACGAGGCCGATATCGGAAAGCGGTTTAGGCATAAATAGGCAGACACCCTACCGCCCCCAGGGTGCTAAAACCAGCTGTTTTTGCCGGGACGGCGGCGCCGCAGGACTACCCCGGCGGAGGCGGACCCGCGGCACCGGCCCCGGCGCTATTGATCCAACCCGTTGCCCCGCCGGCATAATGTTCCTGTTTCCAGATCGGCACCCGCCCCTTGACCTGATCGACAATGTAACGGCAGGCCGCGAAGGCCGCCCCCCGGTGCTCCGCCGCCACGCCCACCCAGATCGCCAAATCGCCCGGCTGGAGCATCCCGGTCCGATGCACGCACACGGCCGCGATGAAACCAAACTTGGTCCGCGCTTCCTCGATGATCCGGTCCCCCTCCTTTTCCGCCAAGGGGCCGTAGGCCTCGTAGGCCAAGGCGGTGACGTCCCGGCCCTCGTTGCGCACCCGCACCCAGCCCTCGAAGGTCGCGCAGGCCCCGGCGCGCGGATCGCGCAGGGCGGCGGCGAGGGGGGCCGGGGCGATCGGTTCGGCGGACAGACGGAAGCGCATGGGCAAAATCGGCTCCGTTTCCGCTTCAGCCACCCGCCACCGGCGGGATGAACACCAGCGTGTCGCCCTCGCGCAGCCGCGCGTTCCACGGGGCGAATTCGTCGTTGAGCGCGACGCGGAGGCGTTCCGCGGGCAGCGAGAACCCGTGGCGCGCCTTCAGCTCGGCGTAGAGTTCCGCCGCCGTGTCCGCCTCGGTCGCACAGGTCTCGGTCGAGCGGCCGCGCTGTTCCCGCAGAATGGCGAAGTACTGCACCTGAATCGTCTTCATCCTTCCGCGCGAAAGTCCTGCTTGCCGCCGGTCTTTTCGAGCAGCCGAATCTCGCGGATGACGATGCCCTGGGTCACCGCCTTACCCATGTCGTAGAGGGCCAGCGCCGCCACGCTGACGCCGGTCAACGCCTCCATTTCCACCCCGGTCCGCGCGGTCGTGCGCGCGCGGCAGTGAATCGTCACCTCGACCTCTCCGCCCGCCGCCGGCGAGCCCGCGTCGATCGTGACCTGGCAATGGTCGAGCGGCAGCGGATGGCAGAGCGGAATCAGGTCGCTGGTGCGTTTCGCGCCCATGATCCCGGCCAGGATGGCGGTTTGAAAGATCGGACCCTTGGGCGACGCCAGTTCGCCGTCCCGGAGCAACGCCGCCAACGCCGCCGGCAGCATCACCACCGCCGCCGCGTGCGCAGTCCGGATGGTCACCGCCTTCTCCCCGACATCCACCATCCGCGGTCGATTTTTGGCGTCCAAGTGGGACAACATGCCGCCACTCTCGCGGCAACCACCCCATCCTTCAATCCCGTTTCGCCGCGGTCCCAGGCGCACGGCCGTCGTGCCGACCGCATGCAATCCGCGAGCCCGGCCTCGCACCTGCCTGGAGGGATGAAGGCGGCGTTTGAGCTTCGCCCCCGGGCGGCCTACACCCAACGCCGAAACGGCACCAGCGTACCAGCCGGAAATTCCTCCGTTTCGGACGGCAATTCCACGAATCCATCGGTCCGGACAAGCCCCGCAAAATCGCCCGACGTGCCGACGTCGGCCGGCAGCGCCACCACCTGCGCCTGCGGACCGCTGGCCAGCCGCACGGGCAGCAGGCAGGCGAGGCGCGGCTTGAAGATGTAGGGAGCCCCCAGGGCCACCCAGCGCAGCGGCGCCGGCTCGAGGCCGCTCGCCCGGTCCAACGCGGGCAGAACGTAACGATGGAGGCACGTGTAGGCCGAGACAGGATTACCCGGCAGGGCGAACACCGGGGTGTGCCGGGCGCTCAACCCATACCAAAACGGCTTGCCCGGGCGCTGGGCGACCCCGTGGAAGATCTTCCGCACTCCCTGCCGCGCCAACTCCTCGGGCAGCAGGTCAAACTTGCCCTTCGAGACGCCGCCCGTGATCACGACGGCGTCAAATTCCGCCAGGATGTGCCAGAGCTGGTGCTCGATCTCGTGACGCACGTCGTGCAAATGAAAACACTCCGCCCGCGGATAGCCGGCGCCCGCGAGCGCCGCCCTCAACGCATAATCGTTGCTCCGGCGGATTTGGTGGGGCGCCGCCAGCGAGCCGATTCCGACCAATTCATCGCCCGTCGCGACCACCGCGATCCGGGGCAGCTGGCTCACCGTGAGGGCGGCATAACCGCAGGCGGCCGCCACCGCGATCTCCCGCCCGCTCAGGCGGACACCCGCCGCGACAATCACCTCGCCGGCGCGATGATCGCTGCCGCGCCGGTGCACCCCATGGCCGGCCGCCGCGCGGCCGGAGGTTTCCGCCACCGTCACCACCCCGTCCGCCGCGGTCGTCTCCTCGTAGGGGATCACCGCGTCCGCCCCCTCCGACAGGACGGCGCCCGTCATGATCTCGACGCACGCGTCGTCATCGGGCGGAAGCACCCGCGGCATCATGCCGGCCGCCTGCACTCCCGCACTGCGGAATCGACGGACGCCCGCGGCCAGCGCCGCCGCGCGCACCGCGTAACCGTCCAGCGTGACGCGATCGAACGGCGGCAGGTCCCGATCCGCCTTCAGCTCAGAACGGAGCGCCCGGCCGTGGGCCTCCGTCAGGGCACAGTCCTCGCGATGAAAGAGCGGAATCGAATCGAGAATGAGCTTCTCGGCTTCGGCAGGGGCAAGCACAAGCCGAACCCTAGCACAGAAATCGCGTCTCGCGAAATCACGATTTTGCGTATGCTTAACCTTCCCATGCCCGAGGTCCGCGATACCTGGCAACGACCCATCCGCGATCTGCGCATCTCGGTGACGGACCGCTGCAACTTCCGCTGCCCGTATTGCATGCCGAAGGAGGTGTTCGGGCCCGGTCATTCCTTCCTGCCGGCCGCGCGCCTGATGACTGCCGCCGAGATGACGCGGCTGGTCCGCGCCTTCGTCGCGCTGGGCGTCGAGAAGGTTCGACTGACGGGAGGCGAGCCGCTGTTGCGCCCCGATCTGCCCGACCTCATCGGCGCACTCAAGCGCGACGGCGGGGCCCGCGAGGTGGCGCTGACCACCAACGGCTGGCTGCTCGAAAAATTCGCGCCTGCTCTCCGTGCCGCCGGACTCGACCGGCTGAACGTCTCGGTCGACTCGATCGACGAGGCCACCGCCGGCCGCATGAACGGACTCGGCTTCAGCGCAGCGCGCGTCCTGCGGGGAATCGATGCGGCGGCCGCCGCGGGTTTGCCCCTCAAGATCAACTGTGTCGTCCAGCGCGGGGTGAACGACGCGGAGATTCTGGCCTTGTGCGCTTATTTTCGGGGGCGCCGCCACCCCCTGCGCTTCATCGAGTATATGGACGTGGGGAACACCAATGGGTGGGAAGCCGCGCAGGTCGTGCCGGCCCAAGAGATCCGCGACCGCATCGCCGCCGCGTGGCCGCTGGAGCCGATCGGGCCGGCCTACCGCGGCGAGGTCGCCGCCCGCTATCGTTACGCGGACGGCGGGGGCGAAATCGGCCTCATCAGCTCGGTCACGGAACCCTTCTGCCGCGACTGCCACCGCGCCCGCCTCTCGGCCGACGGCAAGCTCCACACCTGCCTCTTCACCGCGATCGGCTGGGACGTCCTCGGTTGCCTCCGCGCCGGTGCGGATGACGCCGAGCTGGTCCGGTTCATCGCCCGGATCTGGCAGGGCCGCGTCGACCGCTACAGCGACGAACGCGCGGAGCTGCTCGCCGCCGGTGCCGAGCGCGCGAAAGTGGAGATGAGCTATATCGGCGGCTGACCGACGCTAACGCCCGGCCGCCCGCAGCCGCGCCTGCTCCAGGATCCGCAACAACGCGGCAAAGTCCTCCTCGCGGGTGCGGCTCTCGATGATGAAATCGAAGCGCGACGCCTCACGCAGCTCCGCCTCCGCCGTCGCCATCCGCCGCGCGATCTCCGCCTCGTCATCCTTGCCCCGGGCGCGCATCCGTGCGGACAGGCGCTCCCGGTCGACCACGATGAAGACGGTCGTCAGCGCACGGCGCAGCTCGGCGTCGGCGGCCGCGATCCGGCGGAAGCTCTCCACCCCCTGGACATCGACGCTCATCACCAGATCGCACCCGCCCCGCAGCGGCTCCAGGACGCTCGCCGCCAGCGTGCCGTAGCGGCGCCGCCCATGCACCCACGCCCACTCGAGAAATTCCCCCGCCGCCACCTTCGCGTCAAACTGCTCCGGCGTGAAGAAGTGGTAGTGTTCGCCGTCGACCTCGCCCTCCCGCGGCGCCCGCGTGGTGGTCGTGATCACGCGCGAGAATCCCAGATTGGCCTCCACCAGCCGGTCGCAGAGCGTGCTCTTGCCCGAGCCCGCCGGTCCGGCCAGCACCAGCAGGACGGGCGCCCTGGCTCCCACTCCCGCCCCGGAAGGCGGCAGACCGGACGTCAAGGGGGTCAGCATGGGCGGACGGAAGACATTCAGTAGGTGAACGCCACAGCCGCGAGCAGCAGACCATAGCCCAGCAGAAACGCCCCCGCCAGCCGCGCCCGGCCCGGGCGGGCCAGCAGCCACGTCAGAAAGTCCCGCAACCGCCAGGGCTGTGCGCCCACCCAAATCGCGAGCGTCAGCGCCACGTACACCACCGAAACCATGAACAGGCGCTGCGGCCGATCGTACTCCATGTACGCCGCACCCAACAGAGGCGAAGCCACGAGCAGCACCAGCGCACACAGCCCGCGCACGCCCAGGAAGTCCGGCACACAGCGGAACGCGAGGACGGCCACCAAGGCGAAGCCGATGAACAGCAGCACCCGATAGTCGCCGAAGTCGGCCGCCGACAGGTGCCACACATTGTAGAGAAACCACGCCGCCGCACCGCCGAACAGCACGTAGGTCGCGGGCTGCGACCGCGGGAAGGAGCGCAGCAGCGCGGCCGCGCCCGCCCACCCCAGCAGCAGGGGCACCCCCAGCAGCATCAGGACGAGGCCCGGCAGGAGGGTGGCGAGGAAGAGGGACATGGGGCGCAGAGAGTGAGGCGGGCGAACTCGCGGCTGACCAGCCGATTTAGGCGACGACCAGTTCCCCGTAAAGCGTGCTGACGGACGTCCGCACGATCCGCAGCGGCACCAGCGAGCCGATCAGGCGCGGGGCCGCCTCGAAGATCGCCACCCGATTGCCCCGGGTCCGGCCCGTAAAACGCGCCCCCGTCTGGTCAGGCCCCTCCACCAGCACCTCCTGCACGGATCCCTCCAACGTGCGGTTCCGGCGCACGGAGTTCGCCTGCAGCAGATCGAGCAGGATGCGGTTGCGCTCCTCCTTCACGGCCTCGGGCACCTGGTCGGCCATCGCCGCCGCCGGCGTGCCGCTGCGCACGGAATACTTGAAGATGTACGCCATGTCGTAATTCACGGCCTCGAACAGCGACCGCGTCGCCGCGAAATCCTCGTCCGTCTCCCCCGGGAAGCCCACGATCACGTCGGTCGAGAAATACATCTCCGGTTGCGCCGCCCGCAGCGCCGCCACGATCGCCAGGTAGCGCTCGCGGGTGTAGGGCCGGTTCATCGCCCGCAGCATCCGGTCGCTGCCCGACTGGACGGGCAGGTGGACGTATTCGCACAGCTTGGACAGGCGCGCGTAAGCCTCGGCCAGGTCGTCGCGGAAGCCGAGCGGATGCGGCGACGTGAAACGAATCCGCCGCAGCCCTTCGATCGCGTGCACCCGGTCGAGCAGCTGGACAAAGGGCGACCGCCCTCCCGCCGCCGGATAGTCGCGCCGGCCGTAACTGGTCACGATCTGCCCGAGCAGCGTGATCTCGCGCACCCCCCGGGCGACCAGCTCCTCGCATTCGCGCACAATGTCGTCCATCGGCCGGGAGCGCTCATCGCCCCGCGTCTTCGGCACGATGCAGAAGGCGCAATGCATGTTGCAGCCCTGCTGAATCGAGACAAAGGCGGACACCTGCGGCGCCGCCTCCCCCGCCCCCTCCCCGCCGCTCTCCTCCCCTGGGCCCACCAGGTGATCCCGAATCGTGTTCTGCGAGCCGGCCTCCTCCGCGGTGTCGACGATCGTCGCGCCGATCGGCACCCCGGCCGACCGGGCCGCCCGCAGGTTGTCCAGGTAGTCGGGCACGCGGTGGAATTTCTGCGTGCCCACGATCAGGTCGACGTCGGGCAGGCGGTCGAGCAGCTCCGCGCCGCGGTTTTGCGCCATGCAGCCCAGGATCCCGAGCACGAAATTCGGCTGGTGCCGCTTCCGCGCGAGCGCGTAGCCGGCCTTGCCGATCGCCTTCTGTTCGGCCGCGTCGCGCACGCTGCAGGTATTGAGCAGCAGCACGTCGCAATCCTGCTCGCTCCCGACGATCCGGTAACCCCGCGCGCTCAGCATCGCCGCGACTGCCTCGCTGTCGCGTTCGTTCATCTGGCAGCCGTAGGTCTTGATGTGAACCCGATTCATTCGCGGAGCGGACGTCATGCCGCACCCCGGCCGAAGGGTCAAACGGTAAACCGGGTCGGACGACTGGTCCCGCCGATCCCGGGTCCCACGCAACTCAACCTCTGGGTGCCTGATTTCTATTCGCCAGCGCCGGGGGCGCCGCTTTGCTCGGCGCATGGGTCCATTCAATGTGCTCCCCCGGCTCGCCTCCGCCCGCGAACGACTCGAGGCGCGGGACCTCCCCGGCGCGATCGCGATCTACGAGGAAGTGCTGGCGGTCGCCGGCGACCGCGCCGATGTCCTGGTGACGATTTCCGGCGACCTCGGCTCGACCGGCCACATCCCCGCCATCATCGACCTGGTCGCCCCCCGTTACGACGCCGAACGCCACGGGCCCGCGACCGGCCTCAATCTGCTGCAGGCCTATCTCGCCGTCCGCGATCCCGACGCGGCCCAGCATGTGCTCGACCTGCTGTTCTCGCTGCAACGGCCCGAGCTGGAGGAACGGCTGTATGGATTCTCCAACGCCATCGCCGAGCTGATCGCGCAGGGCGCCGTCACCGGATTGCCGGGCGTGCCCGCGGGTCCCGCCGGCGCGGCCGGCCCCACCCAGAACCGCGTCACCCTGGTCAGCCTGAGCAAACCGATCTGGTTCTACGGGCTCGAAGCCCTCGCCGACGAGATTCTTCCCGCGGGCGGGCGCCCGCGTCGCATCGCATTTGCGCAGCTCGCGCTCCCCGGAGCCTATGCGGACGCGGCCGCCCTGGCGGAGGCGACGGCCCGGGCGGAGGACGAACTCGGACGCTGGTCGCGCGGGATTCCGCTCTGGCTGGCCGACCTGTTCTACTTTTCGAAACTGTACGCCCCTGTCGCCGCGATTGGCTTGACCGAAACCGCCGAGGGATCGCGCCAACCGACCCTATTTCCAGCGGAGTGGACGACGGACAACCTTCGCCAGCTCGTGGAAACGACTGAGGGCGGCCTCGACTACATTTACACCGGCGCGCTGCGGGCGGACGCAGGCGAATTCGAGCTGATCCTGCGCGTCTGGGAGGTGAAGAAATTCCGCGAACGGAAGCAATTCACCGCGGCCTGGAACGCCGGGACGGCGGATGCGGCGCTCGCGAAATTGGCGACGGAGATTCGGGCCTTCATGGAATGGACGCCGTTCGCCGCCGGCGACGGGCTGGCCTATGCGCCGCCCCCCTCGGCGCGCGCCTGGATCGACCTGCTCGGCGCGTCGCTCGGCCTGTTCCTGGCCGAGAAAAATCTGCTCACGGCCGGTCAGCTCCCCCCGCTGGAGCCCACCCTCGCCGCGTTCGCGCCGCACGCCGCCTCCACCCCGGCCGCCTCGCTCGCCTGGCTCACGCTCGTTCGACGCGCGACCGCCCTCGGCCTGCGTTTTGCGCCT
>Ga0116226_10005946_pt1 | contig 10929 bp, 7 predicted proteins | sample S1TSphfallax_FD_89692 | JGI IMG/M metagenome (GOLD analysis project Ga0116226, IMG submission 89692) | Host-associated microbial communities from peat moss isolated from Minnesota, USA - S1T2_Fa - Sphagnum fallax MG | ecosystem: Host-associated > Plants > Peat moss > Unclassified | place: USA...
ATTTCGTTGGTGACTTCGCCGCTATGCGAGACGCCGGCGGTGGGCAGTTTTTTCGAGCCGCGGAAAACGCTGAACACGCTCACCAGCAGATCCTTGAGGCTGGCGAAAGGCCGGTCGGGGGTATAATTATTCCAGTCGAGCCAGGCATCGGCGCGCCCGAACACGGCTTTGATGATGGCGGATTCCTCGGTGATATTGGCGGGCCTGAAGCCGATCGCCGCCACCATGCCCTCGGCCTCCTCGCGGCTCCATAACAGCCGCGCCGAAATCGAGGTCTTGCTGCCGCCGACCGGCAGGATCACGCGCAAGGCGGTCTGCGGCGCGATCGTTACGGGATGATTGAAGACCATGCTGATGCCGCCGCGCGAGAGATCCTGCGTCGTCCCATGCACCTCGGTGCCATTGGGAAACACCAGGATCGCCGGCAGTTCCGCCTCCAGCCGCGGCCGCCGGCGCGGCTGCATCCGTTCCTTGCCGACCGCCACCGCGGCCAGCACCGTCACTAGGCTGAACGTCACCCAGATGCTGTTCAGCAGATAGGCCTGAAACGCCAGTTGTGAATCCGGTGTCATGATCATGCCGACCAGTCCGCGCAGCAACCCGGCGGCCAGCAGCGCCGCCATGATCAGGTTCGGCCGGATCGCACCGACCGCCCAGTAATCCTTCTCGATAATGGTGCCTTTTTCCGTCACGTTGAATTTGCCCTTGCTGGGATCGATCAACGCGGTTGTGGTCGGGCGCACCAGCACCAGCGCCAGCACCGTTTCATACACTTCCGACCAGAAGGAATGCCGCCAGATCCGTTGCAGCCGCGAATTGGTGGCGATGGTGTGCACCATATGCGGCCCGGCATAGGCCAGAATGCCGACCGGCGAGGCGGCAATGATGTTCTGCCCCAACAGCAGGAACGCCAAAGGTGCTGTCAGGAACACGATACGCGGCAGCGGGAACAGAAAATGCACCATTGCCGCAAGGTAACAAAGCCGCTGGGTGAATTTCAGGCCAGGCCCGAACATCGGGTTGTCCAGGCGCAAAATCTGCACCATGCCGCGCGCCCAACGGGCCCGCTGGCCGATATGCGCGGACAGCCGCTCGGTCGCCAGACCCGCCGCCAGCGGCACACTGAGATAGGCGGAATTCCAGCCCTTGCGGTGCAGGCCGAGTGCGGTATGCGCATCCTCGGTCACGGTTCGCACCGCAAACCCGCCGATGTCTTCGATTGCCGTGCGGCGCAGCACCGCGCAGGAGCCGCAAAAAAACGCCGCATTCCAGAAATCATTTCCAGGCTGCAACAACCCATAGAACAGATTGCCTTCGTTCGGCACTTGCGTGCCGGTCGCGAGGTTCTTCTCGAACGGATCATGGGTGTAGAAATGATGCGGCGTCTGCACCAGCGCCATTTTTTTATCGCGCCGCATCCAGCCTAGCGTCATCTGCAGAAAGGCGCGGGTGGGAATATGGTCGCAATCGAAAATGGCGATGAATTCGCCATCGGTGACCTTCAGCGCGTGGTTGAGATTGCCGGCCTTGGCATGGGAATTATCGGCGCGCGCGATATAGCCGGCGCCGCATAATTCGGCGAATTCCCGGAACGCGGCGCGCTTGCCGTCGTCTAGAATATAAACCCGCAGTTTGGAAGCCGGATAATCCATGGTCATCGCCGCCAGCACCGTTTGGCGCACGATGTCGAGATCCTCGTTATAGCTCGGCACATAGATATCGACGGTCGGCCAGTTCTCCGGCGAGCCATGCAGCGGCACCGGCTTGCGGTCGAGCGGCCAGCCGGTCTGCAGATAGCCGAGCGCCAGCACCAGCACCGCATAGGCTTCCGCCAAAATCAAGCCGCTGCCGAGCAAAGCCGCCGGCAGCGAGTCGAAATTCAGCGTGGTGGTCAGGCGCCAGACGATATAGCGCAGCGAGACGGTGATCGATAAGGCGATCAGAAACAGCGAGATGCCGCGGCCGGGAAATTTGTTGGCGACGTAAAACACCGCAAAGCACAAGGCCGCGAACACCAGTTGCTCGTTCTGCGTCAGTTGCGTCATTGCCACCGACCACAAGGTGAACAGCCCCAGGATGAACAGCACGATCCCGAGGCCGCGCTGCCGCGTCGGTTTGAACAGCCAGAGGCCGAACCGGTTGTTTGAGAGCCGCCCCGCGGCGCGGCCGGCCGGCCGGCGCCGAGCGGATTTGCCTCCGGCCAGCTTCGGATCGCGTTTCTTCTCCGGCGCTTTGCTCATCGCATTGGGCTCCATTGGGCGGCAAATCCGAACGCGCCGGCGATGCTGCGTGAAATATTCGCGATATCCGCGGCGGCGACGCAGGAAGGTGCGAAAAACGGCAGCGGGCACTGGCTGGCCGCTGCTTCGGCAACGAATTCATCGCGCCGGATTTCCCCGAGCAGCCGGTTCCCAAGATACGGCCGGATCGCCTCCGCCGTCGCCCGGCTCAAGCGCGACGCCGGCTCGAACTGATTGAGCACGTAACGGATCCGCCCGCCCTCGGCGCCGGCCTGGGTGCCGGGGCCAAACGCCCGCCCGGCTTCGATGCTCGGCAGCAAGGAGGCGGAGATGGCATCGGCCAGCAATACGCAAACCAGCAGATCGACATAGGGCAAGGCCGCCGACAAGGCGGAAGACGGACCGGGCGGGCTGTCGAGAAGCACCATCTGCCGCGGATCGGCCAACAGCGACTGAAAAATCTGGGTCAGGCGTTCGGGATGTTTGCCGAGCGCGTCTGCCACGGCCAATGCCGCCACCGTATCCATTTCGCCGAACGGCAGGATATTGATCCCCCATTGCGATTGCCGCAGGAACGAATGCCAGGGCGGCGCGGCGTAGGGATTGACCAGGCTCCAGGCAAAACCGGCGGCATCCTGCAACGGCACGCCGAAATGCAGGCGCAGCGCATTCTGCGGGTCAAGGTCGATGACCGTGACCGCAAACCCAAGCTGCGCCAGCCCCGCCGCGACATTGGCGGCAACGGTGGTTTTGCCGACGCCGCCCTTGGGCGAGCCAAAAAATATCAGCGGCAGGAGTTTTGGCCCCGCAACCCACGAACGCAATTCGGGCAAGTCATCTCTGCGCTCCGCGATCAGACTGGTGGCCGCTGATAACCGGCCGGGCCCTGGTTGGCCTCGGCATTTCCGAAAGCAGCGTTGAAAGCCGCGCCGAAGGCAATGCCGAAATTTTCCGGATTAGCGGCGGCCGGCCGGGGTTGCGGCACCCCACCGCTGGGCGGCAATGGCTGCAGCGGCACCCGCGCCATCGCGAAAGCGGGCATCGGCGCCGGATTGCGATGGGCGGCAGGCAGCGCCTGCTGCAGCAATGAAAAGCCGCCAGGCACTCCGGAATTCCCGTCCGGCGGCGCGGCGGGATGGGCCGCGGCCGGTGCAGGCGGTGCCCATGGCGGCTGCGGTGGCGCCCATTGCTGAGCTGGCGCCGGCGCGAAAGCTGGTGCCGCTGCATGTCCGAAAGGCGGCGGCGCCTGCGGGCTAAGGGGCGGCGCCAATTGAGCGTGAGATGGCGCCGCCACCGGAGCATGAGGTGGCGCCGCCACCGGAGCATGAGGTGGCGCCGCCACCTGAGCGTGAGGTGGCTCTGCTGCCCAGACAGGGGGCGCCCCCGCCGGCGGCGCGGCCGGCGGCGGCGGTGGCGGTGCCGGCAGCGCCGCATCTGCCATCGGCACCGGCTCAGGTTCGGCCAAGGGCACCGGACCATTATTCGGAAAAGCCCTGTAATTTACCGTGTCCAATCCAAACGCCGAGCAAGCGCGATTAACATCGCTCTCTTGACCGGAAAAACCGAGGTCAGTGGCCATCGTTGCGCACCTGTTATTCCAATTCAGAAAAATGATCGTCCAAGACTGCAACCTTCAGTAAATGATTTCTTACGCATCCTTCATTTATTATCAAGTTAATCAAACCTGTTAACGCAAACTTTTATCGTCACGACATAAACGCTGCCCCACTGCGTCAGGCGGAAAAGACAATCCGCGTGTTAGAGCATGGTGACATTGCCGATCCTGGACGGAGCGATCGGTGAAATTGCTCGCCAAATAAAAGCCGGAGCGTTTCCGATTAAGTCGGAATACGCTCTAAATAGGTCCGGCTGGATCGGCGGCCAGATAGGTCAACATGGTCAAGCCGGCGGAGTAATAATCCGTCGCATCCGCGACGCCCGGCAAATTCGGCTGCGCCCCGGCAAGCGCCGCCAGGGTATAATTGGCAACCGCCGCCATGCCGGACGGTGCCGCGTATTTCGCGAAGCTGCCGTCCTGCAGGTTTATCCAGGCCGGCCGGTAGGGAAAGGCGGCAGACTCCCAGTATTGGGTAAAGGCCGTTCCCAGGCTCTCCGGCATAATCTTTGCCCAGCTCAGCCAAAGCGGCACGCGGATTGCGTCATAGCTAAAGCGCGGCGGCCAGGCTGCGGCCGGCTGCAGGTCAAGCCCCGGCCGGCTCACCGCCAGCCAATCCGGCGGCAGCGACCATGTGCCGAAAACCCCATCGGTCAGCGTCGCCAGACCATCGGTGCGCAGGCTGGCCCAAAGGTTCGAGGGGGCGAGCTGTGCCAGCGTGTCGAAGGCCGGCCACACATAATAAGACGGGTTCAGGTTCAACGCCGCCGGCGCGACGAAGCCGGAGATCCCCGGCAGCAGAAAAACCTTTCCGGATTGCGTGAAACACAGCTTGTCACGGATCGCGGCGGCGATGGCAGCGGCGGCGCTGGACAACGCCGGCTGCCCCCAGCTTCGCGCGCCGCGCGCCAGCGCCCAGGCTATGAATATATCGCCATCGGTTGCGTTGTTCATATCCGCGGTCGGGTTCTTTGCCGACGGATCATAGCGCCAGACATGCAACGCATCATCCGGCCGGGCCAGATACGTCGTCGTCCAGGCCAGGATCAGATCGAAGCTCTGCTTGTCATTGGCGGCGTGCGAAAACAGCAAGCCCCAGCCCTGCCCCTCGCTATGCGAAATACCGCCATTGCCGGTATCGATCACGCGGCCATCGGGGCTGAGATACCGGCTGCGGAAAATCTGCCATTGGGCGGCAATTGCGGCAATCGCGGCATCACTGTTCATCGGGTCCGCTAACAATTTGTGACATGGCCAGGGCAGCAACGCGCCCGCCAGCCCAGCCATTGCGCTTCGTCTGCCGAACCGCGATCCAACTTCAGGATGATCCACAGTTTCTCCAAGCAACAAGCCAGCGCATCCGGCAAAATCAACTTAAGGTTTGCGGCCAGATTCACAAGCCGAAAAAGCCTTTCCGCTGGCGCGGAAATGTCTCGCTATGCCGAAGGCGGCGCGTGCGCTCACCCGGCAGCGGATTCTGTCAGCAGGTCACTCACCACCCGATTACGGCCGCCGGTTTTGGCGGCGTACAGCGCCTTGTCGGCGCGTTGCAGAACCAGGCTCAGGCTCTCATCGTCGCGCCGTTGCGCAACGCCGATGCTGATCCGGACTTCGATCTCGTCGGCCCCGCTCAGCACCGGCGCCGCGGCCACCGCCTGGCGCAGCCGTTCGGCTATTTCAATAACACCCGCGGTGGAAAGTCCGCTGACCAGTCCGGCGAATTCCTCACCGCCGAGCCGGGCCAGATGATCCTGATGGCGCAAGGCCGACTTCAACCGCAATGCGACCTCGCGCAGCACGTCGTCGCCGGCCTGATGCCCATAGCGATCGTTGATGCCTTTGAAATGGTCGATATCCAGCATCAACGCCGCCATCGGCTCCAGCGCCGGCTCCAGCAGCAGCGCCTCGCCGAGGCTGAAAAAATGCCGCCGGTTGGACAGCCCGGTCAGCGCGTCGGTCAGCGCCATCTGCCGCAAATTCTCGCCCACCATATGCTGCGCCGTCACATCCTGAAACAGCCAGATCCGCCCGTTGCGCCCGCTGCCCAGAATCGGATGCGTGTCGACCTCGAGTTTTCTCTCGCCCAGGTCCCAGATCGCCCGCACATCGAGGTCGAGCGCCTGCTGCAGCGGCCGGTAGAGTTCACTGAGATATTCGGCATTGACGCAGCGTTGCCGCAATTCCCGCATCGCGGCGGAGATTTCACCGAGTGTTTTCTCACCCGCAGTTAATCCGAATAACAGCGCCAGTTGTTCGTTGATCACGCCGGATTGCCCATCGCCTTCCAGGATCAGCACGCCATTCGGCACGCTGCCGAACAGATCCTCGAAACGCTGCTTCATTTTTCGCTTGCGCAGGATCAAACTGCGATCGTTCAGCATCTGCGCAAAAACCGGGCCCAGTAATCCGACCTGCTCGCGCATGCCAAAGCGGAAGTTACACTCGCAAACCGGCGGCGGGTTTGACAGCCAGATGAACAACATGCCGCTATTGGCGGCGTCGGGCGCCGGGGCGGCAAGGTACCACACCTCGCGGGCCGGGCGCTCCAGCATCGCCAAAATGGTGCTGGGCAGGTTGACCCTCTCCGCCGCCAGCGGTCCCCGGCGCCAATCCAGCGACTGCAGCATACTGGCCCGCACATCGAACGGCGCGAATTTGGTCTCCGGGCTGGCGGCCAGCGGCTTTGCCACCCCGTCATCGCCGGCCTCGAACGCCAGCAGCACATCAGCGCCCGATGCCCGGCGGGCAAAATGGATAAGCGCCTCCAGCCCGTCATTCCAGCCGCCGGCCTCAGGATTGTCCGCTTCGTCCATCCCGGCTCAGGCGGCTGCGAGCATCGGATTCAGGCGTTTTTCCAGCAAATCGATAATGGCGGCGGGGGCGGTGATATGCGGCACATGGCCTTCGCTATCCATCATGTCCAGGGTTGCATCCGCCATCCGCGATTGCATCCATTTCGCCACCGCCATCGGCACCGCGATATCCTTTTTCGGCTGCAGGATATGCGCCTGGCACTCCAGCCGCGGCAGAATTGCGCGCATATCCGACTGAAAAATAACCCGCGCCGTCGCCAGCGCGATATCCGGCCGCATCAGGAACAGCATGCGGGAGAATTCGTCGACCACCGCATGGTCCGGCACACCGACCACCTGCGGCACGAAGCCCGCCGCCCAGGCCTGGAAGTTCGTTGCCATTCCATCGTAGAGCCCGTTCAGCTCGGCTTGCTCAAAGCCGCCGCGGTAGTCTTCATGGTTGAGATAGCAGGGCGAGCCGGCGATCATGACGATTTTCGAGATCGCCCGATGCCGCGCGACCGATGCCGCGGCACCGATCATGCAGCCGACGGAATGGCCAACATAGAGGCAATTTTCCCCGGCAACTTCGTCCAGGACTTCCAGCAGGTCATCGGCGTAGCCGAACAGCGAGCCGTGGCGGCGAAAATCGTAACTGCGCTCGCCATCCGGGCCGCAGCCGGCGTAATCGAAGGTGACGACCCTGAAACGGTCCTCAAACCAGGGCAGCAGGCCGGCCCAGGCGGTCTGGTCGCAACCGAAGCCATGGCCAAGCACCACGGTGGTCTCGCCACGGCCGGACACACGCCCATGCAAACGGTCAAATTTCGTCGGCAACCCGCCACTCCTTCGCGGGCTCGACTATGCCAAGAGCGATCGGCCGAAATCAACTCTTTCTTAACGTTCGCGCCAGGTGATGGACACCATCAGCACAATCGCGCTCAGATTGTGCTTTTCAGGTCACTGCACGCGTGAAGAAGCGATCCGTGAATGTTGACCGGAGACAGCTAACCCCGGATGGAACCGGTTAAACCGAAAGGTTGATCAGTGAACCGCGTTGTGCCGGCTTGGCCGGATCCGCATTCGGCGATTGCAACGCATTCTGTGCGGCAAACGGTGCATCGTTACCCGGTTTTTGCGGCGTCAGCCGCAGTCCCGACAAGCCAGCACTGGCCGTTGAACCAATAGGCGAGGAAAACGCCGTGAGCGAGGAGCCAATGATCATGGCAATCAGAATGAGCAACATCATTTAATGATAAGTTAACAGACTGCGATTTACCACCAATCCCAGGTAGTAATTTTCCGTTAACTTTTATGCCGGCGACAAAACCCGCGGCAAAGCAGCGCGATTTTTGGCTGTATCCCTACGCTTGTTGCGAATGGCCGCAGCCACCGTGATGCTTACCACCGGTAGCAGAGCCGCGCGACGGTTCAGCCGGCGGACAATGCGGCCACGCCGGGCAGGGTCTTGCCTTCCATCCATTCCAGAAAGGCGCCGCCGGCGCTGGAAATATAGGTCAGCCGGTCGGCAACCCCGGCGGCCCGCAACGCCGATACCGTGTCACCGCCGCCGCCGACCGAGATCAGCCCGGATTTTGCCGTGGCATCCGCCACCGCCACCGCCAGCGCATTGGTGGCGGCATCGAAGGGCATGATTTCGAAGGCACCGAGCGGCCCATTCCAGATAATGGTCTTGATTTCCGGCAGCCGCTTGATGAAGGCTGCCACCGTCGCCGGCCCCACATCCAGCGCCATCATGTCAGGTGGCACCGCGCTCGCCGGCACCGTCAGCGTCGGCGGGTTGGCGGCGAATTTTTCACTCACCACCAGATCGATCGGGAGGACGATTTCGCAGCCCTTGGCTTTCGCCTCCGCCAGGATTTTCAGCGCCGTCTCGTGCAGATCCGGCTCCTGCAGCGATTTGCCGACATCAAAACCCTGGGCGGCCAGAAACGTGTTGGCCATGGCCCCGCCGATCACCAGGATATCGACTTTTTCGACCAGATTGGTCAGCAGGTCGAGCTTGGTGGAAACTTTCGAGCCCGCGACGATCGCCGCCACCGGCCGTTGCGGTTGGCCCAAAGCCGCCTCCAGCGCCGATAATTCCGCCTGCATCAACCGCCCGGCATAGCTCGGCAGCAGATGCGCCACCCCTTCGGTGCTCGCATGCGCCCGGTGCGCCGCCGAAAACGCGTCATTCACGTAAACATCCGCGAGCGACGCCAACGCCTTCGACAAGCCTGCCTCATTGGCTTCCTCGCCGGCATGGTAGCGGGTATTCTCCAGCACCAGCACATCGCCGTCGGCCATCGCATCCACCGCCGCCTGCGCCGGTTCACCGACACAATCCTCGGCAAACGCCACCGGCTTGCCCAGCACTTCCGCCAGCGCCGCGGCAATCGGGCGGAGCGACATCTCGGGCACGCGTTTGCCCTTCGGCCGGTCGAAATGGCTGCAGACGATGACTTTGGCACCCTTCTCCGACAATTCCTTGATCGTCGGAGACAGCCGCTCCAGCCGGGTCAGATCGGAAATTTTTGCTCCCTGCATGGGCACATTCAAATCCGCCCGCAGCAAAACGCGTTTGCCGGCAGGGGCAAAATCATCCAGCGTTTTCGCCGCCATTTACAGCGAGCCGAACAGCGCGGCGGTGTCCGACATGCGGTTCGAGAAACCCCATTCGTTATCGTACCAGCCCATCACCCGGACCAGCGCCTTGTCGACCACCGCGGTCTGCGGCGCGTCGAAGGTGCAGGAAGCGGCCTGGTGGATGAAGTCGGTGCTGACCAGCGCTTCGGTCGAATAATCCAGAATGCCCTTCAGCTCGCCTTCGCTCCAGGCCTTCATGGCGGCGTTGACCTCATCCTTGGTCGCCTGCTTTTTCAGCACCACGTCGAAGGAGACCAGCGAGACATCCGGGGTCGGCACCCGGATCGAGGTGCCGTCCAGCTTGCCGGCCAGTTCCGGCAACACCAGGCCGACAGCCTTGGCCGCGCCGGTCGAGGTCGGGATCATCGACAAGGCGGCGGCGCGGGCGCGATGCCGGTCCTTATGCAGCGTATCCACGGTCTTCTGGTCGCCGGTATAGGAATGGATGGTCACCATATAGCCGCGCTCGATGCCGAATTCGGTGTGCAGCACTTTGGCCATCGGCACCAGACAGTTGGTGGTGCAGGAGGCGTTGGAAATCACCTCCATCTCCTTGGTCAGCGTCTTGTGATTGACGCCGTAGACGATGGTCGCATCGACGCCGTCGGCCGGCGCCGAGACGATGACTTTTCGCGCACCGGCGGTCAGCAGCGCCGCGGCGGTTTCGCGCTTGGTGAACAAGCCGGTGCATTCCATCGCCACATCGATGCCGGAGAGCGGCACTTTGGCCGGGTCGCGCTCGGCGGTCACCTGGATCGGCGCGTAGGTGCGGCCGTTATAGGTGATGAGCAGGCTGTTACCGTCAACCGCGACCGTGCCCGGAAACCGGCCGTGCACCGAGTCGTAGCGGAGCAGATGCGCATTATCCTCGACGCTGCCAAGATCGTTGATCAGCAAAGGCTCGATATCCGTGCGGCCGCTCTCGATCATGGCGCGCAGCACCAGACGGCCAATTCGCCCGAACCCGTTAATCGCAATCTTAACCGCCATCACCCAATGCTCCTGTCTTAAATAAACCGCTTCACAGCCGCGACGATCGCAGCTTCGGTGATTCCAAAATGTTCGTAAAGGTCTTCGGCCGGCGCGCTGGCGCCAAATCCGCCCATCCCGATGAAAATTCCATGATTGCCGAGAATACGCTCCCAGCCGAAGCCGGAGGCAGCCTCGATGCCGACCCGTAGCGCCTCCCCCAGCACCTCCTCGCGATAGCCGGCATCCTGGCGGGCAAACAGCTCGAAGCTCGGCAGCGACACCACGGCCACCTGGATCCCCTCTTTTGCCAAAGCGGCTCTGGCGGCCATCGCCAAGCCAACCTCGCTGCCGGTGGCGACCAGCGTGGCGGCGCGCTTGCCGTCCGCCTCGGCCAGCACATAGGCGCCGCGGGCGCATTGATTGCCGTTGGCGGTATCGCGCAGCGCCGGCAGCGCCTGGCGGGAGAGCACCAGCAGGCTCGGCCCCATGGCGTTGCGGATCGCCAGCTCCCAGCATTCGGCGGTCTCCATCGCATCGGCCGGCCGCAGCACCAGCACATTGGGCATCGCCCGGAGGCTGGCCAGATGCTCGACCGGCTGATGGGTCGGTCCGTCCTCGCCCAGCCCGATCGAATCATGGGTCAGCACATGGATCACCCGTA